>Ga0137415_10001888_pt1 | contig 20906 bp, 16 predicted proteins | sample CZODoug3_1_1_16f_FD_183082 | JGI IMG/M metagenome (GOLD analysis project Ga0137415, IMG submission 183082) | Vadose zone soil fungal communities from Angelo Coast Range Reserve, California, USA - CZODoug3_1_1_16fungal (Hybrid Assembly) | ecosystem: Environmental > Terrestrial > Soil > Vadose...
CCGAGGGCCACCCCGGCCGGCCGGGCCCAGCCGGCGAAGCCGTCCCCCTGGGTGAGCGCGGCGGTGGCCACCAGAGCGGCGATCAGCACGGTGGCCGACAGGTCGAGCAGGCGGCGCATGCGGTCCGGCACGGTGAACCGACCGCGCAGCACCAGCCCGGACAGCCGGATCAGGTAGGTACCCAGCGCCAGCGCGCCGACCGCCCACGGGGTCACGAGGAGACCTCGGCCCTGGCGCGGCCGGCGACGACCAGTCCGAGCACGGCGACCAGCACCGGTAGCCCGGCCGGAACCCATGGGGTGACCAGCAACGCGAGGGCGGCGCCGACCACGGTGACCCGGGTGGTCATCGCGCCGCGCACGGTCGGCAGCAGCAGGGCGAACAGCGCGGCGGGGAAGGCCGCATCCACGCCGAACCGGTCGGGATCGGGCACCGCCGCGCCGGCCAGCGAGCCGAGCACGGTGCCCAGGTTCCAGCTGGTGAACATGGTGGCGCCGAGCAGCCAGTACGCCTGGCGGGCGCGGCGCGGGTCGGTCTGCGCCCTGGCGAACGCCACCACCTCGTCCACCATCACGTGCGCGCCCAGCAACCGCGCCGGCCAGGATCGGCCCACCACATCGGCCACCGCCAGCCCGTACGGCAGATGGCGCGCGTTGAGCAGCAGCCCGCCCAGCACGGCCGCCACCGGGGACCCGCCGGCGGCCACGATGGCCACCGCGAGGAACTGCGAGCCACCGGCGAAAACCAGCAGCGACATGGCCACCGTCGTCCCGGTGGACAGCCCGGCGGACACCGCGAGCGCCCCGAAGGACGCCCCGACCACCGCCATGGCGGCACCGAGCGCACCGGCGTCCCGGAGGTATCGAGTGGGGATCGTTCGCCATATCGAACACATAGTCCCCTATGCTGAACACGGCAACGCTCGTTCGTCAAGCCGAACAGAGAGACCAGTGGAACGAACAGACCCGATTCCCCTGATTGCCCGAGCGCTGCGCCGGGAGCGCGAGCGGGCCAGGCTCTCGCTGACCGAGCTGGCCAGGCGGGCCGGCATCGCCAAGTCCACGCTGTCCCAGCTGGAGGGCGGAAACGGCAACCCCAGCGTGGAGACGCTGTGGGCGATCGCGGTGGCCCTGGGCGTGCCGTTCAGCCGGGTGGTTGACCCCCAGCCGCAGCCGGTCAGGGTCATTCGCGCCGGCACCGGCCCGGCCGTCCCGTCCACCGAGGCGAGCTACACCGCGACCGTGCTCTCCACCTGTCCCCCCGGCGCGCGCCGGGACCTGCACGTGATCAACCTGGAGCCCGGGGCCTCGCGGGTCGCCGAATCGCACCTCCCGGGCACGGTGGAGCACCTGGTCATCATCAGCGGGCGGGTCAGGTGCGGCCCGGTCGCCGAGGAGGTCGAGCTGGGCGTCGGGGATTACGCCTGCTTCCCGGGCGACGTACCGCACAGCTACACCGCGCTCGCCGAGGGCAGTGCGGGGGTGCTGGTGATGGAGTACACCTGAACACACCAGCGGCGCGAACCCGGTGAGGGGTCCGCGCCGCCGGCGTTCCGCTGAACGTGTGCTGCTATGGCACTTCCGGAGCGGCGGGCGCCCCAGCACCCGGGACAGCCGCCCCTGAGGCACCGGCGGCGGGTGCCCCAGCTCCGGGCAGTGCCGGCAATCCACCCGGCACCGGGAGCCCGCCCGGCACGGGGAGCCCGCCTGGCAGCCCCGCCGGCAACCCACCTGGTATGGGCAACCCACCGGGCACCGGCAATCCGCCCGGCACCGGGAGCCCGCCTGGCACCGGGAGAGCAGGCAGCCCCGCCGGCAACCCGCCGGGCACCGGGAGAGCAGGCAGCCCCGCCGGCAGCCCACCCGGTATGGGCAAACCACCCGGTATCGGCAGACCACCGGGGAGCCCCGCCGGCAAACCACCCGGTATGGGCAAACCACCCGGTATCGGCAAACCACCCGGCAGCCCCGCCGGCAAACCACCCGGTATCGGCAAACCACCGGGTACCGGGAGAGCAGGCAGGCCCGCCGGCAAACCACCCGGTATCGGCAATCCACCGGGCAACGGCAGACCACCGGGCAACCCCGCCGGCAACCCGCCGGGCACCGGGAGAGCAGGCAGCCCCGCCGGCAACCCACCCGGCACCGGCAAACCACCCGGGAGCGGCAGCCCGCCCGGAGCCGATGGCTGGCCCGGCGACGGCGGCTGCGGGATCGTCGGCGTGTCCGCGGCCAGGTCCGGCCCGCGCAGCACCGCCACGGGTGCGATCTGTTCCGCCGGCCCCCCCGGGGTCGGCGGAACAGCGGCCGCCGGAGCGGCCGGCAGGCCACCGGACAACGCCGGCACCCCAGCCGGTAGACCACCCGGAACAGCCGGGAGACCACCTGGCAACGCCGGTACCCCGGCCGGCAGGCCACCGGGCAACGCAGGCACCCCAGCCGGCAGACCACCGGGCAACGCAGGCAAACCACCCGGCAACGCCGGCACCCCGGCCGGCAGACCACCCGGCAACGCAGGCAAACCACCCGGCAACGCCGGCACCCCAGCCGGCAAACCACCCGGCAACGCAGGCAAGCCACCCGGAACTGCCGGCAGGCCACCCGGCAACGCAGGCAAGCCACCCGGCAACGCCGGCACCCCAGCCGGCAGACCACCGGGCAACGCCGGCAGACCACCTGGCAAACCACCCGGGACCGCAGGCAGACCACCCGGCAAGCCACCCGGAGCGGCCGGTACACCGGCGGGCAGCCCGGGGTCCGGAGCGATTGGCGCCGGCGGCAGCACCGAGGGCGGGCTGGCCGACGGCACAGCGTCCGGCTCGTCCCCGGCCACCGGCGGAGCCGACCCGGCCACCGGCGGAGCCGACCCGACCGCCGCCGGAACCGACCCGGCACCCGAGGACAGCGACCCGGGGTCCGAGCCCGGCGCCGGGACATAGCCGGAGTCCGGCTGACCGGACCGGGCCTGGCCCGCGTCGGTGTTCGCGCCCTGAGAGCTGTCGCCCGAGTTGTCCGAGGAGCCGGCGTCGGCGGCGCGCAACGGCCACGAGTCCGCGCGGGGCACCACGGCGGCGGTCGACACCTCGCTGGCCAGCTTGCCGGTGGCGTCGACCGACTGACCGGTCCAGCCCGCGTATCGCGCACCGGTCACCGCGAGAACCGCGGCGCCGAGCAGGCCCGCCGCCAGCAGTGCGTGCCGGGGTTGTACGAGCGCGCCGCTGGCCCTGGTCAAGGTGGGCACCGCGCCGCGGGCCCGCTCACGCCGGTTGCGACTCAGCTCCCGCCGGCGGGCTCGTAACCGGGCACCGCGCCGTTCGCGCATCAGAATCCCTCCCCCGGCTCAGTCGGCGCCGGACAGGCCCGCGCCACTCGGGTGCGGGCCGAGCGTTGGCGATCCGTGGCGCCGAACGGTTCGTGCCAGTAGGCAGTGACAGAACGTGAAATCACAATTGTCACAACAGCCACACGAATCACCTCCCGCAACGTCAGTCACATTACTCACAGGAATATAGGTGAGTTGAGTCACGAAGGAGCCAAGATTCACCGCAGCGCGTGACGCGTCTGGGTCACATCAAGCACGGAGCGTACTGACGTGCTAAGCGCTAGTTAATGGATTCCGACGGCGCGGCGGCCGGCGTGAGCCGGCCGCCTTCGGCCTAATGGGCGCGCGTCGCTTACCAGCCGCGGTCGGCGTAGCGCTGGCTTTCCGGCAGGTCGTTCAGGTTGATCCCGACCATGGCCTCGCCGAGACCCCGGGACACCTTGGCGATCACGTCCGGGTCGTCGTGGAAGGTGGTGGCCTTGACGATCGCCTCAGCACGGAGGGCCGGGTCACCGGACTTGAAGATGCCCGAGCCGACGAACACGCCCTCGGCTCCGAGCTGCATCATCATCGCCGCGTCGGCAGGTGTGGCGATACCGCCGGCGGTGAACAGCACCACCGGCAGCTTCCCCGCGGCGGCCACCTCAGCCACCAGCTCCACCGGCGCGCGCAGCTCCTTCGCGGCCACGAACAACTCGGTGCTGTCCAATCCGCCGAGCCGGCGGATCTCGGCGCGAATGGCGCGCATGTGCCGGGTCGCCTCGACCACGTTGCCCGTGCCGGCCTCACCCTTGGACCGAATCATCGCGGCGCCCTCGGAAATACGCCGCAGGGCCTCACCCAGATTCGTCGCACCACACACGAACGGCACGGTGAAAGCCCACTTGTCGATGTGGTGTGCCTCATCGGCCGGGGTGAGCACTTCGGACTCGTCGATGTAGTCGACGCCCAGCGACTGGAGCACCTGGGCCTCGACGAAATGTCCGATCCGCGCCTTGGCCATCACGGGGATGGACACAGCCTCGACGATGCCCTGAATCATGTCAGGGTCACTCATCCGGGCCACGCCGCCCTGCGCGCGGATATCGGCGGGCACCCGCTCGAGCGCCATCACGGCGACCGCGCCGGCATCCTCGGCGATCTTCGCCTGCTCCGGGGTGACCACGTCCATGATCACCCCGCCTTTCAGCATCTCCGCCATGCCACGCTTGACGCGCGCGGTCCCGAACTGGGATCCATGCTGGACCGGAGAGGAGTCGGGACGATCGGACGGGAGCTGCTCGGCGGACACGCTGCAACCTTTCTGCCTCGGTTGAGTGACCCCGGTGGGGACTCCCCGTAATTGTAGGTCCGTCAGGACACCAGTCGAGTGACCCCGTCCCACCGACTGGCCCGCACCCCACCGAGCAGATACCCGAGCCGCCGGGGGAAGACCACCGCGCCGGTGTCGCGCAGCTCCTGGTCGGTCCACCAGCGATGGCCCAGCACCACGTCCGCCTCCAGGTCGGTGAAGCCGGACGTGTCGATCCGACCGAGGTCGGCGTGCGCCACGAAGAACTCCTCCTCGGCGGCGAAGTCGCGCCCGTCGAAGCTGAACACCACATGGCGCCGCCACACCGGCCCGACCAGCTCCTCGGCGGGCAGCCGCAGCCCGGTCTCCTCGGCCAGCTCACGGAGCGCCGCGGCCCTCGCGTCCTCGCCGGGCTCCACCCCGCCGCCCGGGGTGAACCAGAACGACTCCTGTGGGCGCGCGGGATCGAACCCCTCGAACAGCAGCACCCGCCCGACCGAGTCGATCAGCAGCACCCGCCCGGCCCGGCGCCGCCGGGGCGGCACCACCGAGGGGTCGTCCCGCTCCGGCTCGGCGTCCACGATCTCGAAGTACGCCGGAGCGGACGCGGTGCCGGCCAGCCGCAGCCAGCGCACCAGCCGGCGGGAGCGCAGCGCCAGGGTGTCCCGCACCGCGTCGTTGTGCACCCGCCGGGCCAGCATCACCCGCTGCTCCGCGTCGGCCAGCTCACCGCGCAGCTCGTCCGGCAGGCTCTCCCGGTCCAGGCCGCCGAGCAGCTGGCTCAGGTCGTTCTCGGCCGCCTCCCGCTCGGGTGGCGGCACCCGCTCGGTGCGCGTGGCGGTGGCTCGCAGCGCCTCGTCCCCCCGGTGCAGGGCCACCGCCCTGGCCACCACGGCACGTCGTTCCAGCGCGGCCAGCAGCGCGGCCCTGGCGGCGTCGGTGCGTACGTGCAGCCGGTCCAGCCGGTTGGCCCGCAGCAGGCAGGACGCCGCCACGAGCAGCGCGATCACGGTGAGCCCGCAGCCCAGTAGCAGGCCGAACGGGTCCATCAGCCCGCTGCCGGCCGGTCGCCGACCGGCGCCGTCGACTCAGCGGAACGGGGGCCGGGCTGTCTGACGGATTCCCCGACTCGCCCTGATGAAATCCCGAACCGCCGCCAGGCCGACTCGCGGGAGCGGGCGGCGGATGGGCGGCGGGGGTCGGCCGCGATCGCCGCCTGGTAGACCCGCAGCACCGACTCGGCAACCACCGGCCAGTCCCACCTGGCCGCCCTGGCCAGCCCGGCGGCGGACAGCTCAGCGCGGCGCCGGTCGTCGTCCAGCAGCTCACCGAGCGCGGTGGCCAGCGCGACGGGGTCGCCGGTGGGCACCAGTACCCCGGCGCGGCCGTCGTCGAGCACCCGCCGGAACGCGTCCAGGTCGCTGGCCAGCACCGGAGCCCCGGCGGCCATCGCCTCGGTGACCACCATGCCGAAGCTCTCCCCGCCCGTGTTCGGGGCGCAGTAGACGTCCATGGAACGCAACGCGGCGGCCTTCGTGCGATCGTCCGCGCTGGTCAGCACGTCCATCCGGTCGGCAAGCCCGGACCCGGCGCGGCGGCGCAGCGCGGCCTCGTCGCCCCGCCCGACGACCAGCAGCCGGGTGTCGTCCCGCTCCCCGGGCAGCGCGCACAGCGCGTCCAGCAGCACGTCCATCCCCTTGCGCGGCTCGTCGAACCGGCCGAGAAACCCGACCGTGCGCACCCCGGGCAGCGGGTAACCGGGCAGCGGCCGCGCCTCGGCGAATCGGGCCAGGTCCACCCCGTTCGGGATCTCCACCGCGTCCCCGCCCAGGTGCTCCACCTGGACCCGGCGGGCCAGTGGGGACACCGCGATCCGGGCGGTGATCTTCTCCAGCATGGGCCGGAGCACGCCCTGGAAGGTGGTCAGCGCGCGGGAGCGGGGGTTCGCGGTGTGGAAGGTGGCCACGATCGGGCCGTCGGCGACCGCGAGCGCGATCATGGACAGGCTGGGCGCGATCGGTTCGTGCAGGTGCAGTACGTCGAACTCGTGCTCGGCCAACCAGCGGCGCACCCGCGCGTAGGCCATCGGGCCGAAGGTCAGCCGAGCTACCGAGCCGTTGTACGGCACCCCGACCGCCCGGCCGGCCGGGGTCACGAAGTCCGGCAGGCCGGCCGGCCCCGACTCGTCCCTGGGCAGCTCGGCCGGCGCCAGCACGTTGACGCTGTGCCCGAGCGCACGCAGCGCCCTGGCCAGGTCCATCACGTGGCTCTGCACGCCGCCGGGCACATCGAACGAGTACGGGCAGACGATCCCGACCTTGAGGCCCACGCCCCGCGCCGGGGAGCTCATCGGGCCGCCTCCGGCACCGGTGCCGCGTCCCGGTCGGCGGCCCAGACCGGCTGCAGCATGTGCCAGTCGGCCGGGTGCGCGGCGAGGTCCACGGCGAAGACGTCGGCCATTGCCTGGGTGGCGGCGCGTACCGACGGGCCGGACGGTCCGGCGGGCGGCTCGATCGGCGGGTGGAACCGCAGCCCCCAGCCGTCCGGGGTGAACCAGCCGGCGAAAGGCAGCAGCGCGGCGCCGGTGTGGCGGGCCAGCTGGGCCGGGCCGCCGGGCAGCCGGGCCGGCTCGCCGCACAGGTCCACCTCGACCCCACCGTCGGACAGCTCCCGGTCGGCGACCAGGCACACCACCCGGTTGGTGCGCAGCCGGGCAGCCAGCGTGGCGACCGTGCGGGCACCGTCGTCGAGGGGCAGCACCTCGAAGCCGAGCGACTCCCGGTAGGCCACGAACCGCCGGTACAGCGACTCCGGCCGCAACCGCTCGGCCACGGTGACGAACGTCGGGGGCAGCCCGCGCCGGCCCAGCGCCTGCACCAGCCAGGCGCCGGCCACGTCCCAGTTCCCGCTGTGGGTGAGCGCGGCGACCACGCCCCGGCCGTCGTCCAGCGCGCGCTCCAGGTGCTCCACCCCGAGCACCGCCGGGTCGACCGCGTCGTGCAGCGCCACCGGGTCCATCGCGGGCAGCCGGAACGCCTCGCACCAGTACCGCGCGTAGGACCGCAGCCCGGCGGCCACCACCTCGTCCAGCGACTCCCCCGCCGGGCCGGCACCGGTTGGTCCGAGCACCCGGGCCAGGTTGGCGCGCAGCTGGCGGGCGCCGACCCCGTCCCTGCGGGCGGCCAGGTCGGCGCCGGCCCGGAACAACCCGGCGGCCACCCCGGCCGGGGCGGCCCGCACCGCCCGCCAGCCCAGCGCGTAGCCCAGGTCGGTCAGCCGACCGGCCAGCTCGCCGCTCACCGGCTCACCGTCCCGTCGTCCGGGGCCGCCGGCTCGGGCGGAAGATCGGCACCCAGCGAATCAGCACCCAGCGAATCAGCGGCCAGCGAATCAGCGCCCGCCGGCTCCGGCGAGCGGGCGTGCGCGGAGCGGTGCACCGCCCGCAGCCGTTGACCCAGCGTGATCACCGAACCCACCGCGAGCAGCCACAGCGCCACCCCGAGCGCGCCGGGCACGCCGAGGCCCTCCAGCGCGGTGCCGACCAACGCCAGGATGAGCCGCTCGGCGCGCTCCACCAGGCCACCCTGCGCGGACAGTCCGCTGGCCTCGGCGCGCGCCTTCAGGTACGAGACCACCTGCCCGGCGACCAGGGAGAGCATCGCGGCGACCGCGGTGTGCGGCTGGTCGCCCAGGCGCAGGCACCACCAGGTCAGCCCGGCAAACAGCGCGCCGTCGGCCAGCCGGTCGCAGGTGGAGTCCAGCACCGCGCCGAATTGGGTGCCGGAGCCCAACGCCCGCGCCATCGCCCCGTCCACCAGGTCGAGCAGCACGAACACGGTGATCACGCAGACGCCCAGGAACAGCTGGCCGCGGGGCAGGAACCACAGCGCGGCGGCCACCGAACCCACCGTGCCGACCACCGTCACCAGGTCCGGCGGGACCCCCCGACGCACCAGCGCGCGACCGACCGGGTCGGTGATACGACCGACCGAGGCGCGGGCGACGATGTTGTCGAGCATGAACTCCTACCGGGCGGCGGGCAGACGGGCGAGACTGGCGCCCTCAACCCTATTCCGTGCCACCCGGCGGCCCCCCGTGACCTGGCCAGAGCGGGTGGCGGCGGCCTTGGTAGCCGCACAGGCCGAGCGCATGCCGCACAGACCGCTCACCGTAGGCCGCCACATCGAGATCGACGCCAGTCAGGATTCTCACGCCGTGAGTTCAGGGGGTCACGCTCAGGACATGAACCCCGTCGATCTCGGCGAACGACGATGTCACCATGCTCGCGGCGCGGCGCCCGAGAAGCCAACCGCCGCCGAGGTCCACTATTGCGACGCCCCGCGCTGCCCACCTGCCCCGCCACGACCCACCTCACACAGCCCGGCTCGTGCTGACACGGCGGCCCAGGCCGCTGTGTCAGGCCGGCCAGCGCTGTGTCAGCGCGTCAGGGCTGTGTCAGGCCGGCCAGCGCTGTGTCAGCGCGTCAGGGCTGTGTCAGCGCGTCAGGGCTGTGTCAGGGCGTCAGGGCTGTGTGGGCGCTGGGCTACGGTCCGGGCGGCCAGGCCCCGACCAGCAGCTCCCGGGTTTCGGAGAGCAGCTGCGGGATCACCTTGGTCTGGCCGACCACGGCGATGAAGTTGGCGTCCCCGCCCCACCGCGGTACCACGTGCTGGTGCAGGTGGTCGGCGAGCGAGCCGCCGGCCACCGCGCCCAGGTTCAACCCCACGTTGAACGCGTGCGGCGCGGCCACCTTCTTCATCGCGCGCACCGCCCGCTGGGTGAAATCCATCAGTTCGGCGGACTCGGCCGGGGTGAGGTCCTCGAGCTCGGCGACGTGCCGGTAGGGCACCACCATCAGGTGACCCGGGTTGTACGGGTGCAGGTTGAGCACCGCGTACACCACGTCACCCCGGGCCACCACCAGCCCGTCCTCATCACTGAGCTTCGGGATCCGGCAGAACGGGCAGCCCTCCTCGGCGCTGCTGGCCGCCGCCTCCTTGATGTAGGCGAGGCGGTGCGGCGTCCACAGCCGGCGGAACCCGTCGGCGATCGCCACCCCGTCCTGGCCAACCAGCTCGGGACCCGCATCGGTCATCTCGGGACCCGCATCGGTCATGGAGCGCCCACGCCCAAGCTCTGCTCGCTCGGCGAGGAGTTCTCCCGGCGGGCCACCCAGGACACCACCGCGTCCACCGCGTCCGCCACCGGCACCTGATTGAGTTGGCTGCCGTCCCGGAACCGGAAGCTCACCGCGCCGGCCTCCGCATCGCGGGCCCCGACCAGCAGCAGGAACGGCACCTTCTGCAGCGTATGCGTGCGAATCTTCTTCTGCATCCGGTCGTCCCCGGCGTCCACCTCGACCCGGATGCCGCGCCCGCGCAGTGCGGTGGCAACGTCCTCGACGTAGTCGACCTGCTCCGCGGTGACCGGGATGCCGACCACCTGCACCGGCGCCAGCCAGGCCGGGAACGCCCCGGCGTAGTGCTCGGTGAGGATGCCGAAGAACCGCTCGATGGAGCCGAACAGCGCGCGGTGGATCATCACCGGCCGCGGCCGGGAGCCGTCGGCGGCGGTGTAGGTCAGGTCGAAGCGCTGCGGCAGCATCAGATCGACCTGGATGGTGGACAACTGGTGGTAGCGGCCGATCGCGTCCCTGGCCTGCACGGAGATCTTCGGCGCGTAGAACGCCGCGCCCCCCGGGTCCAGCACCAGGCCCAGCCCGCTGGCCTCGGCGACCTCCCGCAGCGCGGTGGTGGCCTGCTCCCACTCCTCGTCGGTGCCGATGGACTTCTCCGGGTCGCGGGTGGACAGCTCCAGGTAGAAGTCCTCCAGCCCGTAGTCGCGCAGCAGCTGGAGCACGAAGTCCAGCAGCGAGCGGATCTCGTCCTGCATCTGGTCGGTGGTGCAGTAGATGTGCGCGTCGTCCTGGGTGAAGCCCCTGGCCCGCATCAGCCCGTGCACCACGCCGGACTTCTCGTAGCGGTACACCGTGCCGAATTCGAACAGCCGCAGCGGCAGCTCCCGGTAGGACCGGCCCCGGGACCGGTAGATCAGGTTGTGCATCGGGCAGTTCATCGGCTTGAGGTAGTAGTCCACCCCTTGCCGGCGCACCGTGCCGTCCGCGTTGCGCTCCTCATCCAGGTGCATCGGGGGGAACATGCCCTCCGCGTACCAGCCCAGGTGCCCGGAGGTCTCGAACAGCTGGCCCTTGGTGGCGTGCGGGGTGTTGACGAACTCGTAGCCAGCTTCCTCGTGCCGCTGGCGGGCGTAGTTCTCCAGCTCGCGGCGGATGATCCCGCCCTTGGGGTGGAACACCGGCAGTCCGGAGCCGATCTCGTCCGGGAAGGAGAACAGGTCAAGCTCGGCACCCAGCCGGCGGTGGTCCCGCCGCTCTGCCTCGGCGAGGCGCTCCAGGTGCTGCTCGAGCGCCTCGGCGGATTCCCATGCGGTGCCGTAGATGCGCTGCAGCTGCGGGTTCTTCTCGCTGCCCCGCCAGTACGCGGCCGCCGAGCGGGTCAGCTTGAACGCCGGGATGTACCGGGTGGTGGGCACGTGCGGGCCCCGGCAGAGGTCCGACCAGACCACCTCGCCGGTGTGTGCGTGCACGTTGTCGTAGCTGGTCAGCTCGCCGGAGGAGTCGACCTCCATGACTTCTGAGTCACTGTCGACGCCGCCCTTGAGGTCGATCAGCTCCAGCTTGTACGGCTGGTCGGCGAGCTCCTTGCGGGCCTCGTCCAGCGAGTCGAACCGCCGCCGGGAGAACCTCTGACCAGCCTTGATGATCTTCTTCATGGACGACTCGAGCTTGCTCAGGTCGTCCGGGGTGAACGGGCTCGGCACGTCGAAGTCGTAATAGAACCCGTCGGTGATGGGCGGGCCGATGCCCAGCTTGGCCTCCGGGTACAGCTGCTGGACGGCCTGGGCCAGTACGTGCGCCGCCGAGTGCCGGATCACGCTCCGGCCGTCCTCGGAGTCCGCCGCGACCGGCGCCACCTCGGCGTCCGCCTCGGGCGCCCAGGCCAGATCCCGCAGCGCCCCGAGGGAGGCGTTGCCAGCGCCGTCCGCGCCCGCCGAGCCGTCCGCGCCCGCCGGCAGCTCGCGGACCACCACGACCGCCTCCGGCCCGGTGGTCGGCAACCCCGCCTCCCGCACCGCCGCGCCGGCGGTCGTACCGGCCGGCACCCGGATGGGAGCAGGCACGGGACGGGATGCGGGACCGGACACGACGGGCTCCTTAGCTCGGGGGGAGAGGCGTTCTCGGACGCCTCTCACGATGCTATCGACCCGCCTCGACCTGCTGCCGCCCGGTTTGCCCTGCTCCGGCCCCGTCCCTGCGCCCGGCCGTGTTCCCGGCCGCCCGGTCCGCCACCGCGGTGAGGAACCGGTAGACCGCGTCCACGGTGTGGGCCGTGCGCGCGCTGGCGATCGCGTCGAACCCGTGCTGGGCGTGCGGCAGCTCGGCGTAGCCCACCGCCGACGGTGACCCCGCGCGCAGCGCCGCGACGAACCGGCGGGACTGCTCGACGCCCACGATCGCGTCGGTGGAGCCGTGCACCACGAAGAACGGGGGCGTGTCCGGGCCGATCCGCAGCGCCGGCGACGCCTGCCGCCAGGTCTGGGCGTCGGCGGCGTAGCTGGTACCGATGATCTTGCCTTCCAGCAGTGGCCACAGGCCCTGCCGGTCGTGGGTGAAGTCGTGCACCCCGTACAGCGGGACCGCCGCCGCGAGCGAGGTGTCCACCTCGGCGAACCCCGGCTGGTAGTCCGGGTCGTTGGCGCTCACCGCTGCCAGCGCGGCGAGGTGCCCGCCGGCCGAGCCCCCGGTGATCGCGATGAAACCCGGGTCACCGCCGTGGCCGGCGATGTGTTCCCTGGTCCAGGCGATGGCCCGCTTCACATCGACCACCATGGCCGGCCAGCGGTCCGCCGGGGCCAGCCGGTAGTTCACCGTCACACACACCCAGCCCCGCTCGGCGAAATACCCCAGCATCGGCTCGGCCTGCCCGACCTTGTCGCCGGTCATCCACGCCCCGCCGTGCACCTGCAGCAACACCGGCGCATGCGCGTCCAGCGGTAGGTCGGCCCGGTGCCACACGTCCAGCGTGCCGAACGGCCCGTGCTCGCTGTAGCTCACGTCGGCCACCCGGCGGTAGCGGCGGCGGGCCACCCGGCCAGGCAGCACCCCCGGCGGGCGCGCGGCCGAGCGGGCCCCGTCCGCGCCAGCCCCGTCCCCCGGCGGGCGCGCGGCCGAGCGGGCCCCGTCCGCGCCAGCCCCGTCCCCCGGCGGGCGCGCGGCCGAGCGGGCCCCGTCCGCGCCAGCCCCGTCCCCCGGCGGGCGCGCGGCCGAGCGGGCCCCGTCCGCGCCAGCCCCGTCCGCGCCGGCCCGGTCGGGGGCGGGCACACCGGCGTCCCGCAGCGCGGCCGCGAGTATCTCGGCGGAACGGCGGGTGTCGCCGGCCAGCCCGGCGAGCCCGGCCAACACGCCCGCGTTGAGCGCCAGCCCGGCCACCCGGCGCGCCCCGCGGGAGCGCAGCGCGGCGACGCCGGCCAAGGCGTGCACACCGACCAGCAGCCCGGGCATCTCGGAGGCGATGGCGCTGGGCAACGCGTTCACCACCGATAGCGGCCAGCGGCGCACCAACGGCCGGTAGGCACCCGCCACCGCGACCGCACCCAACGCCCCGACCAGCACCGGAACCGTCCCACGGCGCACAAGCGCCACCCCCTCACACTCCGCCACTCGGTGTTCGCGATGATCGAGCGCGAGGCTACGCGATGAGGCTGCTGGTTTCACCGTGAGTAGCCAGCGCGGCTGAGACGTCCACAACGAGTGACCAGATCCGGCGGCCGAACGGGTGAGTTCGCCGGCCGCCCCGCATCGCGTCAGGGAGGCGCGCCGTTGATCCCTCGGACCTTGCGCCACAGCCGCACCCACGGCTGGTCGCTGACGCTGACAAAGCACTAGGTGGGAGGCCCCTCGGGTGTCTGGAGCGCACGCTGGGCCGTCGGGACCACCCGACGGGCCGGCCGGGCGGCACCACGCGCCGGGGTCTGCCGGTAATCCGGAGGTTCCGGCGCAGCCCCCTGGGGCCGAGCCGCCACCCGGCCGACCACCACACTCGGGCCCCCCGCCCGGCCGGCCTCCGGGCCGGATCTCCGCGCTGTTCACCCCGGCCGGACAGGACTGCCCAGACACCGGTGAGATCTCCGGCCTCGGCTGGAACGGTGGGGATTGGAACGGCACGGGTTGGAACGGCACGGGTTGGAACGGCGCCGGCTGGAACAGCGCAGGTCGGAACAGCGCTGGCTGGAACGGCGCCGGTCCGCACAGCTCGGGGCAGTTACCCGGCCCCGCCACTGGGCGCGGTGGCCCGGCCCGAGGCGGCCCTTCACAGGGCGGACCCGATCCCCGCACCCAGACATGGCGGGGCATGCCCGAGCTGGCGCCGGCCGGTCACCAGACCGGCGGGCCAACAGAACCGCCGAGGCGGCCGCCGCTCCCGCCCGGGCGGCCGCTCCGCACCAACGGTGCGCCAACCGGTAACGGCGGCCCCACTGGTAACGGCGGCCCCACTAGCAATCGCGGCCCCACCGGCAACGGCGGACCCACCGGCCCGGTCGACGGGTTCGCCCGGCGCGGCCAGGTCACCCCCCCGACCCGCGCCGCGCCGCACGGCGGCGGGCCGCCCACCCAGCTCAGCGGGCCGCCCACCCAGGCCAGCGGGCCGCACACCCAGGTCGGTGCGCCGCCCACGCGGGCTGGCGGGCCACGCCCGGTGGAGGGTCCGGCCAGCGGACGAGAGCGGGTCGAGCTGCCCCGGCGCCCGGCCCGAGGGTCGGGCCGGCCGGGCGACCCGGGTATGCCCGAACAGGCCGGGACGAGCCGGCACCCGGGTATGCCGGAACAGGCCGGCACCGGACGCCGGCCGGCCGGTCCCGAGCGGACCGTCCTCGCCCGACCGCCCGGCGCGGACGAACCCGCCGGTGGCCGCGCGCCCTCGGGCCGGCCCACCGGCCCGCCGAACGGATCGAACGCCCGGCCCACCGGCCCGCCGAACGGATCGAACGCCCGGCCCACCGGCCCGCCGAACGGATCGACCCGGCCCACCGGCCCGCCGAACGGATCGAACGGCCGTCCTCACGGCCAGGTCAATGGCTCACCGAAGGCCGACCTGGACTCCCCGGCCAACGCCACGGCCGCCCGGCTGATCGCCGAGGGCCGCGCCCGGATGGCCTCCGGTAGCCAGGAGGACGGCCGGCCGGAAAGGCGACGGGACCGGCGGCCGGAGGAGCCGGCGGCACTGTTGGGCAAGCTCGGCAAGGTCGACGTGGCGACCCTCAGGGCGAGCCTGGCGACCCTCGGGGCGAGCGTGGCCGTGCTGCCCGAGCTGACCAGGGAGTGGCTCGCCCGCACCCTGCACCGCCGGCGCCGCAGGCTCGCCGCGTACACACCCAAGCAGTTGCGCTGGCACCGCGTCCGGTTGGCCGGGTTCGGCGCGCTGGGACTGTTCGTGGTGTTCCCGGTGATGCTGTTCTTCGTCGGATACCTGTGTTTCAGCGTCCCCACGCCGGACGAGACGGTGAACAAGCAGGTCGCCACGATCGACTTCGCCGACGGCAGCCAGCTGGCGAAGATCGTGCCCCAGGAGGGCAACCGGACCAAGGTCAGCATCGACCAGATCCCCACGCACGTGCAGTTCGCCGTGCTCGCGGCGGAGGATCGCAGCTTCTTCTCCAACCCCGGGTTCGACCCGATCGGCATCGCCAGGGCGGCCGCGCGGCAGCTCACCGGGGGTGGCGGCGGCGGGTCCACGATCACCCAGCAATACGTGAAGAACTCGCTGGTCGGCGACCAGCACTCGCTGTGGCGCAAGTACCGGGAGATGATCCTCGCGGTCAAGATCTCCCAGGAGAACACCAAGGCCGACATCCTGGCCGACTACCTCAACGCGATCTACTTCGGCCGTGGTGCCTACGGCATCCAGGCCGCCAGCCAGGCCTACTTCGGCAAGAATGTCTCGAGCCTCTCCCCGTCCGAGGGCGCGTTGCTGGCCGGGGTGATCCAGTCCCCGTCCCGGTGGGACCCCGCGGTGGACCTGCCGCACTCGGTGGAGCGCTGGACGTTCGTGACCGACGGCATGGCACGACAGGGCTGGTTGACCCCGGAGCAGCGCGCGGCGGCCCGGTTCCCGGTCACCATCCCGCCGAAGCGGATCGCCGGCGGGATCCCCACCGACGACCGGGGCCTGATCCTGAGCGCGATCAAGGACGAGCTGGAGTCCCGGGGGATCAACGAGCAGGAGTTCAGCCAGGAGGGCCTGAAGATCACCACCACCATCGACCCGGTCGCCCAGCGGCAGGCGGTGGACGCGGTGAACAAAGCGCTGGACGGCCAGCCGCCGAACCTGCGCGGCGCGCTGGTCTCCATCGACCCGGAAACCGGCCGGATCCAGGCCTACTACGGCGGCGACAATGGGGTGGGCCTGGACTACGCCCGGGTACTCAAGCAGCCCGGTTCCACGTTCAAGCCGTTCGTGCTGCTGGCCGACCTGCTGCAGCCCGACCCGATGGGGCTGGGTACCCAGTTCAAGGGTCAGCCACTGCCCGGGCTGCGCAACGCCGACGGGGCATCCTGCCAGGTCTGTGACCTGAAGCAGGCGATGACCATCTCGAACAATGTGATCTACCACGAGCTGGCCGTCCGGGTGGGGCCGAGGAAGGTGGCCGACGCGGCGAGGCTGGCCGGCATCAACACCCCGATGAACAAGGTCGACGCCGGCATCGCGCTGGGCGACAAGGAGGTCACCCCGGTCGATCTGGCCTCGGCGTACGCCACGATCGCGGCCGGTGGCGTCTACCACCCGCCGCACCTGGTCGCGAAGGTCACCACCTCCGACGACCGGGTGCTGTACGAAGCACTGAACCCCTCGGAACAGCGGTTCAGCGCACAGGTCGCCCGCAATGTCACCGAGGCCATGCTCGGCGTGCCGACCTACGACAAGCTCACCCTGTCCGGGGGTCGCGCGGTGGCTGCCAAGACCGGCACCGTGCAGTCCTACGTGGAGAACCAGAACAACGACGCGTGGACCGCCGGCTTCACCCCGCAACTGGCCTCCGCGGTATGGATCGGCACCGACCAGAACACGCCGATCAAGACCGCCAGGGGCGCCCCGATCTCCGGGGCCACGCTGCCCGGCACGATCTGGAAGACCTACATGTACGACGCGACCAAGTCCCAGTCCTCGGCGTCCTTCGGGCCGTTCAAGGCGATCGGCACGCCGCCGGCGGTGACCGGGCCGTACGACGGGTTCATGGCGGCGAACCCGACCACCGTCGCGCCGGACGACCCGACGCTCCCCTCCGACGCCCCGGCGCCGGACCAGGGCGACCATGCGCCTTCCGGCTCGAGTGGTGGGCGCCACGAGGAATGCGGCCTGTTGACCTGCAAGACGGTTCAAGACCAGGGTCAGGGCGCCCCCCGGTCATCCACCTCGCCCCAGTCCGAGCAGTCCGCCGCCGAGCAGCCCGAGGCGCAGCCGGACCCGGACACCGACCCGACCAGCGGGATTCCGGCGGCCCGCCAACCGGTCCGAGGCTGACCCCATCCGGCCGGCGAACTGACTCCACCTGGGCGAATTTTGCTCCGGCCGGGGCACCACCCGGGGAATCATCAGCCCAATGCGGACCTTCGAGGTGCTGGCCTGGACCGAGTCCGGCGGCTTCGTGCTCTATGTCCCGGAGGTCGAGGCGCTGACCCGGGCGGGGCACCGCGACGAGCTCGAGCCGGCGGCCCGCGACATGATCGCGGAGCTGCTCGGCCTCGAGCCCGCCTCCATCTCCATCCAGCTCCGCTTCGAACGCCCCCAGCCCTAACCCCGCCCCGCGAGTCGCTAGATTTCGCAGGGCGAGTCGCTGGATTTTGCAGGGCGAGTCGCTGGATTTTGCAGGGCGAGTCGCTGGATTTTGCAGGGCGAGTCGCTAGATTTTGCAGGGCGAGTCGCTAGATTTCGCAGGGCCCGACCGGCCTGCTCAGTCCGCCGTAGCTGACCGGCGTGCTCAATCCGCCGGGCCGGCCTCTCGCGCCCAGTCCCGGAGTTGCTCCTCGGTCCAGCCCAGCACCCCCGTGCGCAGATCCTCGAGCACCCCGCGCAGCCACTCGAGCTCGGCGGCCATCAGGGCGCGCTGGTACTCGCCCTCGATCAGGAACAGCCGCGGCGGGTTGCCCGGGGTGGCCAGCTCGGCATCCGCCCGGCGCAGCGCCCCCTCGAGCGCGTCGTGCCGGGACCGCAGCCGGGCGCGTACGTCGGCCACCTCGAGCAGCGGCAGGAACGCCAGCGCGACCGGGAACACCGGGAACTCGGTGGCCGGCGTGGCGAGCGTGTCCCGCAGCCACGCGGTGGCGGACTCGGCGCCCCGCTCGGTGATCTCGTAGACGGTCCGCTCGGGCCGGCCGCCCTCCCGAGCGGTCTCCCGGACGGCGATCAGCTCGGACCGCCGGAGCCGGTCGATGACCTGGTAGATGCTGTTGCGCTGGACGACGTTGACCACCTCGTCCTTGTGCCGCTCCTTGATCAGTTGCTGCATCCGGTAGGCGTGCATCGGCCCCTCCAGCAACAGCGCGAGGACCACCACGGCCAGGGGGGACAGCCCCCGGGATCCCTCCGTTGATCGGCTCGGCATGGCGACACCCTAACTGGCGGCGATCGGTGGTTGCGGCAATAGTCATGCTATGTATAGTCATACTATGGCTTCAACTCGGAAAGCACTCGTCGTCGGTGGCGGCATCGCCGGGCCGGTGACCGCGATGGCGCTGGCCAAGGCCGGCATCGACTCGACCGTCTACGAGGCCTACGACCGCACCGCCGACGGCATCGGGTCGTTCCTGACCCTGGCGGTGAACGGACTGGATGCACTGCACCTGCTGGGCCTGCGCGAGCTGGTGGCCCGGCACGGCTTCGACACACCCCGGATCGTGTTCCGCACCGGGACCGGCCGTCGGCTGGGCTCGCTGCCGATGGGTGGCCAGGGCGCCGACGGCGGCATCGGGCAGACCCTGCGGCGTGCCGACCTCTACCGCGAGCTGCGCGACGAAGCGGTCCGGCGCGGCGTGCGGGTCGAGTACGGCAAGCGGTTGGCCTATGCGCAGCGGACCGAGCAGGGCGTGGTGGCGCGGTTCGAGGACGGCTCCGAGGCCCTCGGCGACGTGCTGATCGGCGCGGACGGGCTGCGTTCGGTGACCCGGCGGTTGATCGACCCCGGCGCGCCGGCCGGGCGCTACGTCGGGCTGCTGAACACCGGCGGCCATGCCGAGGGCGTGGACACCGGCACCGAGCCGGGAACCATGACGATGGTCTTCGGCAAGCGCTGCTTCTTCGCTCACGTCCGCCACCCGAACGGCCAGGTCTGGTGGTTCGCCAACCCGCCGAGGCCGGTCGAGCCCGCGCCCGGCGAGCTGGCCGCGATCACCCCGGAGCAGTGGCGCGCGCACCTGGTCGAGCTGCTCGGGGTGGACCGCGGCCCGGGGTTGGAGCTGATCGCGGCCACCCCGGAGATCGCGCCGCCGTGGGCCACCTACGACTACCCGATCACCCCGATCTGGCACCACGACCGGATGCTGGTGATCGGCGACGCCGCGCACGCCACCTCCCCGGCTTCTGGCCAGGGCGCCTCGATGGCCTGCGAGGACGCCGTCGTGCTGGCCCGGTGCCTGCGCGACGTGCCGGACCCCGACGACGCGTTCGCCACGTTCGAGCGGCTGCGCCGGGACCGGGTGGAGCGGATCGTGGCGGTCGGGAAGCGCAACGGCGAGCAGAAGGCGGTCGGCCCGGTGGCCAGGGTGGCACGCGACCTGGTGCTGCCGCTGGTCTTCCGGCGGATGGCCAGGACCGGGCCGGACTCCGACGCGTGGATGTACCGGTACTCGATCGACTGGGCGGCCCCGGTCGCGGCCCCGGCCCCGGCCCCGGTCGCGGTGACGCGCGACGCCGGAACTGTCGGTGGTCGATGACACTCTCGCCCCCATGGAGCAGGGGGAGCTGACCGGCAGGGTAGCCCTGGTCGCGGGGGCCACCCGGGGCGCGGGCCGGGGCATCGCGACGCGGCTGGGGGCCGCCGGCGCCACGGTGTACGTCACCGGCCGCTCGGGCGGCGGCCGCCGCTCGGAGTACGACCGGCCGGAGACCATCGAGGAGACGGCCGAGCTGGTCACCGCCGCCGGCGGGCGGGGCATCCCGGTCCGGGCGGACCACCTGGAGCATGACCAGGTGCGCGAGCTGGCCGCCCGGGTGGACCGGGAGGCCGGCCGGCTGGACGTGCTGGTGAACGACATCTGGGGCGGCGAGCAGCTGTTCGAGTGGGACACGCCGATCTGGGCGCACTCGCTGGAGAACGGGCTGCGGATGGTCCGGCTGGCGATCGAGACGCACCTGGTGACCAACCACTTCCTGCTGCCGCTGCTCATCGGGCGCCCGGGCGGCCTGGTGGTGGAGGTCACCGACGGCACCGCCGAGTACAACGCGGAGCACTACCGGCAGTCGGTCTTCTACGACCTGGCAAAGACCGCGGTGATCCGGATGGCCTGGGCGCTGGCCCGCGAGCTGCGCCCGCACGGGGGCACGGCCGTATCGCTCACCCCGGGCTGGCTGCGCTCGGAGATGATGCTCGAGCACTATGGGGTCACCGAGGCCACCTGGCGGGACGCGCTCGTGCGGGAGCCGCATTTCTGCATCTCGGAGACCCCTTCGTTCGTCGGGCGGGCGGTCGCCGCACTGGCCACCGACCCGGAGCGCTCCCGCTGGTCGGGCCAGTCCCTGTCCAGTGGGCAGGTCGCCGGGGTCTACGGATTCACCGACCTGGACGGCAGCCGCCCGGACGCGTGGCGCTACCTCCCGGAAGTGCAGGACGTCGGCAAACCGGCGGACGCCACGGGGTACCGGTGACCGGCACTATCCTCGGCCGGGCCGATGACCCGAGGGGAAGGCCCACACGTGACCGAACCGGTGTACGACCGGAAAGAGCAGCTCAGGCAGGTGCAGAGCGGCCTGATGGAGGGCGAGTCGATCATCGCGGTGTACGACGCGATCGGCACCGGCACCGGGTTCCTCGGGCTGACCAACCACCGGGCGATCATCCAGGACAAGTCATTCGTGGGGAAGCGGGTGGCCATCACCTCGATCCCCTACTCCCGGATCACCAGCGTCTCGGTGGTCAGCAACAAATCCTGGGCCGGCAACTTCTTCTCCACCGGGGCCATCGCCATCCACGTCGGCACGCAGACCTACGAGGTGGAGTTCCG
>Ga0137415_10001889_pt1 | contig 20902 bp, 22 predicted proteins | sample CZODoug3_1_1_16f_FD_183082 | JGI IMG/M metagenome (GOLD analysis project Ga0137415, IMG submission 183082) | Vadose zone soil fungal communities from Angelo Coast Range Reserve, California, USA - CZODoug3_1_1_16fungal (Hybrid Assembly) | ecosystem: Environmental > Terrestrial > Soil > Vadose...
TGCTCGCCGGTGGGCGAGGGTTCGGCGTCTCCACAGAGTGCGGTATCGGTCAGGTCCCGGCCGAGGTAGTCCCGCGCGACTGGATCACCGAGACGCTCGACATCTGCCAGGCGGTCTCCACGCCCGAGCACCGCGCCTGAGCCCTCGATGCGGTAACCGTCACCAGCGGTGTAACAGTCCGAGTCGGACCCGGGGCGACGGCACATCGTCTTGTCGCTAGTACTCGAACACCCGGTACTAGCGTAATTGGGTGATCACTGATGCGAAGTCGACCATACTCGGTTCAGTCAGCGTGAAGTAGGTCAGCCCGAACTTTTCCCGGTACCGATGCAGGGTGTCAGCGACTTCTGAAGCAGTTCCGTGCAGGACGCCTGGCAGTTGTAGTATTTCGGAGTCTGATAGATCAGGAGAAAACTGACGAGGGATGGACAAATCTGGTTCCTCACTGCTGGTGGTGAGAGCACCGCCGTGATCATCAGATTCAGCTCGATCGCCTGTAACCGGCTACCGGCCGCAGCTCTAATGAACGCGATCCGTTCAGCGAGGGCCGCCTCTCCAGGGTCGTCCACTCCGGTGCGTTTGCCCGGTACGACCCCAGCGAGGCCGACGATATCCGCATGTTCCGCAGCAAGTTGCAGCAGCCGATCACCTTGCCCAGCCACCATGATCGGCAGAGGGAGGTGCTGCGTGCCGGTCGCTCCGACCTGGTCCACCCCACCCGCCCGAACCCTCAGCACCCAGCAGCAGCCGCCCATTCTCGCGCGGCCAGTACATCGTTAGTGGCAGTCTCTCGATCATCTCGGCGGCGGATAACACACCGCGGCCTGGGATCGACAGCAGGTTGGGAGCGATCCGACGGAGGAGCTCTCGCAGTTCGGCCTCGAGGTGTTGATCCGACGGTTGAACTCGTCGCACCGGGTCAGCTGGGTTGCCGGTGAGGCGAGCGACCACACCCTCGAAGCGCCGCGCGACCAGGTCGTGAGGGTGATCCGACAGTAGCTTCACCTCCCGTGCCAGCCCGTCCAGTTCGTTGACCGGGAGATCCAGGTGCCGCAGCGCGGCCAGGGCGAGAACCTCAGCATCGGGCGGATCAGCACTTGCCCAGCTCCCTCGTCGCGCGGGGAGCCCCTGCCATCGGTATGGTCGGACTACGAACGACTCGGCAGCTCGCAGCCAGCAGATCGGTCTCCGGACGACGGGTGAGATGCCGGCAGTCCCCCAGCGCGAAGCTGACCTTGTTCAGCCTCTTGATCTCGGCCCCCTCCTCGCTGCTCGTCCCATACTGCGCTCCGGCATCGGTCTGGGCCTGGAGCACCCATTTACCCAGCGTCGACGACCCGACGCCGAGTTTGGGGCCCGGAGCCTGAGCAACCGCCCAGACAGAGCCGTACTCATCGACTCGATCAAGGACCATCCGGGTCGCACGCTCCCCCGGTTCAGCGGGGTACCTGTCGGGCGTGATCCGCATCTGTCGTGAGAAAGGAAGCGGCATCAAGACCGGGACGGTTCACACATCGCTGCTGAATGGTCCCAACGCTTTCAATACTGCTGACCAGCTCGCCGCCCGGCCGGAGAAACACCTTCGGTGTGCGCGCGTTTCCTATTCCACTAGGCGTACCTGTAAAGATAAGATCACCGGGCCAAATGGGACAGACCCTGGATAGCCGACTCAACGTTTCGGGAACTCCAAAGAGCATCTGCGATGTCCGTCCCTGCTGCATTTCATCGCCGTTTAGCACAGTCGATAGCGCGAGATCATCGGGAGCGTCGACTTCGTCCAAGGTGACAATGTAAGGGCCGATCGGACCGAAGCCTGGGAAGGACTTGCCGAGACAGAACTGCGGCGCAGCCCCCTCCACTTGCACATGGCGCTCTGTAATATCTTGACCAACCGACAATCCGGCTACATATGACCACGCTTTGGACTCGTCAATCTGCCATGCCTCTCTCCCGACAACCAACACTAGCTCAACTTCCCAGTCTACGAACTCACTGGGCAATACCAGGTCAGCAAACGGCGCGGCGATGCAGGACGGAAACTTCGTAAAGACTGGAGCAGGCTTTGCCGATAGTGCACCGACCTCACGCGCATGATCTCCATAGTTCAATCTGAGGCGAACACCTGGCGCGGGCGGGGTGCCGGAGCTCCCAAACTATGGGAGTCGAACGGTGCGATAGCACTCAGCGAGCTCTCTGACGCCCAAAGAAACAGCTCGTCCCATCTCTCGAAGCAAAGTTGCGGATCCATTGAGAATCGCCCATTGCTCGCCTGCTCAACATCGACAACCCCGTCATCCAGTACGACAGATAGCCTGCCGGCGACGTTAGCGAGCTTCATTCTGCCTCCTTGCGCTCCCCGTCGGAGCTGATCTCGATTCGTCGCGATACGACAGCTGCGGTTCAGCGCGCCGCGCCGCGAGGCGGATCTTGTATGTCTTGCTCATATCCTCGGGAGTCCAGTCATAAGAATCTCCGAGCTCTACCACGACGTTGTCATAACCGAAGACGGAACCAAGCTTCTCGCTCGCATCGTGTAAAAATGCCCCACCCATCATGCAGCCGAACTCGGTGATGCCGATAACGACGTGTATCCGGGTCGTATTATCAGCCTCGGTGACGTCGATCTGACGGACGAGTCCCATGTCATCGAGACCAGCGGGCGAGCCAGCAGCACGACTACACGGATCGATTACCTCGTTCAGAATGACACGAACTTGGGCTTCGACGCTACTGGTCATGTTCGATGCCGCCCCATGGCTCCTGTAGTTCCTTAATCATTCCGATATCGTCCTGTTCGATGCGAGTACGCATCTCTTCCAGATCCCACCCGAGTAGGCGCGCCTGGTTTAGACCTAGAATCTTCTGCTTGATCTCCGTCGTCAGTTCCGGATAGCCATAATCGTCCTGCATCCGCTCCGGGATCTGGAAGTTCCAGAATGCTTGCAAGAACGGTTGTGGGTGCCGTGCAGTGGCACCAGAAGACCAGAAGATCCGATCTTCGCCACCTCGCACGATCAACTCGCCGAGTAGACGAGCGAAGTGGCCTGGCTGCTTCACCATGATGAAGGCGCTGTTCTCGAGATTCACTGCGACGTTTGGAAAGCGGTGGACTTGCGAGGCCGTCTCCTCGAGAAAGGCAAGCCCCCCATGAACAATTTCGATAGTTAGGTCAGGGAAGGCCGATGCGGCGCCTGCTACATCCCACGGTGCGAACGGCTCGCTCGGCACCCGACCTTGCGGTATAGATTTATGCGTCGCTACAACCCTCACACCTAACGATCGTGCCCTCTCGAGGATCGGGAATGCAATCTCCGGATCGTCCAACCGGTAGCTGACTAGGCGGCCTTCGACGATGTCCATCGGGTACATCTTGATCCCGACGACCTCGTCCTCTTTGACAAGACGCTCCACCTCATCGACCGCTCCGGGCTCCCATGGACTAACGCCACCGTAGAGGGCGACACGGCCCGGCCACATCTTCTGCATCCGTTTGCCCGCCCAAAGGGGAGAACCGCCATCCTTGAAAATTCCGTACATCGGGGTACCGTGATAAACGCACATATCCGTGTGGCTCTCGAGAAAGAGAGCTTTCCCGAGAAGCTCTGGGTCAGCACCGCCGAGAAACCGCTTCCGGTCCAACGCCCACTTCAGGTCTCCGTCTGGTGTGACCTGCTGACCGTTGTTCAGCATTTCCGCGAGCTGCTTTGGGACCCGATCTCGGTAGGGTCCTGGGACCCAGTTGTCCTCCGCCATGCTGTACGCATGGACTGTCGCATCGATGACCAATGTGTCCTGCAGCGCTAGATCGGCACGTGGGTGCCCGAGCTCACTTCCGGCGATTGGCTTAGCGGGCACCGAAGCTCCTCAGATGCTTGTGACAATCTCAGGCCGTAGCCGCTGAACAGGCGAACTGCCATGGGTTGCTGCCTCAGAGCCGCTGCGTGCACGCAAAGACACCCGATGACTTCTGCATTACAGCGGTCAGCCTCTCGGCTGTCAAGCGCGGACTGTGGTCCCGGACTCCGCCGTTGAACGATTCGACGTAGCTGTTGCGCGAGGGCTCGCGGGGTGGGACGAACGACAGTCTGACTCTTGCCCCAGCCCAGTCCGGCAACGCTGCGCCGGCGAGCTCGGGGCCGTTGTCACAAGGAGGCACCGCCGGGTAGCCATGCTGGGCGGCGAGGCGGCCAAGTTCGGCAATGAGGTCCTCGCCGCTGACGGAGGGTTCGACGAGAGTCCGCCGAGGGATTCGCGCGTCTGTCCAGCGATGATCGAGACGGTCTCGATCGCGCGTCCATCGGTGACGGCGTCGAACCGGAAGTCGACCCCCCTCCCCCCCACACCCCGTTCAGTGCGTCCGCTTTCGGGAAGGCCGGGTGCGGTAGCGGTGCACAGCCACTTACCTCCACTGACGTCGACGCCGTTGCGGTACCCGACGTCTTCCCTCCCGCCATAGTCACAGAATCTCATCTTGTGGATCACCGTCCGGGCCTCGCCGCGGGCATCGTGGTGGACGCGGCGGAAGCCTCACCACAGATGCGCTCTCGCATACGCCCCCAGCCACCGGCGCAGACCGATGTCGGGGTCGATCGGCGTCGCTGCAAGTGGTTCGTGTCGTTGCGTGGTCCGGTTCTTCCCGGTCACCCGGCACGTGAACCGCTCATTCCCAGCCATGGCCTTCACCGGGTGAGGGGCCGCCGCACGCCGGCGTTCCGGGGCTCAGAAGTCGGGGTCAAGGCCACGACCAGCAGACTTCGGCTCCCAGCAACTTCCCCGAAACTAGATATTGACATCACTGGAGAGCATCGGCATGCTTCACGGAATACAAAGTCATCTGAAGACAATGCTGCGAGAGGCCTCCACACGGTCGGTCGCGCTCACAAAGGGCGTGCCGTCGGCGAAATGAAGATCTCAACCGATGCCGCGAAGACAGTCTCGCCGTAGGAGGAGACGTGATCGCACATAACGGCGACCCGAGCCCATGTACTGTCTGGCAGCGGTGGCCGCAGAAGTTGCGCATCGGTCGTACGGGCCGGTCCGCGGCGCACCACGAGACTCCCGATACTCCGGGCAATGCGATGAGACGCCTAGTCCCCAAGGACCAGGTAGATCCCGCGACGGACGACCCCACAGCATCGCCTATCTCCGAAGCGGACGAGACTATTTCCGAAGTACGATCCGGAACGGATATGTTGCCGGCAGATGCCGGTCCCGAGCGTCCGGTATTAAAGCTCCGCAATATCGATCTCGGGTACACGTCGGGCCAACTGGTGATCGAATGCCTCGATCTGGACGTCAATCCAGGCGAGATAGTGTCCATCGTTGGACCGTCAGGCTGCGGCAAATCGAGCTTGCTCAGGCTCATCGCCAACCTACGCGCGCCGAACGCCGGGACAATCGATGCTCACTACCACGACACGAGTCGACATGGCTGCAGCATGGTGTTCCAAGAAGACACGTTGCTGCCGTGGCTTCGTCTTCGCGACAACGTATTATTATACCACCGTTTCCGTGGGACACGTCGTAGCGCGGAAGCCGCTCGGGACGCAACCCGGCTGTTACAGATGGTCGGCTTGGAGGGCAGCGCGCGGCTGTATCCCTCCCAGTTGTCCGGCGGAATGAAGCGCCGCGTCGCAGTGTTGACTGCCCTCTGCGCGATGCCCCAATTACTCCTGCTCGATGAGCCATTCTCTGCACTCGATGAGCCGACTCGGGTTGAGATCCACTGCGATCTATATGCCTTGGTGCATACATTGAGATCGACGGTCGTCCTCGTGACGCACGACCTCGCTGAAGCGATCTCGCTCTCCGATCGCGTCGTATTGATGTCGCGCGCACCATCGCGGATCATCGAAGACCATCAGATGCCGTTTGGTTCTAACCGCGATATCCGAAATATCCGAACTGATAATCGCTTCCTCGAGATCTATGCCACCTTGTGGGAGTCGATGGAGCGCCAAGCCGCGAAAGGACGGCAAGCAGTATGAATCCCCCCGTCCGACCCGCAAGCGCACAACCAGTCTCGCCGCATCCCACAGACACCCAGAAGCCCGACCCACAATTGTCCGCGCCCGACGGGCCTTCCGACCTGGGTCTCCATAGCGCGTACGCGCTCGGCACAATGCCAGCGGCGGGTAAAGAGGGAAACGCTACTCGGGATGTCGATCCTAACAATAAGAAGTCTACGGGTAGACCCGCGACCAGGCCTTCTAGCGCGCTCGCGCGACGAGCAGCAGACTCTCAGCCCCCGCGCCGCTCATGGAAGCTATGGCGCGCAGTCTTACAGATCTCCCTCGTGGTAGCCTTCCTTGTCAGCTGGCAGTTCCTCCCTAAGATACATTTTCTCGCGGACCACTTCCGGGTGCTGGATCCCTTCTATGTCAGTTCACCAACACAGGTCTGGGTGAAGCTCAAGTACCTGATTGCCGGTGACCCCCAGACTGGGATGACGATGTGGCCTTATCTGCGAACCACTGTCTACTCGACAGTTGAAGGCACCGTGATCGGCCTTATATTAGGCGCATTCGCTGGCCTCGTGTTCAGCAACAACGAGCGGTTGGGCGACATCGTCCGCCCATTTATCATTTTGGCGAACTGCGTGCCGCGTGTCGCCATCATCCCCATTTCGGTAGTACTTTTGGGCCCGACCCCCAAAGCCTCGGTCTTCAATGTGATCACCGTCGTATTCTTCGTCGGCTTTTTCAACGCTTTCGAGGGCGGCCGTAGTATCAAGCCGGCCATCCTCGACAGTGCCGCTTTGCTTGGAGCTAGCTCATTCAACGTGATGCGCTCAATCAGATTACCCATGGTGTTGACATGGACTTTTGCTGCCGTGCCGAATGCAATCTCTTTTGGATTGGTCGTCGCAGTAACGACGGAATTACTCGCCGGCATTCAGGGGATGGGGGTGTTACTTCAGACGTCGACCTCCAACGTCCAGGCCGCGACCACGTTTGCAATCATCGTGGCGCTCAGTGTAGTGGGCCTGCTGCTGTACTTCCTGGCTGTCGGGCTGCGGCGCATATTCATCCGTTGGGAAGACTGAACTGACAGCGTCTCGGCCATTCCGCCGAACAAATCATGTAGCCCTATTTCGGCACGCGTACGCGCACCTCTGTCATCCATCCGAACGGGAGTTGGACGATGCCAGGTTTGGACGTTCACCCCGCGCGCACCGCGCGCACACAAAGACGGTTCCGTCGCCGCTGCCGTATCCCGATCATCTGCTTAGCTCTCAGCGGCGCTTTCGTACTCGCGTCGTGTAGCAGCTCACAAGACAGCGGATCCCGCGCTACTGGAGGTGCCTCAGACAGTTCCCCGAGCTCCAGCGCCATGAATACGGCCAACGAACCTACACTGACGGTCGCAATCGGATCGAACGGACTCAACTACGCTCCATTCTTTGTCGCCCTGGCGAAGAATCTGTTCGTGAAAAACGGCGTAAAGGTCGACGTGCAGTCAGCAAACGCCGTCGCAACAATACAAACCCTGCTTGTGTCGAATCAGATCGATCTTGGCATGACGAGCCCCTCACAGATCCTCGTTTTGGCTGCGGCTGGCAAGCCGATCAATATCGTGTCGAACGTCAACAATTACACTGGCCGGTCCGCCGCCTTCGTTACCAGCTCGAAGATCACGTCCTTTGACCAGCTCAAGGCAAAGGGCGGCGGTTGCACAATCACGACCACCGCCGCCGGCACCGTCCTGTACGCCTATGCCAAAAGGGCTGTAGAGGCGTACGGGTTGAAGTGCGCAATCGCAACGGTCGCGAGTAATCCACTTGTGCTCTCCGCAATCACCGCGGGCCTTACGGATGCCGTCACGTTGACTGTGAACGACGCCCAGACGGCAACCGCAAAAGGGGCTCAAGCGCTACTGGATCCGACGACGATGTCCGACGCGCAGGCCGATTCCATCGTGCCCTCCCCGTTACCCGCAATCGTTGTCGCGGGCCTACCTGAGACACTAAAGAGCAAGTCTGCCGCCGTGGTGAGCTTTCTTGCCGCTATGCGCGAAGCTACGAGATTCATTGAGTCGAACCCACCAGCGGTGTCCGCTAACTTGATCGTGTCGCAGCCATACTTCAGTGGTCTTACTGTCGATCAGCTGACTGCGAGCATCCAGGCACTACTCACGTCCTTCCCGACCGGGTCCGATCTTGGCCAAATTTCTCAAGGCACATGGGAGCAGACGCTGGCCACCTTCGCATCGTATTTCGATCTTCCGGGTTTTGACCCGACGGCGACCACGGTCCAGTATCCCGCGATGGTTGACATGAACTTCTTGGAAAAGATCCCGAAGTGAAACGGCCTCTTGCGGATGGCAAGTGGTCCCACGAGAGGAGGCTCCGATGCCTGTGATCGATATGCATGCGCACTGGCTTCCGTACGAGTACCGGGACGCCATCGCACGCTGCGGCGAGTGGCACGGCATGGGCGCCGAATCGGCCGAGTACGACCTCGTCGGCATGCGACTCAGTGCTACGCAACGAATCGACGATATGGATGCTTTGGGCGTGGATATGCAGATGCTGTCGCCACAGGCTGGATTCTATCAGTATGACCGTCCGGCAGCTGTGGCAACGGTGATTGCCCGCGAGTGCAATGATTCGATCCTCGCGGTAGTCGAGAAGTTTCCCGAGCGCTTCTTGGGCGTTGGAACCGTACCGTTGCAGGACATCGATGCGTCGATAAACGAGGTCAAGCGCATCCGGGCGCTTGGACTAAAGGGCATCATGATCGGCGACCACGTCTGTGGTTCAACGTACGAGGAGGAAAGGTTCCTACCACTCTGGGCGGCCGTCGAGGAATTGGGGGCCTTAGTGTTCTTTCATCAGGGCTTTGACCAACGCTACCGCATCGGCAAGTTCCACTTCGATAATTCCATCGGTAATCTCACCGAGCACGCTCTTAATTACGGAGTATTAGCGGCCGGAGGCGTACTTGACAGGTTCCCCGGCCTTAAATTAATGTTTGCTCACAGTGGCGGCTATATTCCGTACGCAGTCGCACGGATGGATAAGGTCGCACGAGGTTATTCGATGGATGATCCTGGAAGAGAAACGCGGTATATCGCGCCGTACCAAACTGTGCCCGCTTACGTGTCGACCGCTAAGAGACTGCCCAGCGAGTACCTCCGAAGTTTTTACTATGACTGCATTTCTTATTCAGGTAAAAACCTGCGTTTTCTAATCGACGCGGTCGGCGTCGATCGGGTGGTCTATGGGTCGGATCTACCCTGCCCGATGGTACTTACCGAGGGCGTCAGGTGGATCGAGGGACTGGACGAACTCACGGATGAAGAGAAGCGTGCGATCCTGTCCGACAACGCGACGCGTTTGCTTGGTCTTGAAACGTGACCCTTTGACTGGCGGAGGCGATCATTTGGCTCGCAGGTTGGCTGCACGGTGACCGGGTCGAGCACTGTAGGCGATCGGAGCGTCGGTGGCAGCGACTTCTTAGTGGTTGGCGCCGGCTCCGCAGGATGCGTCGTCGCTAGCCGTCTAGCATCGTCAGGCGCGTCGGTGCTACTTATCGAGGCCGGCCGTGATGTGCCCCCTGATGCGGTGCCAGCTGACATACAGGACATTTATGCTCGGTCGTACTACAACTCCGCATACATGTGGCCAGGAGTCAAAGCAGCTCATATGGAGAACTCGGTACCGAGTGGGTATGCGCAGGCGCAAGTCGTCGGTGGAGGCTCGAGCTTGATGGGCATGGTGGCGCTGCGCGGCCTACCGAGCGACTACGACGGCTGGGCCAGCTTAGGGGCGGCCGGGTGGTCATGGCGGGAGGCACTTCGTAGTTTCCGGCAACTCGAGACTGATCGAGACTTCAACGACGAGATGCACGGTCGTGATGGACCAGTTATCATCCGCCGACACATGCCCGAGGATTGGCCTCCTTTCTGCTCAGTTGTTGGCGATGCGGCAGCGCGGATGGGCTGGCCGACGATCCTTGACTTGAATGCCGAGTTCGAAGATGGCTACGGCCCACTTCCTATGACGAGAACTCAATCCGGGCGAGTTTCAGCAGCATCGGCGTACCTCGACCCTATTTCACGAGCGCGCGACAACCTCACAATCATGTGCGATACTCGAGTAGACAGGCTGTTGTTCTCGGGTGATCGTTGTGTGGGTGCAACCGCCACCCGCGGTAATCAATCGATGGATCTGCCAGCCGCACACGTGGTGGTTTCGGCCGGCGCGATCTTATCACCGGCGTTGCTCTTACGTTCCGGAATCGGCGACGCCGCGGCGGTTGCCGCGTTAGGTGTACGACCCATCGTCGATCTGCCCGGCGTGGGAGCCAATCTTCAGAACCACCCCATCGTCTATCTGGCTGCTCATGTGCCGCCTGCCGCTCGGCAGTCTCCATCATTGCGTCCGGGGTTCAACAGCGCGCTGCGTTTCAGCTCGGGCCTTGGACAACCCGCGGACATGTCACTGCTCGTCCTCAACAAGTCTTCTTGGCACGGTCTCGGCGAGTCGGTTGCCGGGCTGGGGCTCTGCCTTCAACAACCGCTCGCCCGTGGTCAGGTCAGCCTCCGCTCATCAAACCCCTTGGCCCTGCCAGAGGTAGCGTTCCGGATGCTAAGCGAGCAGACGGACATTGACCGCATGAAGCATGGTTTTCGTATCGCGTGCGAACTCATGCTTGACAGTTCGGTGCGAGCCGTCCGCAACGAGGTCTTCGCCGCTGGTTACTCGCGAGTGGTACGTAGCCTTAATCGGCCGGGGCGCCTGACGTCGTTGACCACTCGTTTCCTTGCGTCCGTGCTCGACACTTCACCGTGGGTGCGTCGTAACCTTCTACGATGGGCTGTAGCGTCGGGCGACGTGCGGGAATCGCGACTTAACGACGCTCGATGGCATGCACACACAGTCAGCCAACGCTCTTTCGGCACGTACCACGCCGCTGGCTCCTGTCGGATGGGATCGCCTAACAACCCCTTAACGACGGTGGTCGATCCACACTGCAACGTTCTCGGAGTAGAGGGTCTCAGCGTCGTAGATGCGTCAATAATGCCGACGATTCCTAGAGGGAATATCAATCTTCCGGTGATGATGCTCGCGCACCGATACGTGGATCTGGCGCACCAGACGGATCTGCTGTAGATGGCTACTGAGCTAGGCCGTTTTCGCTATTGGCTTCGTAGAGTGTCTCGAGCGCGAGCTGGTCTGACAGGGTAATTCCCGAGAGTAAGGGATCGTCGGCGAATCGCTCCTGCTGGTTACGTAGGTACGCCTCCCACTCCGAGATAACTGCATCTCGGTCTCGTCTTCGCAGTGCCTCGAGCAAGCGATGACGATGAGACGTAAATTGCCCTATGTAGGCGGACCACCATCTATTACTTCGCTCGCCGTGGGCCATCAACTGGAATTGCATGAGAATTCGTATGAGTACGCTCTCAACAGCGGCAAGAAGCGGATTGTGACCAGCTTCCGATATCGCCACCTGGAAGTCGGTGATGCCCGCCATAATCTTCCGCGCATCGCCACCGGCCTCTGCCCGACCCAGGGCAGCTTCGATAGTCTCTAAATCCTTCTCCGTGGCATGGTCACAAGCGAGCCCTGCGGAGTAGAGTCCAAGCGCTCGACGGACAGCTACCACTTCGAGAATATGGGCTCGCTGCATCTGAAGCAACGCTTCGAGAGCATTCGAGACGAACTCGCTCGCGTTGGCGCTCACATACACGCCGCTGCCATGACGGCTCTGCAATAGGCCAACTGCTTCGAGCCCACGTATCGCTTCGCGTACAGTCGACTGACTGACACCAAATAGCTTCGCCAGTTCCTTCTCCGTAGGTAACCGCCCACCCGAGGGAAGCAAGCCCGTGATGATGTCAGCCCGCAATGAACGCATTACGGCCTCAGATGCCTTCATATGCGGCGACGGGGCCGCATCGAGGTGACTTGGCTTTTCGCTGGGTGGCCGACGTCCGCGGGCGATTGCTCCGCGAGGCCTGGGCGAGGGCGGGTCAGATTGCATCCCAACTCCTTAGCTCGACGGAGGCGACGTAGTGATCTGGTAACTATTGCACCCTACCTGTCGCTGCTGGTCTTATGGGTGGGGTCCGCCAAGGTGGTGTCTGATCTTGTGAAGTTGACACCGTCCGATCACTGGGCGGTCGAACGCGTCGAGCACCGCGCGCGGCGCACCGCCTTGGACCCATCCAGCAACACCAGGATCGGCCGCGCTCGTCCAGGCCCCCTCGCGGGGCCCCACCACGACGTCGGTGACCAGCGCGGCGTTATCGGTCGAGTCCGCGATCGACCAGCAGCAACGGGTACTTCGTGCCGTCGATGCCGATCCCGTGCGCGACCACGCAGATGTGCTCGCCGAAGTGCACCACCACCAGATCCAGCTTGGTGAGGTCCGCGCCAACAACTCGGCCTGGGCGTCTCTGTCCTCGCTACGAATCGACACGACGCCGCCGAGCGCGAGGCGGCGGCGGTCCGCTCTGTCCGCGTCCTGACCGGCTCCAACCCAACCCGGGTGGCGCGTCGAGAGCTCGGCGAGCATCCGCCCATGGCCATCCGACTCAGGACCTCGGTGTGGGAGAACAGGTCGTAGGACGGCACCACCAGCTCACCGGAGCCGTAACCTGCGCGCATCCGCGGCCGCTCGACTGACACCCGCCGCCCACCGGGGCTCACTGAGCCGCGTGGATCTCCTGGTGGACGGCCACGATCTGCGGCCACGCCGGCGTCGTCGGGTAACGCCACCGGTGCAGCGGTCGTGATCTCAACCGCGCGCAGCGCCTCTCCGCGGACCGGGCTTCTGCGAACCCGACACTCGCCCCCAGTCGCCCCGCGACTGGGGGCGACGGGCTCCCCACCTCGAACGAATACCGTGCGGTACTCGTAGAGCTCGTCGACCCGCGCGGAGTGCAGCATGGCACGCGTGCACCGCAGCTGGGCTCATGCCCGAGCGCTAGCCGGGCGCTGGAACGGGAGCAGCTGGTCACGGTGGGAATTCGCCGCCCGCGACGGCGAGACCCATGAGTTCCTCGAGAGCGACACGACCTGCTGGAAGCTGCTGGCCGACTGGGGAATCACCCCCGGAAACGGGACGATCACCAGGCGCGCGGTGTACTCGTTCGAGAGCACGATCGCCGCGCGCTGGCGCCGCGGCCGGGCGCTGCTGCTGGGCGACGCCGCACACACGATGCCGCCGTTCATGGGCCAGGGCATGCTCTCCGGCATCCGTGACGCGACCAACCTGTCGTGGAAGCTCGCCGCCGTACTCAGCGGCCACGCCGAACAACGCCTGCTCGACACCTACGAGATCGAGCGCCGGCCCCACGTGCGCGGTCTCATCGACATGTCCATCGCGGTGGGTGAAACCGTGCTGGTCACCGACCCCGAACAGGCACGGCTGCGCGACGAAAAGCTGCGCGGCGGGCAGCTGCCACGGCCGCCACTGTTCCCTTGCCTGGTCGCCGGGCTCGTGCGTGCCCCGGATGCTCCCGACGCGCTCGACGTCGCGGAGGGCGACGAACGACCGGCCCTGCAGGCCAGAGTCGCGCTCGACGGCACGGTGGACCGGCTCGATGAGCACTTTGCCCGGCCCGGATGGCGCATCGTCACCCGCCATCGGCTGCCCGACAACCTGTTCGACGCCGCCCAGCGACGGCTGCTCTCAATGCTGGGCGTCGAAATCGCGCATGTCACCCGCGGTCGTGCCGATGGTGCCTTGCTCGACATCGATGGCGAGTACGACCTGTGGTTCCGCCGAACCGGTCGCAAGGCGTTCCTGTAACGCCCTGATGCCTATGTCTTCGGCACCGTCCGCACCCTCGACGAACTGCCGGCGCTCCTCGACGATCTCGCCGATTCACTCGCCGGTCACGGCTGGTTCGAGCGCGACAACACGCCAGCCCGATAGGCCACGCCTACCGACGCCGAGGGACACAGATGTCCACGAGTGACCCTGTCCACGCCCCGACGACTACGCGGCTGATCACCACTCGCTGACCGACCTGTAGTACTCCCGCGACTCCCGGAGGGCGAACGTTCCCCAGAAGTACGCCACCTGCTTCGACGCCTGCACCGCCACCTGCGAGTTGCCGGCGATCATGTCGGCCACCCGGAGCGCCTCGTCCATCAACGTCTCTGCCGGCACGACCTTCTGGACCAGTCCGAGGCGCAGCGCGTCCTGTGCGTCGATTCGGTCGGCCGTCATCAGGATGTGCAGCGCGTCGCCCAGCGGGATGTGCCGGGGAAGAAGGTTCACGGCGCTCCCGGCCATGAGACCGCGCTTGACCTCGAATGCACCGAACCATGCTGATTCGGCGGCGATGCTGTCGTAGGCCCTTCACGGGAAGGTCCACGTCGGTGCGTGATGTCAAAGAGTCATATACGTGCACACCTGACGTGAGGCGAGTGCCGGCAACACCTCGCCGACGACGCGGGTGCGGAACGCCTCGCTCGCCCGATGGTCGTCGTAGCCGGTCGGGTCGGTGTAGTGCTCGTAGAGCACGAACGTGTTGGGGTCGTCGAGGCTGACGTGGGCCTCGAACCGGATCATCTTCGGCTCGGCACGGTTGCTCGGCGTCACCTCTTCGATGATCCTGCGGATGTGGTCGGCTTGGCCGTCGGCAGCGGTCCAGGTGGCGATGACGACGAAGCCCATCAGACCGTGAACCCGATCGCGCGCAGCTGCTCGCGGCCGCTGTCGGTGATGTCGGACGGTCGCCAGGCGGGCGACCACACCCAGTCGACGCGATGGTCGCCGACGGCGTCGACCGTCCCCAGCTCGGTGCGGATCTGGTCCTCCATCACGCCGGTCAGCGGGCATGCCGCCGAGGTCAGGGTCATCGCGATGACCGCAGTGCCGGCCTCGACGTGCAAGCCACGGACGAAACCGAGATCGACGACGTTGACCCCGAGATCGGGATCGATGACGTCGAACAGGGCCTCGCGCACCGCGGCGGCTGCCGGGTCGTCGGCGGGATCGTCGACAGGGCCGGGCTGCGCTCGTGGTACGTCGACGGGCACCTGATCGTGGCCTGTGGAGGGCGTCCTCGCGACCTCGTACAGCCCGGCCGGCTGCAGCAGCAGCTCGACCCGCGAGGTCGGGCTGTGGATCCAGTCGGCCTTGCCATGCGCCTTGCGCCGCACCCGCACGATGTCCTCGGCGGGTTCGATGTCGCCACCGGCGACCAAGAGGTTGTCGGGATTCAACCCGCCGTCCACGGCCTGCGCGATGGCCCGGTCGAGCAGCCGCGCGAGCGGTTCGCAGGTGCGGCCGGGGCCGAATCGCAGGCGGGCCCGCGCCTCGACGGTGGTGATGCCGAGCACGCGCTGCAGTGCCTGCACTCCCTCGGCGGCGGCCAACCGCAGCTGCGGGTCGGCGACCCGCAGCTCGGTGGACAGCGTGGTGGCGGTACTCATCGGCGTCGTCCTTTCAGGAGCTTCAGCGCCGCACGCGGCGGTGCGCCGAGCCGTTTGATCGGGGTGGTCTCGTCCCGGAGCTGGTCGGCGGTGACGCTGTGCTCGCGGGCGATCAGCCTGCGGGTGTCCAGCACGTCGCGCGGACGGTCGATGTACACCACCGAGCCGACCCGGTCGCCGTCCAGCCGGAACGCCGAGAAGTCGCGGTCGGCGAGCGAGCCGCGGACGACGAGCTCGCCGTCGGGATCGGCGACCCCGGCGCTCTGGATGCTGTGCTCGTACTGGTCGGACCAGAACCAGTGGACGTCGGTGAACGGCTCGTCGGCGTCGAGCATGTTGCGCGCGGCGGTCCGCGCCTGGCGGATCGCGGAGTCGTGGTGCTCCACCCGGATCCGGCGGCCGTGCGCGGGCAGGTACTGGCGCGCGACGTCGCCGACCGCGTAGACACCTGGCGCCGAGGTGGCGCAGAACTCGTCGACCAGGATGCCGTCCTCCACCGTGATCCCGGCCGCCTGCGCCACCTCCTGGTTGGGCACCGATCCGACGCCGACGACGAGCACGTCGCAGTCCAGGCGGCCCTCGTCGGTCGTGATCGTCACGCCGTTCGGGCCGGGCGCCACGGCGGTGACCGTCCGACCCGTCCGCACGTCGACACCCGCGCCGCGGTGGATGTCGCCGACGACGCCGCCCAGCTCACCGCCCAGTGCCCGGTACAGCACGGTCGGCAGCGACTCCAGGAGGGTGACCCGCCGGCCGAGCCGGACCGCCGCGGCGGCGACCTCGCACCCGACGAACCCGCCGCCGAGGACGGCAACGTGCGCCGCGGTATGCAGGGCCGCGCGCAGCGCCGCCGCGTCGTCGATGGTCCGCAGCTGGTGCACTCCCGGACCGGCGACGCCGGGCAGCGTGCGCGCCCGCACACCGGTGGCCAGGAGCAGCCGGTCGTAGGGAACGGTCTCGCCGTCGACGAGCGCAACCATGCGCGCCGCGGTGTCGATCGCGGTCGCGACGGTGCCGAGCCGCAGGTCGACGTCGTGCTCGTCGTACCAGCCCCGCGGATAGACGGCACCGTCGCCGGTGGCCGGGTCGAGCAGGAACGCCTTCGACAGCGGGGGCCGCTCGTAGGGCACCGTCGGCTCCCCGCAGACCAGGGTGATCGCCCCGGCGAAGCCCGACCGGCGCAGCTCGGCCACGGCCGCCGCCCCGCCGACCCCGCCACCGACCACGACGATCGGGCCGCCGGTCATCGCCCGATGTCCACGTGGATCTCGCCGGTGTCGTCGACCCTGCAGCCGAACGGCCGCAGGTGCGCGTCGTCGGGATTGATCCCGCACCCGGTCCGGGTGTCGAACTCCCACATGTGCTTGACGCAGGTCAGCTTCGCGCCGTCGAGGTCGCCCTCGTCGAGTGGAGACTGCTGGTGCGGGCACTTGTTGGAGTAGGCGTGGACGTCCCCGTCGACGTTGACCAGCAGGACGGGCTCGTCGTCGACGGAGACGCCGACGATGTCGCCCTCCCACAGGTCGTCGATGTGCATCGCGGCGCGCCAGCGCGCGGTCATGGCGGTCTCCATCTCAGGCGGGCTGCGCTTCGGCGGGGTCCAGCAGCCCGACGAGGAAGCGGGTGCGGGCCGCGCGTGCGTGCGCGGCGATGTCGGCGCCGGACCCGGTCAGCGCACCGATGCCCTCGGCGGCCTCGTTGGCCCGGACTGACCAGCGGTCGATCCAGCGGCGCAGCACTGCCCGGTTCTCCGGCCGCTGCGCGACGACCATGTCGACCAGTGCCCGACTCCACTTCTCGCGGCGTCGGGAGTCGGCCGCCAGGTTCGTGGTGATCATCCACGTGAGGTCGTCGCCGCCGGCGCGGGCGAGGAGGCCGAGCTGGGTGAGCAGCACGTCGTCCAGTGTCGGGCCGAGCACCAGGTTCAGCGCGGTGAAGGCCTCGCCCCAGTCGTAGCTGGCCAGGGCGTACTCGATGGCCCGCCGGGCCGGCTGCCATCCCGGATCGTCCTGCCACAGCGCCCGCTCGGCGGTGCCGATGCCGGACCCGGGCCGGTTGATCTGCAGCTCCCGCGTGCGGTAGCCGATCGCGGTCACCCGGCGCAGGAGGTCCGCGGTGGCGAAGCCCGCCGCGTTGGTGATGTACGAGCTGGGCGCCAGGTAGCCGATGTAGGCCTGCACCTGCTGCATCCCGTGGCACAGGAAGCGCGTCGGGGTGAAGGCCCTGGCCAGCAGGGCGACCGACGCATCGGACAGCGCGGCGTCGGTGCCCGTCCCGGCGTGCGCCTCCAGCGTGCTCTGCAGTGACGTCTCCGCCTCCGACTGCAGCGTGACGTAGCCGCGGTAGGTGAGCGAGTCCGGGTCACGGAAGGCGTCCCAGTCCTGCGCCTGCAGCGGTGAGCGGTCCCGGTAGGTCAGGAACCACAGGTTCGCCGGCGAGGACGGGTTCTGCTCGAACGTCGCCTGCCGGTTCTGCCGCAGCGTCCAGTTCTGCTGGTGGGTGACGATCTCGTAGTCGCTGGGCATCCGCCGTACGTCGCCGAACGCGCTGAACGTGCGCCGCGGGCGGGGCTTGCGGGCCGGGGTGTCGGTCATGGCGTCGCTGCCTTCCGCTCTGCCTTGTACTGGCTGATGCTCTGCCAGGTGATCGTGTCGCTCGCGGTGATCACACGCCCGTTGAATGCCGACATCAGCGTCTCGATCGAGCGGATCTCGTAGTCCGGGCCGAAGTAGTGACGCAGGGTCTCCTGGGTCAGCGTGATCCGGTCCTCGCCCTGGATGCGGACGTAGGCACCGCGGTCGATGACCTCGATCGGGGTGTCCGGGTTGTCGTCTTCGATGGCCGCGATGATCTGCTCGACCTCGTCGCCCATGCGCAGCACGGGCCCCACCGGGTTCTTCACGTCGGCTCCTGCATGTCGTACTCGACCGTGACGTGGTCGAGCGGTCGCAGACCCGCCTCGGCGACGGTCAGCTCCGCCGGGAGCCGCTCGCCGTCGACGATGACGACCTTGTCGTAGGGCAGGGCGCGGACCCGCCGCCCCTCGACGTGGTGTGCCACGGCGGCGGCGACCTCGCGCATCGTGTGCGCCGTGGTGACGGGGACGAGTATCTCCACGAAGTCTGTCGCGAAGATCGCGTTCAGCGGGACGAGCTGGGGCGCCTGGTCCTGCACCGGCAGCTCGGCGGTCACGACCGGCCTCCGGTCGCGATGCCCTCGACCGGGCGACCGAGGTACTCCTTCGTCCAGGCCGGGTAGTCCGGGTCGTCGCCCATCACGTCGGGCGTCAGGCCCATGTAGCCCAGGATCCCGCCGACGTCCATCGGCTGGATCTGCCCCGCCAGGAACCGGTCGATCACCGTCTCGTGGTTGACGTTGTCGCGGTCCTTCCAGAAGATCTGGCGGCACGCGTTGGTGCAGAAGTGGTAGGTGCGGCCGTCGTAGCGCAGCTGCCAGTTGCGGACCCGCCACGTCCCGTCCCGCGACTGCGTCGCGTTGCACGATGGCAGGTGGCAGGTGCTGCACAGCCAGGGCAGCGTCTCCGGCAGCGTCGCCTCCATGTTGTCGACGTTGACGTTGTCGATCAGCACGTCCCACTTGTCGCCGTAGACGGCCTCCCAGTTGGGGTACTTCTCCACCAGCCAGGCGCGCTCGTCCTTGCTGACCCCGGCCTTGGGCCGCCACCACAGCGTCGGGCGCCAGTACCAGAGCCCCATGTGCAGCCCGTGGTGCCAGGTGTCGAGGCCGCGCATGAACTCGTCCCAGAACCAGGGCTTCTTGAGGCCGTAGTCCTCGATCGTCCTGATGAACTGGTCGATGATCCACTCCTCCATGAACTCCCGGTAGGACTGCTTCCGGTGCTCGAGGGGGGTGTAGTAGTCCATCGCCGGGCCGGTCAGGGCCGCGAACGCGCGGGCCGACCCCCAGAAGCTCTTGTCGATCACCCACTGGGCCCGGACCGGGTCGTGCTCGACGAGGATCTCCAGCGTCGGGCCGCCCTGCTGGCTGTGGCGCGCCTCGTCGGTCTGGATCGAGGAGATCATGTTGGCGAAGTTGACGTCGCCCGCCCCGAGCGCGTCGGCGGCCAGCGCGACGAACTGCAGGTTCGTGAACCCGGTCTCGAAGGTCAGCGGCAGCTCGATCGCCATGTCGACCACGTTGGGCGCGATCATCATGTTGTCGAACAGGTTGCGCAGCGAGATCGGCACCCAGTCGTTGGTGTGGAACGTCTTCTGCGTCCAGTCGTACTGCGCGTCGCGGCCGACGAACTCGTGGCCGAAGAACGTCGTGATCTGGGCGTGCCGCAGCTCGTCGAGCTGGCCGAACGTGGCCATGTTGCGCCAGGCGGCGTTGAGCCCGAAGCGGGCCATCTTCAGCTCACCGAGCACGGCGGCGTACTCGACCAGCGCGACGCCGCCGAAGTGCATCTTCGTGGCCGACTTCCAGCCCTCGTCGAGGTTCTCGAACGCCGTGGAGCGCTGCAGCGCGGCCTTCACCGCGTACGCCGAGCTCTCCTTCTCCCGCTGGGTCGCCACGTACTCCGGGTAGCTGACCTTGTAGGACTCCTCCCAGGTGGCCCAGGCCTCCCGGGGCACCTTCCCGGTGCCGCAGTGCCACTCCGGGAACACCGCCTCGTCGTCAATGTAGGTGTAGGTCCAGTCCACGTCGCGGACGAAGCCCTGCCATTCCTCGCGTTTGAGCAGTGCCATCTCAGGTCCTCTCTCAGTCGACCTCGTTGTGGGCGAGCTGGCGGCTGATGCCCGCGTTGTCCCAGTAGCCGGTGACGGCGTCGATCAGCCCGCCGTCGTCGACGTGGAAGACGAACAGGTGCGGCTCGCTGAACTGCTGGCCGGTCGGGGCGATGAACCCCCACGCCAACTGCTGGGTGCCGGCGATGTCGGCCTCGACCACCACGTCCCCGTCGTCGTTGCCGGTGATGCTGTGCACGGTGTTGGTCAGGTTCGGGAAGGACGTGACGAAGCCGGTCCAGATCGCCTTGCCGACGGTGCCGACCTTGCCGTCACCGCGCAGCACCCGCTGCTTGCCCCACAGCTCGAAGGGCACGTAGGAGAAGTCGGCGTTGATGCTGAAGAGATCGGTCATCCCGTCGATGTCGTGCGCGCGGTAGCGGTCGAAGAACTCGGTGACCACCGCACAGGCCGATGACGCGCTCATGACTGCTCCCCTCCGACGATGGCGACCTGGTCGAACCGCTTCACCGCGAGGCGGCGGTACAGCTGCTGCTGGCACCAGTACGCCGACACGGCCGTGATCACCCCGTCGTCGATCACGAAGCGCCAGGCCTGGTCCAGGTCGATGTGCTTCTCCTGGTTGACGACCCCGGCGTACGCGGCGGCCTGCGTGCCCTCGACCCTCAGCAGGGCCGTCACCACGTCGCCGGTGACGATCACCCGCCGCACGGTGAGCAGTAGGTCGGGGAAGGCGGTGACCAGGTCGGTGAGCACGGTCTGCAGCGCTGCGCGGCCCGTGGCCCGCACCCCGAGC
>Ga0137415_10001890_pt1 | contig 20893 bp, 19 predicted proteins | sample CZODoug3_1_1_16f_FD_183082 | JGI IMG/M metagenome (GOLD analysis project Ga0137415, IMG submission 183082) | Vadose zone soil fungal communities from Angelo Coast Range Reserve, California, USA - CZODoug3_1_1_16fungal (Hybrid Assembly) | ecosystem: Environmental > Terrestrial > Soil > Vadose...
ACGTGATGCTCGCCGACCTGCTGTTCGAGGGGAACTACATTGGGGAAATCCATGACGGGCGTTCCCGCGACGGCGCCTTGCATGAATTCGAGCCAAATGGGCAGAGCCGCGCGCGCGCCGGTTTCTTTCTTCCCCAGTGAAATCTGTTTGTCGTCGAAGCCTACCCACACCCCCGCAGTGAGTTGCGGCGTGTAGCCCACAAACCAGGCATCGGTGTAATCCTGCGTTGTTCCTGTCTTCCCTGCGGCGGGACGGCCTAGCGGCTTCGCGGCGACGCCAGTGCCGAATTGAATCACTTCTTCGAGCATAGCCGTCATAGTGCGCGCCACTTCTGGAGAAAGTACGTCGTGCACTTCGGGATGCGCTTCTTCGAGCAGCGCCCCGTCGTAGCTGGTGACGCGGCGAATCATATGCGCATCGATGCGGATTCCGTCGTTCGGGAAAACGGTGAAGGCGGACACGTGCTCCACCAGCTTCATGTCCGCGGCCCCCAGCGCCAACGGCAGATAAGGCGGCAGCGGAGTGGTGATGCCGAATCGCTTGGCCATGTCCACTACCGTGTTAATCCCGATTTTTTCCGCGAGTTTCACCGCCGGAACATTGCGTGAGCCTGCAAGGGCGCGGCGCAGAGTGATGGTCCCTTCAAATTTTTCGTCGTAATTGCGCGGAGAATAGGGCTGGCCGCCGCTGATCGTCGTAAACGGCAGATCCACGATCGTGTCGAAGGGCGTCGAGCCTCTTTCCAGAGCGTCCGCATAAACGTACACCTTGAAAGAACTGCCGACCTGGCGCACGGCCTGTGTGGCGCGGTTGAATTTGGAGTCCTCAAAACTGTAACCGCCAACCATAGCCTTGATTTCCCCGGTGGAATTGTCGATGGCCAGAAGCGCGCCCTGCGGCCCGGACTGCTGTTCAAGCTGAACGCGCACCGTGTTGTCGCGCAATTCCTGAATGGAGAATTGCGCCAGGTCGCCCGCCTTCAGAAGATCGCCGGGTTTTTTGCGGCCCGTCCAGGCGAAATCGTTGGCGGAAAGAATTCCCCGGTAAGGCCCGATTTTGATGACCGCATCTTTCTCAGTCACGGACAGAACGAGTCCGGTGACATAGCTTCCCTTCTCCAGCGCGTGCCGCCAGTCGTCGTCTTCGTAACTTTCGAGCTTGCCGAGATTGTCGCGCAGGATGTTGGGAAGATTGCCTTTCCAGCCGTGGCGTCGTTCGTAGCTGTGCAGGCCATCCCGGAGAGACTGATTGGCAACGCGCTGCATCGTTGTGTTCAGTGTGGTGTAGACGCGCAGCCCGCGTTCGTGGACGGCCTCCGTGCCGTAGGTGGACTCAAGATACTTGCGAATCTCTTCGAAGAAATAAGGCGCGAGGTCATTGCGCGGATACTGGATGTGCAGACCAAGCGGCGATTTCCGCGCGTTCGTTTCTTCCGCGGGCGTGATCTTCCCTTCTTCTTCCATGCGATGGATCACCAGATTGCGCCGGCTGAGAGCGGCTTCCGGATTCGAGAGCGGCGAAAATTTCGGGCCGTTGACCATGCCCGCGAGAAGCGCGGCTTCCTGAAGTTTCAGGTCGGTAACGGGTTTGCCAAAATAAAATTGCGCGGCGGCGGCAAAGCCGTAATTGCCATGTGCCAGATAAACCTGATTGGCGTACATGGTGAAAATTTGCGGCTTCGTGTAGCGCCGCTCGATCTGCAGCGCAAGCAGAATTTCCTGCATTTTGCGGCGGAAGCTGCGGTCGCTGCGGTCCAGGAAAAGATTTCCGGCAAGCTGCATGCTGATGGTGCTGGCTCCGCCGGTGATGCGGCGCTTGATGAGGTTTCGAATCGCGGCGCTGAACATGCGTGGAAAATCGATGCCCCAGTGCTGCTCAAAGTGCTGGTCCTCAATCGCCGTGACAGCGCTGTACAGAATTTTGGGACACTGCTCGTACGTCATCAGGATGCGGCGCTGAAGCGCGAAGCTCCCGGCCAGTTGGCCGTCATCGGCGTAGACTTCGGTGACCACGTCAGGGCGGTAAGTTTCCAGCGCGCGAATTTCCGGCAGGTCGCTGGCGTAAACAAACAGCAAGCCGCAACCCGCGCCCAGCACGATGGCGCAAAGCAGGAGAAAGACAAGCGCGACGCGGTCAATCAGTTTCCACCCGCGCAAGCGCAGCGTGATCGGAGGCAGGCTCAGCATGAAATGAATACTTTATCGCAGAAGTTGAACATTCGACTTGGAAGTGTCACGGCAGTGTTTCGTAATATTTTTCGCCAGCGCAGCCGCGGCAGAGGGTGCGGCCGTCCTTCACGAGTTCCCGTTTGAAATTGATGCCTTCGCCACATTGGGCGCAGACGACACGGGGGCCTTTGAAACCGGGCAAGTCTTCCGGCTGCACTTCCACTTTCACCCATTGCTTGTCGAAAAGAACTTCGTCGGATAGTTGTGCGTAGGCTTTCTGCTGACCGGCTTCCTTTTCGAGTTCAGGAAACATTTCTCGCGCAGCTTGCTTGGAAGATTCTTTCGCGGCGATGCGCACCGCGCGGCCCGTCTGGAGATCGACGAACGTCGCCGCGACTTTGCCCCAGTCGCGGAATTTCAAGGCGCGCTTGCCGAGGCGGCAGTTGGCAACAAGCGCCACAGCGTCGGTCACGCAGCGATCGATTTCCACGTACGTGACGACCCGCTTGCGTTCTGCAATGGGATCGTCGATGCCCAGTTCGCGCAGCCCGAGCATCGCAAGGCGCACGCCGAGCACCTGCCCGGCGCAGAGGTGGCCGTGGGCCACGGCAGCCAGTTCGAGGTATTCGGCTAGCGTTTTCATCGGCACGAGCACAGCTCAAGCTTTCTCTGGGGCCGACCAGGGGTGAGGCTTACGCGCTTCGATGAAGGCGAAAATCGTCATGAGCAGCGCCAGCGCAGTGAAAACGCCGTCGCGGACAACGGTCATGCCGGTGAGCTTCTCCGGTGTGCCGAAGCAGCCGCAGTTAATGTCCATGTGGAGAAGATAGGCGCGAGTGACCGCGGCCAGGAACCCCACCATGATCACCGTGATGGCGCTGCTCCAGATGCGTAATCGCCAGCCGATCAGCAACAGGAAGCCAAGAACAATTTCGACGAACGGCAGAGTATGCGCCACCACCTGCGATGCTTCGGGCGATATCATTTTGTACGACTCCACTTGCTGCGCGAAGCTCGAGAGATTCATCGAGAGCGAAAATCTCAGAACGAACATTGGCCAAAGATGCGTGTTAGGCATCAAGAGCTTGGAAAATCCCGCGTAAATAAAAATTCCGCCGAGGACGAGGCGGCCGATCCAGATGATCGCGCGGCGGCCGTTGAGGGGGCTGGATTGCATCATGATGTTGGCTTCTCGCGAAGTTCCCTATTTCTGGCTGAGAAGTTGATCGAGAAACTGTTTGAGAATGTCATAGGTCATGATCCCCGAATAGGGGTAGGTCTGACCTTTGCAGTGGAAGACGGTGGTGGGCGTTTGGTTGACGCGGTAGGTCTGGCCGAGCGCGTAATCTTTGTCAATCATGGGATCGACGGTGCCGCCCTTAACGAGCGCGCGAACCTTGGCCATTTCCCCGGCGGAAAGAACGCCGGCAACGGTGCCGTCCACGTCCCCGTTCTGTTCCCACTTTTCCTGGTTCTGGAAGAGCGCTTGCTCAACAGGCTCTCCTTTGCCGAGCTGCGCGGCAGCGCGCGCGTAGCGCGCGGCGACCCGCGAGTGCGCGTGCATGGGCAGCGGAAAATCGCGGTGGATCAGGTACACCTTGCCGCTGCTGACGTAATCGTCCATCAGCCGCCGATTCGTTGTGGTAAACAGCGTCTTGCAGGCCGGGCACTGATAGTCGCTAAAGACCTCCATCGTCACCGGAGCGTTCTTCGACCCGAAGGCTTTGTGGGGATCCACGTCGGTAAGACCCTCGGCGGACTGCGGCGAAGGCGGAAGCGGGGCGGCCTTTGTCACGACCACGGCCGCAGGAATACTGGGGGCGTCAGACTCAGCGCCTGAGTTGACGGGCTGCGAAGGTGACTGCGCCAGGTGCTGCTCCGTCTGCGAAGCAGGCTCAGGAGCCTTGTGCAAAGAGGGTAGGAAGAGGGCAAGCAGGCCAAGCAGGCCAACGCTTAGAATTCCTGCCAAAATACGCCGACGGTTCACACGATCCTCCGAAATAAATTCAGGCAATTTGCCCTCGCGGGAGACGATAGAGAATTCTACCTCGAAACCGCGGGAAAGTAAGGGCAGTGGTGACGCCAAGATTAGGTCTGCCCCGAACCGCATATCCCCTAGCCTAAGAATATTGGTTGCGTCCGCAACGGGAAGCGTTGTGCGGCGGGCCTGCCTGTCAACGATAGCACCACTTGTAAGGATGGATTATCAAGGGTCAAAAAGGAATTCCTAGACGGTCCGGAAAACCTGAAATGATGGTGCAAAACTAAGAAAATAAATGAGTTATGGAGGCCATAAGAGAACTTGACAAACATACACTCAACATGTATACTCTGCTTCGAGCTGGGCTTGGGACGCAAGAACTGAGCTGGATTCGCCTTGATTTCAGCGAGATACGGGCGAGCAGGATGAGTAAAAGGTTTCAGGAGGAATGGCAGCAATGAGCAAGATTATTGGAATTGACCTGGGCACGACAAACTCGGTGGTGGCCGTGATGCAGGGCGGCGAACCGGTGGTTATCCCGAATCAGGAAGGCACGCGGACAACCCCGTCCGTGGTCGCCATCACAAAGACGGGCGAACGGCTCGTCGGACAAGTGGCGAAACGCCAGGCGGTGACGAATCCCGAGAATACCGTGTATTCCATCAAGCGTTTCATGGGCCGGCGCTACGACGAAGTCGCGGAGGAAATGAAACGTGTGCCCTATAAAGTGGTGAAGGGTTCGCACGACGACGCGCGCGTCGAGATCTTCGGAAAGGTTTACAGCCCTCCGGAGATTTCCGCCATGATCCTCGGCAAGCTGAAGACAGCCGCGGAAGATTTTCTCGGTGAAAAGGTCACCAAAGCGGTGATCACCGTCCCCGCGTATTTCAACGATGCGCAGCGGCAAGCCACCAAGCAAGCGGGAGAGATTGCCGGCATGGAAGTCGTCCGCATCATCAATGAGCCGACGGCTGCGGCGCTGGCCTACGGGTTGGACAAGAAGACCGACGAGACGATAGCGGTGTACGACTTTGGCGGCGGCACGTTTGACATCTCCGTCTTGGAAGTCGGCGCAGGCGTAGTGGAAGTAAAGTCGACAAACGGCGATACCCATCTGGGCGGCGACGACATCGACCAGCGAATCGTAGACTGGTTGATCGACGAGTTTAAGAAGAAGAACAACATTGATCTGAGCAAGGACAAGATGGCGCTGCAGCGGCTGAAGGATGCGGCGGAAAAAGCCAAGATCGAGCTCTCGCAGATGATGGAGACGGAAATCAACCTGCCGTTTATCACAGCGGGCGCGAACGGGCCGATTCACATGGAGGAAAAGCTCACGCGCACGCGGCTTGAACAAATGATGAGTGACCTGCTGGACCGCTCGATGAAGCCAGTGAAGCAGGCGCTGGAAGACGCAAAGTTGTCGCCCAACGACATCCAGGAAGTGGTCCTGGTAGGCGGCTCAACGCGCATCCCCAAGGTGCAAGCGCTGGTGCGCAACTTCTTTGGCGGGAAGGAGCCTCACAAGGGCGTGAATCCCGACGAAGTCGTAGCGGTCGGCGCGGCGATTCAGGGCGCAGTGCTCGCGGGAGACGTAAAGGACATCTTGCTGCTGGACGTCACGCCGCTTTCGCTGGGTGTCGAGACGCTCGGCGGGGTGATGACCGTGCAGATCCCTCGCAACACCACGATCCCGACGCGCAAGGTCGAGACGTATTCGACGGCGGCGGACAACCAGCCGGGCGTGGAAATCCACGTTCTGCAGGGCGAGCGCAAATTCGCCACCGACAATCGTTCGCTTGGCAAATTCAAGCTGGACGGGATTCCACCGGCTCCGCGTGGGACGCCGCAAATCGAAGTCGCGTTCGACATCGATGCGAACGGCATCCTGAACGTGAGCGCGAAGGACAAGGCCACGAGCAAGGAGCAGAAGATCACCATCACCGCGTCGAGCGGCCTATCGAAGGAGGAAGCCGAGAAAATGCGGCAAGAGGCCGAATCGCATTCGGAAGACGACCGGCGCCGGATGGAAGAGGTCGAAGCGCGTAACAGCCTGGACGGCATTGTGTATCAAGCCGAGAAGATGTTGCGCGAGAATCGCGAAAAGATCGCCGAAGCGGACGCGAAGAAAGCCGAAGAGGCGATTGAAGACGCGAAAAAGGCCGTCAACGAAGGCGGCGTGCCACGGCTGCGGGCCGCCAAGGAAAACGTCGAGCGTTCGCTGCACAAGATCGCCGAGGAGCTATACAAGACGTCGCAAGCTGCCGCCGCAGGGCAGGCCGGTGCAGCGGCAGGCGCCGGAGCGGGCGGAGGTTCTTCCGCAGGCTCGGGCGGCTCGCAGGAGAAGAAGCCCGGCGACGTCATCGACGCCGAGTACGTGGATGTGGACGAGAGCAAGCGTCCGAACTAAGTTGAGTAATCAACAGTAGGGGCACGATATATCGTGCCCCTACTGAAATTTTCGCGCCGGATGCGGCGCAATCATGCCTACAACAGCAAAACAAGACTATTACGAACTGCTGGGAGTGGCGCGCAAAGCGAGTGCCAAGGATATCCGTACGGCTTTTCGCAAGCTGGCGCGGAAATATCACCCGGACTTGAACCCTGGCGACAAGTCCGCGGAAGAAAAATTCAAGCAACTGCAGGAAGCCTACGACGTTCTCTCCGATTCCAAGAAGCGGCAGATGTACGACCAGTACGGCTTCTACAGCGACAATCTTCCACCGGGCGGGCCCGGTGCCGCAGGCGGCCAGGGTGGGGAGCAGGACGTCAACTTTGATTTTGACGGATTTGATTTTGGCGGTGGCTCCGGCGCGGCCGGCGGCGGTTCGAGCTTTCGCGATCTCTTCAGCCAGTTTTTTACCGGCGGGCGCGGTGGCTCCGCGATGGAGCCGGAGCACGAACCCGGCGGCGACCTGGAATACCAGATCGAGATTGGTTTCTGGGACGCGGTGCGCGGCGCGGTCAAGAAGCTTTCCATCACTCGGCTGGATACTTGCGAAACGTGCCACGGCACAGGTGCCGTCGGCACTCCGCAAACCTGCACCGTCTGCGGAGGAACGGGCACAATCCGGCAGTCCGCGGGCAAAATGAAATTCAACGTGCCGTGCACGCGCTGCGGCGGCACGGGCAAGCTGCGCACCGTGTGCAAGACCTGCAGCGGCGAAGGGCGCGTGCGCCGCTCGGAAACGATTGAAGTGCGCATCCCGGCCGGAGTTGCCAATGGCGGACGAGTGCGAGTTCCAGGCAAAGGCAACGCCGGGACGATGGGCGCACCACCGGGTGACTTGTATTTGCGAGTGGTTGTTAAGCCGCATGAATTCTTCGAACGGCGCGGCGACGATTTGTATACGAAGATTCCGGTCACCGTGAGCGAGGCCACGCTGGGCGCGAAGATTGAAGTGCCGACGATAGATGGGCGGGCGCTGGTGAGAATTCCGCCAGGAACAAACAGCGGCAAGACGCTGCGCCTGAAGGAAAAAGGCGTGCCCAGCGCGAGGAATGGCGCGAGAGGCGACCAATATGTGGAGATTCAGGTGGTTGTGCCGCCACCCACGGATGAACGCGTGCGAAATTTGATGAAGGAACTGGAGACCGTCGCGCCGGGGGATCCGCGGAAGGATTTATTCAGTAAAGCGGGAGTGTAGGAAATCGACGATGCCGCCACGAGCGAAAAAACGAGCCAGGGCCGGCTACATGATTAGCGCGGTAGCGGAGCTGTACAAGCTTCATCCGCAGACGCTTCGGCTATATGAACGCGTGGGGCTGCTGAAGCCGTCACGCTCGCAGGGAAACACGCGGCTGTACACCGATTCGGATTTGGAGCGGCTCGACGTGATCCTGACGTTGGCGCGGGACATGGGTGTGAACCTGGCGGGCATCGAAATCATCCTAAACATGCGCGAGAAAATGATCGAGATGGAACGGCAGATGGGTGAGTTCGCGCAAGTAGTTCAGCAGGAATTGTCGCGGGTGGCAGCCTCGCACCTACGGGAGAAGACCCCTCGCCATGCGATTGTGCGGGCGACGCCCCGGATAGTGCGATAGTTCTCAGTGATCAGTTGTCGGTAATCAGTTTCAGAGCACAGAGTCGGTAGTTCCTTCCACAGTTTTCCAATGCAGACAAGCTTGCCGTCCAGAGAGAGCCCCCGTATGCTGTAAACGTCCGAGGCAAGAAACGTCGGGCTTGCCGGCAGGATCGGGACGCCAAGAGCGCGAAAGCCTGGCCTCTACACAGACAAAATAGCTTATGGCGCTGGAAAATTGCACGCTTTGCAGAGGAACGGGATGGAAGCTGGTGCCGCGAACAGATGGCGCGGCCGGCCGCGTGGCCGTGGCGTGCGATTGCGGGATGGAAGATCGCGCGTCGCGCGTAATGGAGCGCGCGCGAATTCCGAAGCGCTATGAGCATTGCGATTTTGAGAGCTACGTCACCGACCTGACCGACGGGAAGACCTGGACAGCGCAGCACGCGCATTCGCTAAAGCAGGCAAAACTTTTCACGCAGGGATTTGTGCGCGAATACCCCGGCTCGTCCGAAAAGGGATTGCTATTCATGGGCCCTTCAGGCGTTGGAAAAACGCATCTTGCGGTTGCGTCGCTGAAAGAATTGATCCATCGCGGACATGCGGGATTGTTTTGTGATTATCGCGAGCTGCTGAAGGAAATTCAGGCGAGCTACAATCCGGCGAGCGAATCCACGGAGATGAAAATTCTGGAGCCGATTCGAACGGTCGAGATTCTGGTCCTCGATGATCTCGGCGCAAGCAAGCCTTCGGACTGGGTGCGCGACATCGTCGGGATTGTGCTAAACGCACGTTATAACGAAAACCGCACCACTATTATCACGACGAACTACCTCGATAATCCCGCCACGGAAGGCGAAGTAGCGCGTTTGCCGAACGGCAAATTGATTGCCCCAACACGCGAAGATGCGCTGGAGCAGCGCATCGGATCGCGCATGCGCTCGCGATTGTATGAGATGTGCCGCACCGTGGAAGTCTCCGCCCCGGATTTTCGCCGCGAAAAGACGCACGCCGGGCGCGCCTAGGACGCTCTAACCAGTTCATTGACACAAACGCAACGCGGCGAGTATCCTTTCAACGTTGCAGCGTTTTCGAGGGCCGCAGCATCTTTGTCCCTAAGCGACCGCAAGCAAGCTGACCCAGCGAAGTGACCGTTGAGCGGCATTTTCTTGGGAAGGCACAGGGCGGTTGACTTCCTTGCATTAACCCCGATTGGGAAGCAGCAAGGAATCTATTCGATTGAACGCGGGGCCGCATTTGCGGCTACCAGGCGAAGTAAACTTCCGGAGGCCAACAACCATGTTTTCCGACCACGATAGCCAGTCCAATGCGGCAGCCGCCGCAGCGGCACCTGAAGCAGAACCCTCTCCGAACAGCCCGCATCCCGAAACAAATTCAACAGTAGAAAGCGCGGCTGAACAAGCTGCTCCTCCCACTGCGACCGAACAGCCCGCGACGGGTACGTCGGAGCAGACTGTCGCGTCTACTGATGCTTCGACCGCTCACGAGGCCGCCGAAGCAGGCCAGGAGACGCACGCGGCGGATGCCGAATCGGCTGCCGCCGACGAGGAAGCGGCCGGCTCGGAAGAAATGAGCAAGCTCCTGCAGGAGTACGACGAGAAGCAGGAAGCGGCTGCCTCACATGAGGTGATCGAGGTCAAGGTTGTCGCCTACACGGAACATGGCGTAGTGGTGGACCTGGGCGGCAAGACGGAAGGCCTGATTCCCGCAGCGGAATTTACGGATACGGAGATTCCGCGCCCTGAGCCGAACAGCACTATCGAAGTGCAGCGCACCGGCGAGCACAAGGACGGCTTCACGATCCTGTCATATCTGAAAGTGCTGCGCCGCAGGACTTGGGAAAAGATCGAAGCCGCATTCAAAGCCAAGGAAACCATTACCGGCAAGGTGGTGGATCGCATCAAGGGCGGCGTCGTGGTGGATATCGGCGTGCGCGCGTTCCTACCGGGCTCGCAGTACGATTTGCGGCCGGCGCAAAACCTCGACAACCTCACCGGCACGGAAATCCAGGTGCGCATCACGAAGTTGAACCGCCGCCGCGGCAACGTGGTGGTCAGCCGTCGTGCGCTGCTCGAAGAGGAGCTGCACGCCAAGCGCGCAGCGTTAATGGAAACGCTCAGTGAAGGCCAAGTTGTTCACGGCCATGTGAAGAACGTGACGGAGTACGGCGCGTTCGTGGACCTCGGTGGAATCGACGGCTTATTGCACCTGACTGACCTGAGCTGGGGCCGCGTCAAGCATCCTTCTGATGTGGTCAAGCCAGAGCAGGAAGTCGACGTCATCATCCTGAAGTTCGACAAGGAAAAGCAGCGCGTTTCGCTCGGCATGAAGCAATTGATGGCCGATCCCTGGGTAGGCGCCGCGGAGAAATATCCGGCGGGCGGGAAAGTAAAGGGCAAGATCGTCGGCGTCGTGGACTATGGCGTGTTCGTGGAACTGGAACAGGGCATCGAGGGCCTGGTGCATGTGTCCGAAATGAGCTGGAACAAAAAGATCCAGCACCCCTCCAAGGTCGCCAAGGTTGGCGATGAAGTGGACGTGGTCGTCCTGGACATCAAGCCCAGCGATCGCCGCGTTTCCCTGGGCATCAAGCAGGCCCAGCCCGATCCCTGGCTGCTGACCGCGGAGAAATATCCGGTAGGCACAATCGTCACCGGCAAAGTGCGGAACATTGCGGAGTTCGGCGCGTTCATCGAAATCGAAGATGGATTCGACGGCCTCGTGCACGTCAGTGATGTGAGCTGGACGGAGCGCATCAAGAATCCGCACGAAGTGTTCAAAAAAGGCGAAGACGTTACCGCCAAAGTATTGAAGATCGATCCGGAGAACCGCCGCGTTTCTCTGGGCATCAAGCAGGTCAACGACATCTGGGGCGACTGGTTCAAGCAACACAAGGTCGGGCAGATCGTGAGAGGCAAGGTTTCGCGCATCGCCACGTTCGGCGCGTTCGTCGAATTGGGCGAAAACATAGAAGCCCTTTGCCATAACACGGAAATTGAGGAGCGCAAACGCCGTGACGATGGCCCTTCGAGCTTCCGTCCGACCACCGGTCCCCTGAAGAGCGCGGGTCCGCTCGAGCCGGGCAAGGAATATGACTTCAAGATCATCAAGATCAGCCCGGAGACGCGCCGCATCGGCCTGAGCTATCGCGCAGCGGTCAAGCAGATCGAACGCAAAGAGATTGAACAGTATCGCTCGACGTCGAAGTCCTCGTCGACGGCGACGATTGGGGACGCGCTGAAGTCCAAGCTGTCGGCGCGTTAGCTGATTCAATACCGGTCCGCAGGGGACCGGCCTTCATAATTTCATTTACCTGCGGGTCATTTTAGTGATAGGAAGGGGGCACTCCGGCGGGGGTCCGGCCCCCGTAAGCCGTTTGGTTCCACTGTTTAGGGCGACCCAAAGCGGCAAGTGGCTCCAGGCACCTTGGGGACGGCCGGCGCTCCGGTCGGCTGTGAAACGGTGGACGAACTGAGACGGGGTTTTAGTCTAGAGTGCTGCGACGAGGCATAGCGACGATGACCAAGCAACCCACACTTACCAAGGCCGACCTGATCGAAGAGGTTCTGCGCATTACGGAACTTCCCCGCAAGGAATCGGAGACCATCGTCGAAACAATTTTCGATAGCATCATTGGCTCCTTGCAGAAGGGTGAGAAGATTGAGATCCGCGGCTTCGGCAGCTTTCGCACTCGGGAGCGCCGCGGGCGAGTCGGCCGCAATCCGAAAACCGGCGAGAAGGTGGAAGTGCCCGCCAAAAAAATCCCTTTCTTCAAGCCCAGCAAAGAGTTGAAGGACTTTGTGAATAGCGCCGAAGCTCAGGCGGCCCCCGCTGGCGCCGAGTAGAACCGCACCCCGTTGCTTGAAGAATTCCTGTTCGAATAATTTCCATTCACATCAGAAAGCATAAAGCGGGATTCCAAGCGCGCTCCCACCGTATAAGAAGCGGACTTGTAACTCGTCTGCCAATTCTGCGTTATGCTGTGCGCGCAACTTTTTGGCAAAAGGAAGCGATGCGATGGACTATATCTGGACTCCTTGGCGTTACCAGTACATGAAGGAGGCGGCAAGCGGAAACCAGACGGAATGTATTTTTTGCGATGCCGTGGCGCGCAATAATGACGCGGAAACGCTCATCGTCCATCGCGGCAAGAAAGCATTCGTCATTCTGAATCGCTTCCCTTACACCTCCGGCCACGTAATGATCGTGCCGTACGCGCACGTTGCGGAACTAAATTTGTGCGAACCGGGAGCGCTGGACGAAATGATGCAGTTGGCGCAGCGCGTGGAGACCGCCTTGCGCGCGAATTACAAACCCGATGGAATGAATCTCGGAATGAATTTGGGCCGCGCTGCGGGTGCCGGCGTCGTTGGGCACTTGCATCTGCACGCCTTGCCGCGCTGGATTGGCGATTCAAATTTCATGACGGTCACAGCCGAGACCCGCGTCCACCCGGAAGATTTGGAAACCACCTACGAACGCCTCTCCAAAGCGCTTGCGTGACTCGAGAAAGGTTTTGTAGGGTCCGCCTTCCGAGGCGGACCGCTCGCGTCCAATTTTCAACAAGAGTTTGGCCGAACGGGAGTGAGCTACAGTGGACCTCGAACTTACCGAAGAACAGAAGCTGCTGCAAAAGAGCGTGCGCGAGTTCGCGGAATCCGAAGTGCGGCCGCTTGCAAAAGAACTCGATGAGACGGGCCGTTTTCCCCGCGAGCTTTTTAAGAAAGCTGCGGAGCTCGGACTTACTGGAGTTCCTTTCCCGGAGTCCGAAGGCGGCGCCGGCTTCGACCACATTGCCTACACCATCGTGATCGAAGAAATCTCGCGTTGCTGCGCCTCGACTGGGGTGATCCTCTCCGTGCAAAACTCCCTGTACTGCGATCCCATTCACCACTACGGAACAGCCGACCAAAAGAAGAAATTCCTGTTGCCGTACGCGCGTGGAGAAAAAATCGGCTGCTACGCGCTGACCGAACCACAAGCCGGTTCGAACGCCGCCGCTTTGCAAACGAAAGCCATCAAAAAGGGCGATGCCTACGTTCTCAACGGCACGAAGGCTTGGATCACCAATGGCGGCGCCGCGGACGCTGCCATCGTCTACGTGAACACGGACCCGGCGAAGGGCGAGAAAGGAATCACGGCGCTGGTCGTGGAAAGAGGCACACCGGGATTCAAAGTCGGCAAGGAAGAAAAAAAACTGGGCATCAACGCGACCGCATGCAGTGAACTGGTTTTCAACGATTGCGTGGTGCCCGTTGCGAATCGCGTCGGCAACGAAGGCGAAGGCTACAGAGTCGCGCTCTCAACGCTCGACGGCGGGCGCATCGGCATCGCCGCGCAGGCCACCGGCATCGCCCGAGGCGCATTCGAAGCGGCCTTGAAGTATTCCCATGAGCGCATGGCCTTCGGCCACCCTATTTCGCAATTCCAAGCCATCCAGTTCATGCTCGCGGACATGTCCACGGAAATTGATGCTGCGCGCCTCCTCATTCGAAAGGCCGCGTGGAAGCAGGATACCGGCGCTCGTTTCAGCATGGACGCCGCCATCGCAAAACTCTTTGCCAGCGAAATGTCCACACGCGTAACGCACAAAGCCATTCAAATCCATGGCGGCAACGGCTACAGCCGCGAGTATCCCGTCGAACGTAACTATCGCGACGCCCGCATCACGGAAATTTACGAAGGCACCAGCGAAATCCAGCGCCTGGTCATCTCTTCCTGGGTTCTGAAGTCTTAGCCACCCGTAGTATTCTGACCACGTGCTGGAACTCGACTGCGGACTTGAATTTGACGCCACGCGCGCAGAAAGAGACTTCTTCCCTGCCCTGCCACCGCAGCCAGCGGTTTGCCTGATCGAAGCGCGTGAAGAAAAAGCCGAGTCGTTCCTGATTCGCACCCAGAATCTGCAGCGCAGGCTGCAACGGCTTTTAGGCCCGGTTGATCCCGCAAGCAAGCGCCTAAATTTGAGCGAATTCGCGCGCTCCATTCGTTACCGCTTGATCGGCTCGCCGTTTGAACAGACAGTCACCTACTATCAGCACGCCAAGCAATTATTTCCAAAACGCTATCGGGACTTGATGCGCCTGCGGCCCGCCGCAGTCCTCAAAGTGAACTTGCGCAATGCTTATCCGCGCTGCTATGTAACTCGCCGGATTCCTGTCGATGAAAGCGGTGTGCCCACCGGCGGCGCGTATTACGGTCCGTTCGCATCACGTCGCTCCGCGCAAGCATTTGCCGAGCGGATTCTCGATTTATTCAAAGTGCGCCGCTGCCAGATCAAAATCCGCCGCGATCCCACTTTTCCCGGCTGCCTCTACTCCGAAATGAAAATGTGCCTCGCGCCCTGCTTTGCGGGCTGCACCAAACAAGAATACGACGTCGAAGTGCAGCGGCTCGTACAGTTCCTGGAAACAAGCGGGGACTCGATGCGTTCCGCCATCGAGGAGGAACGCGAGAAAGCCAGCGAGCAATTGGACTTCGAACGCGCCGCCGCTCTACATAAAAAAATCGAAAAGCTCGATGAAGTCTTGCGCGGCCGGCCGGAACTCACGCGCCGCATTCAGGACCTCGACGCCGTGATTTTGCAGCGTGCCGCGGAAGAGCAAACGATTGGCGTTTGCCGCGTGCATGGCGGAAGACTGACAGAGCCGTTTTTCCTGCGCTTCGCGGAGATTGCCAGCCAGCCGCGTTCCGCGGAGCATATCTTTCGCGAACAATTCGAAGCAAACTCCGCACCACCCGATGGGGATCTGGGCGAGCATCTCTGGCTGGTCGCCCGCTGGTATTACAGTAATCCGCGAGAAGGCGAAATTTTCTTCCGCGAAAAGGACTGGCCCTATCGTAGGATTCTTCGAGCGTGCTCACGGCTGCTCGCGCCAAAGACGACCGAAGCGGAAACGAATCCAGCACCGGGGCCGGCGCAACCGCCCGAAGGAGCGTCATGACCAAATCCGCCACCAAAGAAGGAACGACGCGCTACGCGCAAAAATTCGCCGGCCGCGCCGCCGCGGCCCATTTTCGTGAAGCGCAGCGGCTGCTCCTTTCTTCCATAGGAATTGGCACGTATCTCGGGCAGCCGGATGCAAAAACGGATGAAGGCTACACAACCGCGGCCGTCGCGGCGGTCGAGAGCGGCATCAATGTAATCGACGCCGCCATCAACTACCGGTTTCAGCGCAGCGAACGAAGTATCGCCGCGGCCATCCGGCAGCTTGCCGCGAAGGGTTTTGAACGAGACGAAATCGTGGTATGCACAAAGGGCGGCTACCTGACGCCGGACGGTTCGATGCCCGCCGACCCCAACGAATATTTTTTCCGTGAATACATTCAGCCCGGAGTTTTCAGCGCAAAAGATATCGCGGCGGGCAGCCATTGCATGACGCCGAAATTTCTTAAAAACCAGATCGGCCGCAGTCTGAAAAATCTGGGTGTTGAGTGTGTGGACGTCTACTACCTCCATAATCCCGAGACGCAGCTCACGGAAGTTTCGAAGGAAGAGTTTCTGAACCGTGTCCGCGAGGCGTTCACGTTTCTGGAATCGGCGGTGGAAGCAGGCGAAATCCAATACTACGGAATGGCCACATGGAACGGCTTCCGGCAAGCTGCGAGCGCGCGGGATGCCCTGCAGCTCGGGGAAATTTCCCAGATCGCCCAGGAGATTGCAGGGGGCAGGCATCATTTCCGTTTCGTGCAGGTGCCGTTCAACCTGGGAATGACCGAAGCGCTGACGCTTGGAAATCAATCGCTGCGTGGGCATCATCGAACCGTGATGGAGGCGGCGAGTGAGCTGGACATTACGCTGATTGCCAGCGCTTCGCTGCTGCAAGGCCAAGTGGCGAAGAATCTGCCTGGGTTTGTGGCAGAGGCGCTTGGGTTGGGGAACGACGCGGAACGCGCGCTGCAATTCGTGAGGTCTTCGCCGGGAATTACGACTGCCCTAGTTGGGATGTCGCGGGTGGAGCACGTGAAAGCCAATGCGCGGTTGGTGCGCGTGGCTCCGGCCACAGCCGACGAGTTCAGCAAACTTTTTTCGCGCGGCGAAGGCGCATGAAAAGAAAGAGTTAACACGGAGACCACAAAGAACGCAGAGTCCACCGAGAAAGAAACGAAACTTGCGCGATTTAATGACGGAGACGGAGAACGTCGCCCGTCAACCAGGCGTTGATGGCCCCGCCCAATTGGTCGAGTTTGCCGGCAAAAAAATGATCGACGCCTTCGACGACCACGAGGCGATTCTCGCCGGGGAGGGTGGGAATGAGCGCTTTGACTTTTTCAATGGCCCCGTGTTCATCGTTGCTTCCGTGCACGAACAACTTGGGTTTGTTGCAATGGTGCAGGAATGAAAAGTCCGTGCTGTTGACGGGAATACCCAAGCCAATCAGGTGAGAGACGCGCGGATCTTCGCAGCCCACCCGCATGCCAACCCAGGCGCCAAAACTGAACCCCGCGAGCAAAAGCGGCACGCCGGGAAATTGCGATGCAAGAAAATCCAGCGCGGCGCGAACGTCATCTTTCTCGCCCTGGCCGCGATTGTGTACACCGGCGCTGACTCCCGCGCCACGAAAATTGAATCGCAAAACAGGAATACCGATGGCGTCCAGCGATTTCGCCGTCTGGTAAACCACTTTGTTGTGCATTGTGCCGCCAAACAGTGGATGCGGATGGCAAACGACAGCGGCCAGCGGTGGATGCGCGAAGGAAGATGGCGTCCAGAGAATCGCTTCGAGCCTTCCGGCAGGTCCTTCCAAGAAAAAATTGCGGGATTCGTGGGTCGCTGTCATCGATGCGCCAGGTACGAATTTGCAAGTCTAGCGCATCGCTGGGAAAAGACCGAACGTAGCCGGCCTCGGCATTGGCTCAACCAGGGCTGGTGAAAAGCCCCCCGCTCGCAAATGTGCGAAAGCACGCCAGTTTCCCGGAGTAGGAGTCACCACTTGCTGTACGCCACACCGTTGCTCCCGACATCACCGGATGTAGAATGAATGTCAACCATCCCGGTGCTTGATTGCTCCGGGCTCAGAACCACGTCGTCGAATTGTGGCACCCAGTCTTTCTTCCCCGTAAGTGGATCTGTAGGAATCTCCTTCAGATAATGCCCGTTCACTAAGTCTTGCAGGGATTGTGGTGCTTGCTCCTTATTGAGCGTGTATGTGTCGATGGCCTGCCGCATCATGCGCAAGTCCTCTTTGAGTGTTGCTTCTCGTTTCCGTTGTGCCGAGCACCCGCTGGCGAGAGCACATGCCAAAACAATCAGGGATACGAATCGAAGTCGACGTTTCATTAGAGTTCCCTCAACAAAGACTTGCGTCATCTTGCGTCAGTTTGGTTTATTCCACGCGGTGGACACTGACTTCGAGCGTGGCGCCGCCCTGCACGGAAGCGACGCGCACAACTTCCGACGCGAATTCGCTGGCGCCGTGCCAGGGTGCGGAAGCCGGATCCTCAAACGCGATTTTCAAGTGTTCCCCGAGCGCGTACTCGCGTTGACTGCGAAAGCGCATGCCCTTCGCTGAAACGTCGATGGTCATGGCCTCTTCAAACCAAGGAATCTGCTCCGGACGCGCGCGGACGGGAATCGCCAGCATCTTTCGCATACTGCCGCGCCGCTCGGGCTCAGGTCGGCGCGAGTTTCCGTTGGAAGAAGAGTGCGGTTGTTCTTCGAATCGAAATGCGACTGCGAACGTTGCGGGGGCATTGGCGATTCCCAGAGTACGGGCGAGTTGATCCAATTTCGCGGAGCGTTCCTGTTCGGACGCACCCGGTGTTTGAACTCTTTCGCGAGCGTTGGTGGCACGAATTACCTCGAGCACTTCTTCGCACCGGACGACGCGCGCCAGAATTTCCGGTTGGCCATCGGAGAGCGACGCGTCATAGGGAAAGGTGGCCCACGCCGTTATGCCCGGAGCGTGGGGCTCCTTCGTAGAAACTCGCAGGCCGCTGCGCGAGACGTCGATGGTATCGACTAATTCGATTTTCTGGCCGAAGGGCGTGGTCCATCGCAGTCGAACCGGAAGGCGCATTTGCACGCGGCGGCGCTGGCGGCTGTCCATAGAAGTAACAGTACTGCCCGCGGGGCTCGGGTACCTCGAAGTATATTGGCGCGTACCGAAACGAGCAAGACCCTCGTACTAGGACAAAAATCCTTGATTTTCGCGTTGCAGTTTACTCAGGCCGGTGTTAATTTTGCGCGCAGTTCAGTTCAACAGCCCCAGGGGGTATTGATGGCTGATGGAGCGGAACGCCGCGAAGCTCGGCGATTCACGATGAGTCTTCCCATGCGCGTTCTGCCGCGGGAAGACAAAGGACACGAACTGGATGCCCAGACGCGCGATGTGAGTTACCGCGGGCTATATTTCCTCACCGCTGCCAATTTCGAGATTGGCAACGAAATTGAATTCGTCATTACTCTTCCGCAGCAAGTCACGCAGTCGGGCGATGTAAACATCCGCTGCCTGGGAGAGATTGTGCGTATCGAGCCCACCGAGAACGGCAGAGTGGGCATTGCCGCGAAAATCGCTCGCTATGAATTCATGCCTGCTGCGGCGACGGCCGCGTAGGATTTCTTTCCCCGCTTTTCTGATAACTCCTGTTCCCGGCCACAACTGAGTACAATGGCGTGGAGGACTCTTCCGCTGGGGGAAGCCATGTATCATTACGACGCCAAGATCGCGCTCGAGGAATTGCAGGAAGACGCGCTGCTTCCGCATCCTGTAAAACTGCGCGACATGATTTTGCGGACGAAGCTGGGTCCGCAGGACGCGCAGTTGCTCAATCATGAATTTCAGGATTATCTGACCCGTTTCGGCGAACTGCAAAAAGTCGGCCGTGGAATCCTGGAAAAGATCGCCGTAGGGCAGCGCAAGTCAGCCTGATGACCCTGCCGCTTGAAGAAAATCTAATCAATTGATTACGCGCTGCGCCTCGGGCCGACCGGGAGCCGCTGCGGCCGTCGCCGAAGATGCCATGCGACTGGTAGACTGAGAACGCTGGAAAAGAAACTGGGGGAAGCGGTTCGCGGCATGAGCGCCGCCGATCGCCAGGTTCAATGCGACGAAATACACTGCTGATCGATGCGGACGACACGCTCTGGGAAAACAACGTTTTCTTCGAGAAGCTGATCGAGGATTTCATCACCATCGTTGAACCCTACGGCTACACCCGCGCCTACATTCGCCATATCCTGAATGAGACGGAACGCAAGAACATCCGGCAATACGGCTATGGCGTGCGCAGCTTTGGCCGCTCGCTCGAAGAGACATATATCAAGCTTGCGGACCAAATGGCGAAACGAGAGACGCTGGCGCTAATACACAGCCGTGTCATCGATCTGGAAAGAACGCCGCCCAAAATTCTAGACGGCGTGCCGGAAACTCTCGCGTATCTTACGGAGCGGCACCGCCTGATTTTATTTACGAAGGGCGAGCCTGCGGAACAAGCCGCGAAAGTCGAGCGGTCCGGGCTGCAGGGATTCTTCGAATTCATCGAAATCGTTACGGAAAAAGATCCCGAAACCTACGGCGGACTCGTTCACAAGCACAAAATCGTGAAGACCCACGGCTGGATGATTGGCAACAGCCCGCGCAGCGACATCAATCCGGCGATGAAGATTGGGCTCAACGCCGTCTACATTCCGCACCAGCACACCTGGACTCTGGAACACGAACCGGTAGTGGCCGGCTCCGGAAAGCTGGTGATCCTGCCTGCTTTCCGCGAATTGCGCGGCCATTTCTAGACTGCGTCTGGATTTTCTTGGCTGCCCAATTTGGACGTTGTACCCGCAGTTGCCTGCGCGACTCTAAAATCTCGTGATTTTGGAAAGGAGCGTCCCGTGGCCACTACAGTAACTTCCACGCAAACCGACTGGCGGCAGGAGTGGTTCGAAATCGAAGACACGACGTATTTGAATCTGGCGGGCCAGTCGCCGATGCCGAAGGTTTCCATTCGAGCCGTGCAGGCGGCGCTCGAAGCGAAAAAATATCCGCACCAGAAACCGGACTCCACTTTTTTTGAAGTGCCCAACCGCATCCGTGCATCAATCGCAAAACTGATCGGCGGAAAGCCCGAAGAAATTGCGCTGACCAGCGGGGCGAGCGCGGGAGTGGCAGCCGTCGCGTACGCTCTTACCTGGAATCCTGGCGACGAAGTGATCACCGCGAAAGGTGAGTTTCCGCTGCAATACACGACGTGGAAACCGATGGAAGAACGCGAAGGCTTGAAGTTGAAAATTGTTTCGCCGCGTGGACGGTTTATCGCCGCGGATGATCTGATCGCCGCGCTCACTCCGCGTACGCGACTTGTTTCCGTGAGCATGGTGCGCTACGACGACGGATCGCTGCTCGATGCGGCGCGCGTCGCCGAAGCGTGCCACAAACAGGGCGCACTGCTTTTGCTGGACGCCAGCCAGGGCTGCGGCGCAATCCCCATGGATGTGAATCAACTGGACGCCGACTTTATTGTGTCGGCGGGATACAAGTGGCTGCTGAGCCCGTTTGGCACTGGATTCTTTTGGGTGAAGAGCGAGCTTCTTGCGATGGTGCGGCCGGGGCCGTTTTATTGGATGGCGGTGATGGGCTCGGACAACTTCGCGGCGTTGAACTTTGAAGACCCGAAACCGTCGGCAAGCGCGAAGCGGTGGGATTCGCCGGAATGGGCCAGCTATTTCAATTTCAACCTGGCGGCGATGGATGTTTCCGTGGATT
>Ga0137415_10001892_pt1 | contig 20891 bp, 19 predicted proteins | sample CZODoug3_1_1_16f_FD_183082 | JGI IMG/M metagenome (GOLD analysis project Ga0137415, IMG submission 183082) | Vadose zone soil fungal communities from Angelo Coast Range Reserve, California, USA - CZODoug3_1_1_16fungal (Hybrid Assembly) | ecosystem: Environmental > Terrestrial > Soil > Vadose...
CGATTGATCACCGCGTCGATCGCCATGTTGCCGATCCCCTCATAGGAGAAGATGCGCTCGACCAGCACGGTGCCGCCAAGCAGCAGCGTGACCTGGACGCCGCCGAGCGCAACGGTTGGGATCAGCGCATTGGGAAACACCTCGCGCAGCAGGATCTCGGGACGTGAAAAGCCGCGGGCGCGCGCGATCTGTGCATAGTCCTGATCCTCCGCATCCGCCAACGAGGCTTTCAAAATTCGCGCCACCAATGCCGAAAATGGCAGCGCCAGCGCCACCGCCGGCAGGATCATATGATGGACAAGCGCATTGGCGATGTCGAAACGCCCCGTCAGCAGACTTTCGAGCAGGTAGAAATTGCTGTGCAAGCTGACGTCGATCTCAGGGTCGATGCGGCCCGAAATCGGCAGCAGCGGGATCAGCACGCCGAACAACAACAGGAGGATCAGCGCCCAGAGAAAATCCGGAATGGCCAGGAAGACGCCGACGCCGCCATCGACCAATAATTCCGCCCGCCGGCCGCGAAGGCGGATGCCGATCAGCGCGGTGATCGTTCCGAGCACGACCGCGATCAGCGTCGCGAGCAGCGCCAATTCGAGCGTCGCGGGCAATCGCGCCCGCACCAGCTCGAACACGCTTTGGTGCACGCTGATCGAACGTCCGAAATCGCCGCGCAGCGCCTGGCCGAACCAGGTGATGAACTGCTGCAGGATTGGTTGATCAAGCCCATAAAACGCCCGTAGCCGGTCGATGTCGGCCGGCGTAGCGCCCGGCGGAATCATCATGGCGATCGGATCGCCCGGCACCACGCGCAGCAGCACAAAGACGATCACAGCCACGCCGACCAGCGTTGGCGGTATGAGGACGAGTCGCCTGATGATCTCGCCCCAGCGCATCGTCGTGTTGCCTTCCTGCGTCCTTAAGCCTGCGTGATCAGTTGCGGAAGAATCATGCCGTTGGCCTGCGCCACGATCTTCAAACCCTTTTTGTGGATGATCGGCTGTACATACTGGAACAGCGGAATCACCTCGCCTTCCTCCGCGATGTATTTGTCGACGGCCTTCCAGCCGGCGATTCGCTTGGCTTCTTCCTTTTCACCCCACAACGGACCGATGCGCTCGACGAGATCCTTGCCCTTCCAGGCGCAATGCGGCGACGGGCCGAACATCGCAAAACCGGTGGAGGTGGAGGGATCGCCGATCGCGTTGCCCCAATTATAGAACGCGGCCGGCGCCAGCGCGTGGCGCGCGCGCAGCTCGAAATGCTGCGCGATCTCGTAGATCTCGACGTTGGCCTCGATTCCGACCTTGCGCCACATCCCGACGATCGCCTGGATCATCTCGTAATCCTTCGGCTTGAAGCCGCGCGTGGTCTGGATCGTGAACTTGACCGGCTTTTCCGGCGAGAAGCCGCTCTTGGCCAGCAGGCTTTTTGCCAGTTCCGGATCGTAGGCGACCTTGATCGAGGGATCGAAGGCGGCATAGCCTGGCGCTTCCAGCGTCGCGATCGGAACGCCATAGCCTTTCAAGAGCCGGTCGACGATCGCCTTCTTGTCGATCGCGTGATTGGCGGCGAGGCGGACATTGCGGTCGAGCATCGGATCGATGTCGGTAATGAAGATCATCGCGATGTCGGACACCGGCTTGGTCTGGCCGGCCAGGCCCGATTTCGACTTGAGGCGGTCGAATTCCTCATAAGGAATCTCGAAGGTGACGTCCGACCCGCCGGACTCCATTTCGGCGACGCGGCTGGTTGGATCGGTGACGAATTTGAACACCACGGTGTCGAACGCGGGCTTGGGGCCCCAATAGCCCGGATGCGCCTTGAGCCGCAGGAACGCATTGCGTTCGAAGGCATCGACCTTATACGGACCGGAGCCGATCGGCGCCTTCTCAAAACCTTCCGCGCCGACTTTCTCGTAATAGGCCTTCGGCAGGATATAGCCGGTCAGGAAGGCCATCCATTTGAACAAGGTCGGTTCGAATTCAACGACGTCGCCGGTAATCGTATTGCCGTCGATCTTGTAGTTGCCGACCTTGGACCAGACGAACTGGATCGAATTGCCGCTTTTCGGATCGGCCGCGCGCCGCAGCGACCAGACTACGTCTTCAGGCGTCACCGGCGAGCCGTCGTGCCAGGTCGCCCCCTTGCGCAGCTCCAGCGTGATCTTGGTGCGGTCGGCGTTCCAGCCCCATTTTGTCAAGAGCCCGGGCTTGAAAGACAGGTCAGGCGCCTGACCGATATAGGGATCGAACACTGCCTGGTAGATCGACTGCAGGGTCGGATTGACCGCCGACAATCCGATGGTTGGATCGAACGACGGCAAATTGACGTTGTAAGCGATGGTCAGCGTTCCCTGGGGCGCAGCTTGCGCGGAACCACCGAGGAGGCCGGAGGAGAGCGGCAGGGCGGCAGCGCCGGCCAGTTGAAGGACGTGACGGCGAGAAAGCACGGAGGACACCATGACCAATAACCCCATATGCGAGAACGGCGCCCCGAGCGGGCGCCGTTGACTGACTTGCGATTATTCAGCGGCCTGCGGCTCGCTTTCGGCCCAGCGCGCCATCAGCGTGTTCGACGGTAGTGTCTCGTCGACGAGTTTCTTCGCCGTTGCCACGCCGGCCACCGGAAGCAACGCGAGATCGAGCAGCCCGATCTGCACCAGCACCGAGGCCTGATCCCAATAGATGTGCTCGTTGTATAGCTTGTCGCCGCGGAAGCGGACGATCGCGATCAGCGGTATTTCCACATATTTGCCGGTTGGCGGCACGCCGGGCAGCATCCAGTCGATCTCGATGTCGTGGGTGAAACAGAACAGCATCTCGTCGACGACGCGATCGGCGCCGATGGTGCGTGAAATCGGGATCAGCTTGGTGTCCTGCGGCGTCTTCGGAATGAAATGGTTCTTGTAGAAGCGTAAGAGGTCACGATGGCCGACGCCACCGGTCATGGTCGGAATGTGGTTGACGTAGGGCTCCGCCACCATCGTCGCCATGGTCGCTTCGGCGGAGCGCACGCCGAATTCCAATTCGGTATGACGGTCCCACAGCGTGGAGAGATCGTAATGCGGGCCAAGCACCTTGCGGAACAGCGCGATCGAACGCGAATGCGCCATCAGGGTCGCCGGCTTGTTGAAGCTCGCCCGCTCGGGCGCCGCGAAAGCATGGTCGCAGCCGGGATATAAATACAGTTCGACGTCGGGGCGCGTGGCGAAGGCGGCCTTGACCTGCTCGCGCGCTTCCGCCGGCGCGAACTTGTCGAGCTCGGCGAAGTGAAACACCATCGGGCTTTTGACTTGCACGGCCTCGCCGAGGTCAGCCTCGATGCCGACGCCATAATAGGAGACAGCGCAATCGACATCAGTGCGCGCCGCAGTGAGATAGGCGAGCTTGCCGCCAAGGCAGAAGCCGAGCGCGCCGACCTTGCCGACGCATTCCTTGCGCGCGCGCAGCACCTTCAGTGCGTCGGCGGCATCCTTGATCGACTGATCGGCGTCGAAACGCTGATAATAGCCAAACGCCTTGTTGAAATCGGGTTCGGTGTAACCGAGCTCAATGCCGGGCTCCATTCGCCAGAACAGATCCGGTGCGAGCACAACGTAACCTTCCTCGGCATAATAGTCGGCGACCTCGCGCATCGAGGAATTGACGCCGAAAATCTCCTGCAGCAGCAGGATGCCGGGACCCGATCCCGATGCCGGAACGGTCAAATATCCCTTGAAGGTGCCGCCGTCGGCGGCAGCGATGTCGATCCATTGTCCAGCCATTGTATCGACCTCCGTCCGAAACGCCTTTCGCCATGGTTCGGCGCTGCCACTTCATCGTGCTTTCTTAATTTAATTTTTAATGTAAGAATCGCGGTTGTAAATAGCGAAGATTGAGCACAGCTTGCCTAGGCGTTGAGCGAACGCGACATCAGGAGACCGTTTTGAAGAGGACCCAGAAGACCGCGCTGAAGAAAACCGGCGGCGTGGCAAAGCCGAAATATCAACCCGCCGTTGCCGAGCGGCCGGGGTCCTGGCATCTCGCGCGCACCGAAACCGAGCGGCGGCTATCCGATTTCGAGTTTGGGCTGGAGCGACTGGCGCAAGCCTATTATCGCTGGAAAGCGTCGTGCCTCGCTGCCGTCTGCGACGTGCCGCTCACCGGTGACGATGTGGCCGTGCTCAACGTCGTTCGGATGGGCGACGAGCCGAAGCGGCTCTCCGAGATCGCCCAGTTGCTCAACCGCGTCGACGTCCCCAATCTTCAATACGCGACGCGCAAGCTGGTTCGCGTCGGCTTGATCGAGACCGAGGGCCGATCATCGCGCAAGGAAACACGCTACCGGGCCACCGCGACAGGCCGCTCCGTCACCGAGGCCTACGCCACCTTGCGTGCGGCGACGCTGCCGCCGATGCTGGACGCACTGGATGGTTGGGCAGCGAAGTCCGAGACCACGAGGATCCATCTGGATTTGATTGCGAGCCTCTACGCGCAGGCGGCGCAGGTCGCGATCACCCGACGGCATCAGCCCTGAAAACGCAGCAGCGAACAGCGGCCGCTCCGAGCGACCACGCCGCCGTATCGTTCGCTTTCATCAATGATGCCCGACTGGCGACCAGTAAACCGGTGCCGGCGGGCGATAGGGGTAGACCGAAACACCAAAATTCCGGCCGTATTGCTGCTGGACGGCGGGCAGGTTGACGACACCAACCTTGGTATCCGGTGATCTGGCGTCGATCGGCGGGATATTGGCGACGGGGGGATTGACGCGATCGACCTCCCGCTTCAGCTTTTCGTTGAGGCAGCCGAGCGATCGCTCGGTCCCGCCCGCCCCGCCGTCGCAGCGTTCCGGCGTACCGGCGGGCCCGCGCGAGACGCCGGTTCCGTGCGAAACGCTTGGCCCCGCCGCGGCGCCGTTCGGCGGCGGCGCGCCGACGATAATTTCCGGCAGCGCCGTTCGCTCTTCCGATCGCGCCGGCATCGCGGCCAGCATCGAAATTGTTATCGCAAAGATAGTCGCCTTCATCAGAAGCTCCTCGCGAACCCGGATCACCAAAGCCTATCGCCCTCCCCGAACCTGGACCACAAGCGCGCTGAGCCGCATATTGAGCGCGGCGAGATCCACCCGTCCGATCCGCCCGCCGCCACTGAGGCACTTGCGGCCGCAACCACCGCCGCTGCCGCGGCCCGGCTCGCCGAACGTTGCCACCGGAACGTTACCCGTGACCCTGAATCCGCGGGCCGCGAGTTTGGACCGCACCGCGAGGCAATAATTGACCGAGAGATAGGAGAACCGGGTTTCGCCGTGACCGGCGCGGTATTTCATGACCGCGGTACACAGGTCGCCGCCTGCAAGACGCCACGCCTGCGCGAGATAGGTCACGCCGTAGCGAATGTTGGTTTCGGGCACCGCAAGGTCGGCAAGCGTGCCGGTGAATCCGAGCATTCGCGCCGTGGACGGCAGGATCTGCATCAGGCCGATCTCGCCGACGCCGCCGATCGCGCCGGGATTGTAGCCGCTTTCCACGCCCATCACCGCTTCCGCGATCTCAGGCGCAAGTCCGGTTCGCGCCGCCTCCTTTTCGATCAGAGCGCGATAGCGCGCACGCCCATCCAGCGCTGGCGCGGCGGGCGTGTCTTTCCTTTCGACGCTGTCGACGGGGTCCTTTGGTGGATCGGCAGACGCCACCACGTCACTGCTCGATGCTGGCGTCTCGATGGCGGAAAAGCGCGTATCGAACGAAATCGGCGACGGTGTCTGCGCGGAAGCCGGCGCCGACGGGAACAGGGCCGCGGCCAAGGCAAGACCGCATGCCGCAGCGACCCACCTGCGCGTCGCAAAAGCCCGTAGTTCCCGCAGCCTGCGCCGGGTCATCGACATGTCATTGGTCCCGCACCGGCTGGCCCTTGGGGCGCAGCGTGAGACGCAGGTGCAGGGGCTGCAGCATGTCGGACGGCGGCGCGCCGACATCGCCACGGATCAGAATCGCGCGCAAATTGACGACAACGTCCGGATCGAGCCCATCAAATTCGAGGCGTTCGACCTTGCCGTCGGGCAGAATCCAGGTGCGTATGGTCAACGCAGCAGGGGTGGCATTCGCACCTCCTGCGCGCTTTTCCATCTGACCGTAAAATTGCCGAACCGCGTCGTCGTCAGCCGCAAGCCGCTGCTGAAACCGATCCTGCAATTGCCTGGCGAACGCCTGCCATGCCGCGGGCGCGGCCGCCGCCGACTGGTAATCACTGCGTTGCGCTACCGCGGATGTCGTGCTTGCGCCAAGCCCGGCACCAAGCAGCCCGGTGACGGTACCGAGCCACCCGAACAGCGTCTTCCGTCGCGCAACGCGGCTTCCATTGGTTTTGACGACGTCGTTGGTCATGTGTCGCAAGCCGCCCTGGTTAACTCTCGCGCCAGTACCAGCACGGCTTACTGGATCGTGGCAGAGGTCCCCGGTTGAGCCGCGCGGTCATGCACCGGCTCTTCCTTCGCAACCTGCTGCGTGGCGGGCGGGGCCGCGCCGTTGGTGGCGCCTAGCTTGCCCAACTCCTCACGCAGATAGCCGATCAGCTCCTGAACCAGCCGGTCCCAGATTTCGATCTGGGCGCGCAGATAATTCGGCGCCACGCCGCCGGCGACGGACACGTCGAGGCAGAATACCAGAAACGGACGGCTGAGCTGCAGTCGCGCAAAACGCCGGGTCGCATTCCAGCGATTGACCAGATCGAGCGGCAATTCGCCCTGCACCTGAAGAGCGGCGACAAAGGCGAGGTCAGCGAAGCTTTGTTCTTCGCCGCTAAAACGGTTTCCGGGGCGGATGTCGAACGCGAGCCCCGCCGTCGCCGACCGCAAATATTGAACGTTGGCGACCGGATCGGTCAATGTCTCGACGCGGTAGCCTGCGCCTTGAAGGCTCTCGCACAGGCTGTCGAGGGTGAGCTTGGTAAGGATGGTATCGGACATGACTTTCTCCGCGTGGACGTTATTTCCGGGACGAGTCGAGCAGGTTCGACAAAGCGAGTTCATTGAGAACCGGCGGATGCTGCTTGAGCAGTTCCGCGAGGTAAGCGCGCCGCAGCATCGTTGCGCGCTCGGAACGCATCTGCTGCACCAACGTGTCGCGGACTTCAGGAAGGGTACGGGTATAGGAGGCTTTGGTGTCGATCAGCTTGAGGATGTGCCAGCCGTCATCGAGCTTGATCGGATCTGACATGGCGTTCTTCGCGAGACCCATGACCTGCGCGCGAATCTCCGGCCGGATCTGGCTTTCGGAAAGCCAACCCAGATCGCCGCCATTCTTGGCATCGTTGCTGGCCGTGGCGATGGCGGCGAAATCCGCGCCCGGCGCCTTCAGCTTGCGAAGGATGTCGTCGAGGTCTTGTTTGGCCTTTTCTTCACTCGCCTTGTCGCCTTCCTTTGGCGCCGCGACGAAAATCTGCGCCAGCTCGAACTGGCGCGGCATCAGCATCGCGCTCCGATTGGCGTCATAGACCTTCTGCAGTTCCTCATCGCTCGGAAAGCTCGCCGGCGGCGTCGAAACCGACTGCAAATAGAGTTCGGCCACGGCATTCTCCCGCATCCGGTCGAGTTGCACCGCGACAGCGGGTTGCTGGTCCCACTTTTTGGCAGCCACCTCCTGCAGCACGAGCCGATTGGCGAGCAGCAGCCGCACCGCCTGACTGAGCAACGCCGGATCCTTTGCAAGGGCGGCTTGTTCGCGTGCACCGAGCGCGGCGACATAGGAGCGCAAATCGTCAGCCGAGACGTTGGTATCGCCGACGCGCGCAATGACATCCTCGCTGCTTGACGCCTTGGTCGTGGCCAGGCCTTGAGTGGCGGGTGCTTGAGTGGCGGGTGCTGGTGCGGCCTGTTGGGCCGCCAGCGGTTGTGGCGCGGGCTTTGGCCGGGCCGGCGTCTGGACCGGGCGCGGAGCCGGCGGCGCCAAGGTCTGCGCCAGCGCGACCACCGGAGTGCAGAACACGGTTGCGGTAACGGCCGCGATGCCGGCCGATTGCACCACTTTGAGGAGGATGGATGCGTTGGTCATGGGTTCGCCTTTTGATCGAGGAACTTATCGTAACTGTCCTGCAGCTGGTTCTGCAGTTCGACCCGGCGCAGCCCCAGCACCGGTTCGCGGGCGACGATGGCGTCGCCGATTGTCACCGCCTTGTAGCGCTGCACCAGTTCGCGCCCGGCCTGCACGAGCTTGGTGTTTTTCGCGACGCAGCTCTGGGTGCTGGCCTTGTAGGCCGTTGCTTCGCCTTCGAACTTGGCGCGCTCAGCATCCTTGGTGCGGGCAACGGTGGCGGCCTCCTCGTAGGCGGCCTTCCACTTGTCCAGCGTCTGATCGCGATCGGCCAGCCGCTGATTGAACTCGTCGACCGCCTCGCGATGCTCCTTTTCGATCTTCTTGACCTGCGCTTTCGCAGCGTCGATCTCGGCCTTTGCCGCGGCCTTGTCGCGATCGGCCTCCGCAAGCTTGGCCTGCAATGCGGTGCGCTGATCTTCCAGCGCACGGGTCTGTACAGTCGCGCTGCGCAACGCGTCGCGCAGGCGGTCGGTTTCAGACTGGGCAAACGCGACGCCGGACACCAGCATGACGATTGCCATCACGACGAGGTTGATACAGATGCGCATTATCATCAGAACCTGGCGTTGAGATCGACTAGCAGCACATCGACGGCATAGGGGCTGCCGGCGATACCGTTGGCGCTCATCCAGCGTAACGTCGCCCAGACGTTTTCGCTGACGCCAAGGTTGCCGCCGACGAAGTAGCCCTTGAGGTTGGTGCCGCCGAGACCGAAGTCGGAGTCGACGAAGGCATCGATGGTCGCATCCGACTCCAGGTATTTGTAGCCGGCGTGCACGTTCCAGTCTCCAAGGTGCTTGATTTCGGTGTTGCCGACGGTGACGCGGGCGAGCCAGCCTTGGTTGCCGCCGTTGAACGGTCCCGGCGTCGTCCCTCCATCCGGCGAGGGGCCAAGATTGTTGACGGCGGTGGCGGCCAGGAGGCGGCGATCGAACGCCGTGTTCACGACATACTCGCCGTCAAGCACGATGTGAACGGGGTGGAAGTTGCCAAGATCGAACTGTCCGCTGGCGACCACCGGACGAAACTGGCTCGCAAGGCCGTAATATTGATAGTCGGCTGAGGCGTTGAGGACGAATTGAATATTGCGAAGCGGCGTGTAGGTATTACCCTTTTGAGCAAACGATGGTCGCAACGTGTCGGTGTCGCAGACATCGCTGGCGCTTACGACCGAGCAAAGACTCGATAGCTTGCCCTGCACATTGGTGAAGTCGTAATACGCTACGCCGAGTCGGATCGCGTAGTCGGAGCTGATCCTGTCGGCGAAGCCGACCTGCCCGCCGAACAGCCACTTGTCGGTACTTGCGACCTTTACCGGTACTCCAGTGCCGGTAAGATCAAGATTGACCCCCGCGTTCAGATCGGTGTTGAAGATCGGAAACGCGCCGGCGACAGCAAAAGGCGTGAAGCCCTCGAACACCTCGTGTTTGGCCTGCACGGCAAAGCCATCGAAGCCGAGTTCCCGGTACCAGACGAGATCGGTTGGCGACCAGAACGGATTGTCGAAGCGGCCGACCGAGACATTGAGATCGTCGCTCCAGGCCTGATATCTGAGGAAAGCGCGGTCAAGCCACAGCGCATATTTGGAGAAATCGCCGCCACTTGCCCCGAACGTCTGGTTGGTGGAGACGGGAGAATTGGTTTCACCAGTTGCTATACGTAATCCTGCGCTAAATCCATTGAAGAGATCTGCATCAAGACCAAGTCGTGCGCGGAAACGGAAACGTTCGCGATCCTGTGTCGTATTGTACGATGGAGGGAAGTACGGATTGGTAAAGTTTGCATTGTCTTCGAGGAAGGGCGAACCGGTGTTGATGGCGTTGAAATTCTCCAGAGGTCCGTTTCCGGCAGGAAAGAAATCCCCTTCGTAACGCGCGCGGAAGTCGCCATAGAAATGGATGCGCTGCGCCCATTCCGGATAGGCGCCGGGTGACGCCCAGTTTTCGTGCTGTGCCTTGGCCATCACCTCCTGCTTAATCTCCTCACGTAACTCCCGTTTGACAATTTCCGGGACGTAAGTGACATGCCGGGTTCCCGGCGGCTGCGCCGCAGCCGACGCGGCGCTGGCCGCCTTTGCCGCCTCATCAGCCTTGGCGGTGGCGTCCTTCGCCGCCTGGCGCGAGACGTAGGCCTCGTCTTCGGCCTGCTTGATCAGCGTCTGGGCCTGTTCCTCTTTCAGGACGCCCTGCTGCACCAGCAGATTGACCAGATTGATCGTCGCGTTGGGCGAGGTCGGCTTGGCACTCGACACCGCCGGCCGCTTGGCATCGGTTTTTTTTGCCGGCGCCGGTTCCGCGGCGGTCTGGCCCAAGGTTTGGCCCATGACCGGCGTGGCGCAGGCGAGCGCGCACAGCGACACCGCAACCGGGATCGCGTGCCAACCCGCATCTGCTTTGTTCCTAAACATCGATCCCCCAGTTCTTACTCATCACATCAGGTGTTGAAATCGCGATAGTTCAGCTCGGCCGCCGCGCGGTGACGCGGGTGACCATCGGCATCGGCATGTCTTTCGGTGGCGGTTCGCGCAACGTCAGGCTGCTGAACACGTCGTTGCGGATCGCGGCGTCGAGCTCGGCATCGCCGGTGGACGACACCAGCTGGATCCGGCTGACGTGGCCGGAGCCGTCGGCCCACAGCCGGATCTGCACCTGCATCACCGCGTTGCGGGTTTTGGGATTGGCGCGCAAGGCCGTCTCGATCTGCGCCTGCACCATGGAGGCGTACCAGCCCCACCGGCTGCCGCCCCCGCCGCCGCCATAGGGATTGCCGCCGGGCTTGCCGCCGAGATTAAACAGATCGCCGGGACCGACCGGCTTGGCATCGAGCGAGAGCGGACCGGGAGGATCCGCGTTCTTCGCCTCCTTGATCGGCTCGTCCTTCGGCTTTTCGAGCGGCTTGTCTTCCTTGAACTCCGGCTCGGCCATCTTCGGCTGCTCGATCATCTTCTGTTCGGGCATCGGCGGCGGCGGCGGAGGGGGCGGCGGCGGCACGATATTGACGATGGTCAGTTCGCGAACCAAGCGCGGCGGCGGCATGTCATCATGGCCGAGGAAGAAGTAGCCCACGCTACCGAAGGCGACGGCGATCAGTGCCAGCGCGATGCCATAGCGCAGGAAAGAGCTGCGTTCCTTGCGGACAGCCGGCCGGGATTTGGCGGCATCCGGCGCGACCGGCATTGAAAGTTCGCCGCCCGCCGTGTCGGCTGGAGAACCGTCCGATACGGCTGCCCTGCGCGCGATCAGTGCGTCCTGATCTTTCGCCAGAAAGCTCATGATGCGGCCTCCAGAGCTGCCGATTCAGAGAGTTTCCCCACCACGTATTGCATCACGAACCTGACGGACCAGACCACATCGCACGGCCGGGACCGCAGCGTCCTGCGCTGCGGCCGGGCATCGTGCGACAATTGCGTGATCATGGCGGGTGCCCGTTTGCTCGTTCACTTCACAAGCGGCTTGGTGGCGAGGCCGACCTGGGTCAGGCCGATGCGGCCCAACAGGTCGAGCACGTCCATCACGTTCTGGTATTGCGCCTGTGCATCGCCGCGCAGCACCACCGGAAACTCCGGCGTCAGCGCCTTCTGCTGCACCAGGCGCTGTTCGAGCTCGGGCAGCGTCACCGGAATGGTGTCGAGAAAGATCTTGCCATCGTTGGCCACCGTGATCGCCTTGGTGGTCTGGGTGGCCAGACTTGGCGCGGCCGACGCTTTGGGCAAATTCACCTTCTGACCCTGCACGGTCGCCGTCGTCATGATGATGAAGATCACCAGCAGCACGTAAGCGAGGTCCAACATCGGCGTGATGTTGATGTCGTCATACGGCTTGGCGTCGTTCTGGATTTGCATCGCCGTTACTCCGCGGCGATGCGGTGTTCGATCGGATCGGGCCGGTCAGCGGAATAGTACTCCGCCATCTTGGTCACGAACTCGTCGACGAAGACCTGAATATCGCTGGTCAGGTCCTTGATCCGGGAGATCAGGTAGTTGTAGCCAAACAGCGCCGGGATGGCGACGCCGAGGCCTGCAACGGTGGCAACCAGCGCCGCCGCGATGCCGGGCGCGATCGCATTGACGTTGACATCGCCACTCGCCGCAATCGCCGCGAACGTGATCATGACGCCGACCACGGTGCCGAGCAGGCCAAGGAACGGTCCGCCGGAAATCGCAATTGTCAGCACCACCATCAGCCGGTTGAGCCGTTGCATTTCCTTGACGACGCCGCCATCCAGCGCGGCGCGAATGGCCGCAATCGAGGTCGCCGAGAGCACCGGTGCGCGCGTGCTGTTCCGCGCGAAGCGGTGGCGAATTTCAGCCGCGCCGATGTGATAGATGCGGTAGAGCGACGAAGACCGCATCATCTTGGCATCCGCATCACCGAGACGTCCACCGAGCGTCGAAATGTCGTCGGCATCGCCGCGATCCAGCATGGTCAGGTCGGCGGCGATCTCGCGAAAGCCCTTCATGAACTGCGCGTTGGCCTTGGCCTGCTTGTTGAGATAGGAGGCCTTGTCGACCATCACGACCCAGCTGACGGCCGCCATGATCATCAGCAGGCCGATGATGACCCAGCCATCGAGCGTGACCGATTTCAGAATCACCACGAAATAGCCCGACAGCCAGCTTGCAGTTTCCTCGTCAACGCTGAAGGTGATGAGCTTGGCCTGGTCAGGTCCCTGCCCAATCGCCGCGGCCTTGATGAAGCCGGCCAGCCGCGCGACCTTGCCAATCTGCAATTCGTCAATGTCGCCGACGAAGCCGGCCATCGCCGCCACCGGTGCGGGAGCCGGAGCCGCGGTATCCGGCGGCGAGGCCTGAGCCGTGCCACCATCCGCAGCCGGCACTGCAGGGGTCGCAGGCTGTGCGGCTGCGGACGGCGCCGTCGCGACCGGGGGCGCGCTGGGGGCCGTAATGTCTCCCCCGATCAAGGCGACGGTGTTGAGCGCGGGCACGGCCGCGTTGAGCGACGCATAAGAGGCACCGTCGAGGTAGAGCGTGATCTGGCCATTGGCGGCTGCGACCGCGACATGATGCCAGCCGTTTGGTGCCACCGGCGCACCGGCGCCGCTGCGCTGCACGGCACCGGCGTTTGTGGTTTCGATGAACGGCGCGCCATTGTCGAGACCGATGACCAGTGCATTGGCGCCATCGCGGCGGCTGTAGAGCGCCGCGTTTGGCTGCAGCGCCGCCGGCTTGATCCAGGCCGACCACGTCAATGTCGCGTTGTCGGCCAACGCCAGCGACGACGATGCCGGCAGCGTGAGCGCGGCGTGGCCATCAAGCCGAAGGCCGGTGCCGATCAGCGATCCGTCGGCCGGCTGGCCGACGCTCTGCGCGTTGTTGGCCCACACCGAGGAGTCGAGCGACGGCGTGCCGCGTTCATTGAAGTGATAGACCAGCAACATGTCAGGGTCGTAGGTTCCCTTCGGATCACCGGTCGCGACCGCTTTCTTGTTGCCGTAGTAGAGCCAGATATCGGTCTTGGCTCCCGACGGCAGGCCCGGCACCGCGACCCACACCAGGGCCTCGCCGAGCAGCGAATCGAATTTCTCGATGTGGTGCTTCAGCGGCGTCTTGTCGTCGCCGGCGACGAAGCGCAGATCGCTGCCGTCGTCCTTCGCCGAGCCGAACCGGAAATTCCCGACATGCAGCCGCACCAGCACCGCCGTAGCACCGATCGGATCGGTGATATTGGCGCCGGAAGCACTGGTATCGATGGTGATCTTCTTGCGCAGTTGCCATTCGTCGTTCCACCAGGCCTTCGCTGGCGATGGGCTCAGCGTCAGTGCCACAGCAAGCCCGAACAGCACGGCTGTCGCGGCCGCCCGACGAAATGCCGATCGGCGCACGCGCCGAATATGATCCCACCCCATTGTCATCAGAATTCACCCCAGAGTCGGAAGTTCACGCGCGGATTCCGCGCCTGCGAGTAAGTTTGGCTGATCATCGGAACCGAATAGGCGATCATGCCATTGACATGATCGAACACCTTGAAACGGCTTCCGATGCCGTAGCTCCACAGATTGAATTGCGACTGCTGCTCCGACAGCGGACGCAGCACGGTCGCCATGCCGGCATCGGCAAAGCCGAAGAAACGCCATTCGTTGAAAGTCGTGAAGCGCGGCGTGCCCAGCCCAGTCTCGTCGTTCACCTGCTTCTGCAGCCAGTCTCCGATATTGGGGCTGCGAAATTCGAGATTGCCGACGACGCCGTTGTCGCCAAGCACTTCGGATTCCAGGTAACCGCGCACGGTGTCGAGGCCGCCGAGACTGAGTTGCTCGCTCGAGACCAGCGGCCCGTCGGCAACCTGGCCCTGGACCTTGCCGTAGAGCTGGAAGCCTTCGGGCAGTTCCTGGGTATGGGAGACGTCGAGATTGAGATGGGTGAAACTCGGCGACGCATCGAACCGCTTGTTGTCGAAGTCAGCCGCGTCGCTGCTCGGCGGACGCAGATTGTAGGTGACCGCGGCATTGAACTGCGTCGTGAATTTCTCGTTCTGAAACGTCGCTCCGTAGCTTGCGACCAGCGGGTAGTAGGTCACCGGCGACGCAAACCCGTCGCCGCCGAGTTTCACCGTCTGGTCGAAATGCTTGTAATCGACCCCCACCGAAAGGGTGTGGAAGAAATTCTCCCGGTTCGGCAGTGTGATCACTGCCCTGGTACCGACGATCTCGCCGGGACCTATGATATTGGTGCCGCCGACCGTCGCGACGTTGCTGCTCGACTTCACGCCGTAGAACAGAAGGTTCAACCATTCGACCTCCGGAACCCGTGCGAGATAGGATGCTGAAAATACCTCGGCATCGGTCGGGCGCTGCGGCGCGACCTGATAGGTGAAGCTGAACGAATGGCCGAGCTGCCAGAGATTGTCGTAAGTGACCGTCCCGACGAAGCGCAGCGCCGAGGTGTTGGGCGATTGCCGGTTGTTGAACTCCGCGCTGCCGTGCAGCGGAGGCTTGTCCTCGACGTTCAGATCGACATCGACCGTGCCGGGCGTCACCCCGGCGCGCAGCGCCGGTGTGACGCGCCGGTCCTGCCATTGGTTGAGTGCAACGATATCCTTGGTGACGTCGCCGAAGTTGGGAACTGTGCCCTCTTTCAACGAGGTCGCCCTGTTTTTGATCTTGTCGAGGTCGAAATACCGCGAGTTCTTGACCCGCAGCCGGCCGACCTTCAACTCGGTCACCTTTAGCGTGATGACCTTTTCCTGCGCGTTCTGCTGCGGAATCGAAACGCTGACGGTCTGAAAGCCCTTGTCGTGATAGGCTTTCTCCAGCGCGACACGCGCCTTCTCGACATCGTCCGCGCTCTTGTTGGGTCCGAGGAACGGGTAGATCGCCTCTTCGATTTCGATCTGCGGTAGCGCTTCTGCGCCCTGGACCGCGAAGTCGTCGATATCGAAACGCTGCGTCGCGGCGGGCTTTTGCGCCGGCGTATTCGCCGGCGGTGCCGCATTGGCCGCACCCGGAGCCGCCTGCTTCGCCGCGCGCGCCGGAACAGCTCCGGCAAGAACCCCAACAATCGTTACCGCCGCGGCACCCAGCCGAAGCCCCGTCCGGCATCGCACCCGATGCCTGCAATTCTTGTTGCCATCTCGACTTCGCACAGACGCCCGCTCATTTCTTGCAGGCACACGCCATCGCAGCAGATCCACTGCGACGACGCGGCCTTAATGATGAGACGACCGGGCGGGAGCCAACCCGCAAAGTTTTTTCAGCAAATCGAGAAAAATTTAGCGTTTCTTCAGGAATCGCCTTTGACCGAACTCGCCGGCCTTCGCCCTGCTCAACTTAGAAGCACGACACCGCCCGGAAGCGAGGTGACCCGGGCGCCGAAAAGTTGCTCGACCTCGGCGATAAAGTTCTCGAGCTTGTCGAGCTGGAACGTGCCGTTGACGAGGCGACGTTTGAGTTCCGCATTGGCAATAATGATTTTTCCCGACCGATAGCGGTTGACCTCGTCGACAACGCTGGTCAGGGGCCGATCGCGGAAAATCAACAGTCCCGCCTGCCAGGCCGAGACCAGAGTCGCATCGACCGGCACCGACGCTTCCAGCCCGGCCCGCGAGTAAGTGACCTGTTCCGCCTTGCCAAGCCGCACCGTGTTGTGGCCCTGCGCGACCGTCACAGCTCCGTTCAGACACGTCACCGAGACCACCCCGTCGAGGCAACGCGCGTTGAAATCCGCCTGCAGCGCGGTGATGCGACCGTCGCCCGCCAGCATCACCAGCGGCGCTGACGATGAAAGCTTCGCCGCGACCGAAGCTTCGCCGGAGATCAGTTCGATCCGGGTTTCATTTGGCGCGGATCGCAGCGCGATACTGGTTTGCGTGTTCAATTCCAGCGAGACGTCGGGCGCCACCGCGACCTTGCGCTGTTCGCCTTTCGCCGTCCGGTAATCCGCCGACAATTCCTCGATCGAAGGCCACAGCCCAAGCGGAGGGCGAACCATCGCATAGCCAGCCGCCGCGGCGATTGCCCCACCCAGCACGGCGCGACGGGCGACGAGGCGCGGCGGCCGTTGCGGAATCGATACAATTTCGTGGGTCCGCACGCTGGCGAGTTCTCGAACTGCAATTCCAGCATTGCGATAAAGCCGGGCGGCTTTTTTGAAGGCCTCCTCATGTGCCGGACTTTGCTGTCGCCAGCGCTGCAACGTCTCGACATCGGCCCGCGTGGGCGCGCCGGTTTTCAACCGAACGACCCAGTCAAGGGCCTCGTCGAACAACGGATCGGGTTCGGATGTGCGGGTCGGCACAGTCACGATTGATCGCTCACTACCATGCTGGCCAAACCAAAACCTCCCGTTCGGGCCGAAGGCGTTCTAATGATTGTATAAATGATTCCACTCAAGTCGGGTGTTTCAGCGCGTTGCTGCGACTGCCCGCGACGAGAACGATCGACCGCAGCACATGATCGCGAAGGCGTCCGCATTAGTGCCGAGACCCAATTGAACCCGTCAATGAACCAAAATCCTCTCTTCAGTATGGTCTCAACATGCTCCGCCATTCGTTCCGAAATCTCACCCGGATCGCGCCCATCAATTGTCGTGAGCAGATGGGTGCCTACCGGATAGACGATTGAAAACCCCGTATCCCGCAGAAAAATCCCGCAGAAGTCGAAATTCAGAAACCTCACCGCGCCGCAACCGGAGGACCGGCAACGACCGATGAAGGCCGATAATCGAAAACGCGCGGGTAAGCCCGCACTCTATTGTTCTCGCAGGTGGATGATTCTTGCAATTGTCGTCGCGACGGATCTGGTCACGAACGGGGCCGCGGCCCGCCGAGGCGACGGACCAAGGTGTGATCCAGACTATCCGCGCAATGGCTCAAAGCCAGCTTCAAATCACTCTCGACGGTTCGAACGCTGACGCCAAGCCGCACCGCGACTTCATGCGGCGACCGTCCGTCGATTGAAATGCTCTGGAGCACGTCGCGGGGCCGGGATGGCAGCTCGGCCAACGCGCGCTTGAATGCCTCGATTTCGGACCGCGCCTCCGCAACCCTTGCCGGATCCGGTCCGTCGTCGCTCACCTCGAGCAGCGCATCGACTTCGGACGCGCTGATCCGATAACTCTGCGCTTTCTGGCGATCCTTTGCGATATTGATCGCGGTGCGGAAAATATAGTCGGCCGGGCTTCGAACCGGCACGGTGTCCGTCACCCGGTCCAGACGCAAGAACGTCTCGTGCAGGACTTCATAAGCGAAGTCGGACGATCCCAGGCGACGGGTGAGCTTTCTGACGAGACCATCGTAATCTTCGACGAGCTGGCCACGTAACTGTACTCGGTTGATATCGGACACGTTTCGCGAGCCCCCACGCGCCAGGTCCGAACCTGCACTTTCGAGCCAGCCGTTTTGGTAACGGCCTCGCACTACATATTTATGACGGCAACAGCCCACCGATCAAAGCGAAGGCGGGGCGAGGATTTTCGGTCACATCCGGGACCGGCGGATGGCGTCAGGATGGCTCGAACACCAGCGTCACTCGAATGTTGAGCCGGTCCGGCAGTTCGGGCGGAATGGATGGCAGCGGCTGGGCCCGCCGGATCGCATCGACGGCCTCCTTGTCGAGCACCGCCTGGCCCGAGCCGGTCTTGACCCAGACCCCGAGCAACGTGCCGTCCCGTCGCATCGAGAATAATGTCTCCACCGATCCCTGCAGCCGGCCCAGCCGGGCCGCATTCGGATAACGCTGATAACGTGCCACGTGGCGCAGCAACGCCTGTTGAAACTTCATGGTAGCGCTGCTCGCGGGCGCGTCCGCCGGCGTTGGCATTGGACGAATGCTCGGCGCGGCATTCTCCGCCGGGGTCGAGTCGAGCGCGGGCGGCGTCACGGCCGTATTATTGATGGCCGCGGAATCGGGTTGATCGACCGGCACATCGGTGCGGCTGGCCACGCTCGCGGTTATGGGCGACGTTGCCGGTGCCACCGGAATTGGCGCGGGATCGGGGCGTGGCAGCAGATGAACCTGTACGACCGATGCCTGATCCTGGCCCGCCGGACCTGCCGGGAGCTGCAAGCGAACCCAGTAGATTCCGCCGACGAAAAGCACGGTGGCGATCGCGGGCACGAGAAACAGGCGCAGCACCTCGCCCGACGACCAGGCACTTGGATCGTCGCCGTGAAATGCCGGCGCCGCCGGAACGATCCGGAGCGCGGCCTCTCGTCCGCCGGGCTCGTTAGGGTTCATTGCAGCGACTTTACGACGATCACAACGCGGACGGGTTGCGGCGTGTTCGCCGGGGCCGGCCGGCTGATCGTGAGGCCGCGAAGCGTCGATGCCACGGCAGCATCGCGCTCCTGATCGCCAGTCGAGCGGAACAGTTCGGTTCGCTGAACCGTGCGGGATGGATCGATCCAGAGGTCAAGGACGGCCCGGTAGCTGCCGCCGCGGGTCTTGGTATTTTTTTGCAGCGCCTTCTGAATGTCCGTTTGGACGCTTTCGCTGTAGTCGTGGAGCCGGCCGGCGTCATCGCCATCGCTGGTGGCGCGCACCCGCAGCGTTCCCAACGACAGATCCGCCGTCACGAGCGGACTCGCAGGCGGCCTGTTCTGGTCCGAAGACGGAAGCGCCAGCGTGATGGCGTCGGGCCGGTTGTACTGCACCTTCAAATCGGTTCCGGTCAGCAGCAGATTCAGCGCATCGACGGGCGTGAAGTTGCCTTCAACCGCGGCCGATTCTCGCCCGGCGGCGGACATGCTTTCATAAAGCACCTGCACGCCGGTTCTTTCCCCGTAGGCCTGCAACGCGTTGGCGAGCGACTGGGCCGGAATATGGAACGCGATCGGCTCTGCCACCGCGACGGCCTCGCGCTCCTGTGCCGTGGCGGCGCAGATGCCGGCGATCACCAGAACGGCATACGCCATGGCAACGCGTTTTCGGCAGCGATGGCCCGCCCCCGCGGCCGGATCGCTGCCCCCTGGGGATCTACCGCGCAGTACCATCAACGCGCCCGGATTTTCTTGTCGGCCGGTGGAGATGCCGCCCGCGACATATGATCTGATTGCCGTCATCGCCCGCTTTTAGCCTGTCCATATCGCAACGACATCGGTTCGGTCGTCGCGTCATAAGCCTCCGTCCATCCATTCCCCGAACGACGAGCAATGGGTGGGCGATGGCTTGCCTGTTTTATATAAGAGATGTGACAGCTATCTAACCGCGGCCTGCAACGTTTGACGGCGACCTCGACGGATTTGCCGCAACCGCAGCCGGCGGAACCGGCTGCGGTATCGAGCACCACAGCATCAGCTTACGGCGATTGCCGCTACGGCTGCCGCTTGCGACGGCGGCGCTCGTCCTCGTCGGTGCCGGGCGTGTCATCGTCGCCACCGCCGCCATAACCCAGCACCTCGACGAAGATGATCGACAACCGGTTTCGACGACCCCTGGGTGCCTCTCACGATATCAAGACAGTTTGAGGCGGGCTAACGCGAAGCGATTCAGGCAAAAAAATCAAAAAAATTTGCCAGTTGTGCTGATCTCGTAATCGGCGGCGGCGTTTTTCGTCTGCGTCGCTTTTGTCCGGCATGTCATCGCTGCCACCGCCATAGCCGAGTACCTCGACGGTGATGACCGAGGGCCGGTCGTTGTTCGACCGCAACGGTAATGTTGCTGGTCGCGTGGCTGTGGTGGCGTTACCGGCCGTCGTCAGCGCGGTAACGGGCGGTGGGCGCTGTCTGGACGCCGGCCCGGACGGCATCGGTCGAACGATCGGAATGCTACGGAAATAGCACCTTTCTGAGGAGGGCCTGCGCATCTACCTTGGCGTCGACGCTCACGGGTTCGAGCAGATTGCCATCGCTCGTGTGGGGCAGGCTCTGCCTCGGGGAAGAACGATACCGATCTCCGTCAAGCACCGGCGACGCTATCCCTTCTGCATTCCCGTGATGGAAGCGCTGACGGCGCGAGGATCGCGGCTCGGCCAGCGTCCGCTCTCGACCTGCGAGAGAAAATCGCCGACGATCCGATTGTATTCATCCGGCTCTTCAATATTGATCGCATGACCCGCGTTCGGCATCACCACGAGGGCCGCCGAGGGAATGCTTTGCTTCATGAGGATGCCCGGCAAAAGGCACGGCCAGTCTTCATCGCCAGTGATGATAAGTGTCGGCACGGTAATGCGTTGCATTTCTTCGATCAGCATGTAAAGCGACGGTCGCTCCTTCTGAACGCCCTGCTGGGTGTTAGCCGATCCGACCGCGGAATGGCCAGCGAGCATCGCTTTGAATTCGGCGTGGCCGCGCGGATCCTTGTTCTCATACTGAACGCGGGTCGGGCCATAAGCGTAGCGTTCGGCGAATGCCGGCATGCCCTCGCTCCGAAT
>Ga0137415_10001894_pt1 | contig 20873 bp, 20 predicted proteins | sample CZODoug3_1_1_16f_FD_183082 | JGI IMG/M metagenome (GOLD analysis project Ga0137415, IMG submission 183082) | Vadose zone soil fungal communities from Angelo Coast Range Reserve, California, USA - CZODoug3_1_1_16fungal (Hybrid Assembly) | ecosystem: Environmental > Terrestrial > Soil > Vadose...
TACAGAGCCGGCAAGCACGTAGGTGATCGTCTCGATGCCACGGTGGGGATGCCACGGAAATCCCGCGAGATAGTCTGTCGGATTGTCGTTGCGGAAATCGTCCAGCAGCAGAAATGGATCGAAATCCTTGGTTTTGCCGAAACCGAAGGCGCGCTGCAGCTTCACGCCAGCGCCCTCTATGGTCGGCGTCGTTTGAATAACCTGCTTAATTGGTCGGAGAGACATAGGTTTCGCTTTCTACCGTCGGCAAACACGCGGCTTGGATGTGTGCATAGCGGTCCGGATAATTCAAGCCTTCACGAACTCGACGTCAAGCGTGATGGTCACCTCGTCACCGACGAGAATGCCGCCGGTCTCGAGCGCAGCGTTCCAGGTCAAGCCGAAGTCTTTGCGGTTGATCTTCGTGGTCGCGGATACCGCGACTCGGATATTGCCCCAGGGATCCTTCGCAGGTGGTGTCGGGCCCTCAACGGAAAATATCACCTTGCGCGTGACGCCCCGAATGGTCAGGTCGCCCTCGACGGCCAGTTCTGCGTCGCGGACAAGGCTGATGCGCGTGGACTTGAAGGACAGCGTGGGGAACTTCTCCACGTGTAAGAAGTCGGCGCTCTTAAGGTGGGCATCGCGCTGGGCGTCGCGGGTTTCGATCGAGGCCGCTTCAATCAAGGCCTCGACCCGAGAGTTTGCCAGGTCGGATTCGTCCAGAGTCAACACCCCCGTGACTTTGGCGAATTGCCCCTTCAGGTTAGCGATCATCATGTGTTTGACCTTGAACTCGGCAACGGAGTGAGCCGGGTCGATGTTCCAGGTAGTCGTGGAGATTTGCGGTGTAGCCAGTGCGCTCATAATGGTTGTCCTTTCTCCTCGCTTTAGATGCGTGTCAACGATAATCGTTTCAACAAATGATTAAGCCAAAAAATCAAACCACTTGGCTGCGCGATATGCGCAACAGTTCAGTCAAGGTCCGGAGGCGCTCCCGCCCCAGGTGGCCCAGTTGTTTGCGATGGGCAGCCTGCACCGGTTCGTCGAGTCGGCTGAGCAGCTTTAAACCATCCGGCGTGATTCGGGCCATCACGGTCCGCCGGTCCTTGGTTTCACGGCACCGCGAGATCAGGCCGCGCTTCTCCAGGCGGTCGAGCAGGCGAGTGACATCCGGGTCACGCGTAATCATGCGGCTGGCGATTTCCCCACAGGGCAGCCCTTCGGGTGCCCCGCGCAGGATTCGGAGCACATTGTACTGCGTCGCCGAGAGATCCTCGGCCTTGAGCACCTGGATCAGACCGCGCGACAGGATGTCTGTGGTGCGCAGCAGGTCCAAGAATGCCGCTTCCTCAGGACCGGCAGCGCGCCGTCGCTTGCTCTCGGACTGAGCCGATTCCTTCATCAACCCTTACAATACTCGTTACCACGACTATTGTCAAGACGCATTTAGTGGGCGAGCGCCTCGGGGCTTCATGCAGCGTTGGTCGGTCCGCGCCGATACGCAATCGAAGTGGTCCAGTGCAGCGCGCCGCCCTCCTGATCAATTTGACCAGTACTTGTTGGCTTCGCTTCGTAGATTCGTTGCGACATCTCTTCACCAACAATCCGAGTCTCGAAAAGCATGTCTACGCATCTACTACGTCCGTGCCGGCACTCGGACTTCTCACAAGCCGTCATGCACGATTGGTTCACCCGCGAGATGTCGCCCAGCGTTTACCGATTGTGGGCCAACCGGAAGTAACCTGTGAGAATTCCAGTTTCCCATTGGCCGGCCATCCCGGAGTTGGCGGAGGACTGCATAAGGCTATGACTTTTTCGCTCTTGATCGAATCCGAATCTCTGGGTCAGCCGATCACTTCGGCAGTGTCCCGACCAGTGATGTGCAGCAGCAGAGTATAGGTGGGCACGGAGCGATTCTTCAGCCTCCTCTGATATAGCACTACTCACTGCGTAATGCAGCGGGCGAGGTCTCCGAGTACACCTCGTAGTGCCGCACACGGGCCTCCATTTCGATCAGGTAGTTGGAGTCGAAGTCGAAGTACTTGGCCATGCTGTAGTCGTCCCCAGCGAAACGCTTGATGGCGTCAGTGTCGTCCCAGAACGTCAGCATCTCGAAATGTGTTACATCTCCTTCGGTGCGGTACAAACACCACGCGCCACGATTTCCTTGCGTCGCCAGATAGTCGGGAAGCGCGATCCTCCGCATGAGGTCCAGGTATTCTTCACCCTTCGAAATGGGAACCATCCCGTGCCATATTCGAGCGATCATCTGGCCCTCTGATCAGGCGAGCGAGTACCGCGGAGAAGGTTCTCCAGCAGAGTGACAAGCCTTGTGGCGCATGATCGGTCAGGGTCAAGTCCGGGATCATAGATAGTGAGTTCAAGGCCGAGCGCTCGTGGATGGCGGACGAACGGAGTCAAAAGATCCACCACTTCGTTGATTGTCATTCCACCCGGTTCGGGCGAATCCACCGCCGGCATGACGGTCGGGTTGATGACATCGGCATCCAAGTGAATCCAAAAGCCACGCAGTTCCGACCCAGGTGACGTGAGCGATAGGAGGGCTGCGGTCGCAACCTCGGTTACACCACGTTCACTGAGCGCAGCACCGGGAATGTCGAGAATCCGAGACGCAGCCAGGGCTGCGTGACCATACCACGGCTCGGCAGCGTCGCGGCGACCGATCAGAACGACATCCTTGTCATGCACGAGAGCCTCGTCCCCAGAGAGCCGGGCCAAAGGCGTCTCGCCGCGACCAACGGCAAGTGCGAGACACATGCTGGCCGCAGAACCGGTATGAGACTCTTCGGGCGTCCCGAAGTCTGCGTGAGCGTCGATGTAGATAAGACCCACCGACCCTTGCGTGGAATGTCGCGCACCTAAGAGGCATCCCAGCACGATGCTGCAATCGCCGCCCAGCACAACTGCAAGGCGGCCGTTGCTGGTTGCCACTGCCATCCGCTCAGCGAGCTTGCGGGAATAGGCGCCGACTTCGGCTTCGTTTCGCACCCGACCCGGTGTACGAACGTAGTCTCGATACGCAGGCGGGATGACATCGCCCAGATCGCTCGCGCCCAGGCGTTGCACCAGGCCAAGCTCGCGGAGAACTCCGGGGGCACGATCAAGCTGCCTGGGTTCGCCGCTGTCGTAAGGACGGATGCCGATGCTCGACGGTGCGCCTACGATTGCGATGCTACGCTTCATAGATAAACTCCAGTTCTCACCATCAAACGACGTTTAGGTGGTGAAGACACCCATCGTAGTAGGAGTAATACAACCTGTCAACTGGCGTTTGATGGTGATAAACTCTGGGAGTGGCTCAGATCAGGCAGCATCGGTTCAAACTGGCAGGAGGGCATCCGGCTCTCGACTTCATCAACACGGTACGAGACTGGACGGTACCCGAGCCGCAGGACTACCTCGGTGACTTTGCCGACGCCATTCGCTTCGGCGAAGCGGCGGGTGTCCTGACTCGAGCGGACGCCTTGCGCATCCGAGGCCGGACGCCGCGCATTGAACTGACGCGACTGAGAGAGCTTCGGGTTTTGTTAAGGAGGATCTTCCAGAAGGGGCTCTCGGGCGAAGAGCCCAGCCGCACAGACCTAGGGAAACTCAGCGCTGACCTGGCCGAAGCCGCTCGAGCAACCCGGCTAAGGGTTGCGGCTCAAAATCAACCATCTGCACAGGTTCCGATGAGCCGCGAGATCACTGCGGAAAAGGCTGGCGTTGCGCTCCTGCGTCTCAGAATCGTGGAAGCCGCGGTTGCGCTGCTAGTGTCTGATGCCATGCTGCGGGTCAAGTCATGCCCGACCTGCGGTTGGTTTTTCCTCGATATCAGCAAAAACCGGTCGCGCCGCTGGTGCAGCATGGATACGTGTGGCGCGGTCGCGAAGGCGCGCCGCTACTACCGGCGATTGAAAGAGCGCACTGATCGCTGACGTGGCCTGCCGCCCTCACCGCGAATCCCGGCAACAATCATTACCGACTTCTCCTATGCTCAAGGGACCGTCCCCGACCAAATATCGTTACCCGGACGGTCCGCTGAGGCTCCGGAATTCACTTGGGAGTTGTATTGACGCGTTCCGCCGATGGCGGGCGGGTGACGCTCGACAGGGAAGTCAATCGCCTGACGGGAAGACTACCGACAATCTGGAGCAATGGCAGCTACCAGAGGCTTGCCGTCTTGTTGCGCTTGGCCCATTCGTCATCGCCAACGCTCGCAGGGGTTCCCGGATCGGGCTGGAAGCATCCCGCTGGCACAGAAGCCCCCTAGAATCGGCATTAACACCCCGAACGGAGGCTGCTGGCACTCGGGCACGGTCTCAAAGATTTTGAAGCGTCAGATGGCTTGCGCGTCCGTTGCGCAAGAGAGGCATTCCTGTTCAGCTTCCGCCGCCGTGGCGGTCGATGCTTTCGGCGCGACCCTTTGGGGCTGGACAACGGCAACCCGGCAACCCGCCACGGCGAGCATGGAGGACGGAGGCTACGCTGCTGAATCCTAGTGGCCAAATCGAATACAGTTCGAGCGGACGGGCAGGACATGATGCCGTGCCGCAAGCCTGCCTGGCCGAGTCCCCCCTTATCCCGTGGCCTTCGATTTTCTTCGGATTTTAACCTCCACCGTCTCCTGTCTGTGGGAAACTGTGCCGTATGCCGAAGGCACCGGAGCATCCTCCGACCCACGAGGATCGCAAGGTTCAGAAGCTCGTGGAGCGCATTGACAAGAAGCTAAAGCTCCAAGACAAATCGGTGCGCGAAGAATCCGGCCAGCCTACCAAAGCAAAGGGTTAGCCATGCCAAAGCGCAATCTTATGGTGGTCAAATGGCTAGGCACCGTCCCTGCCGTCGGGATCTGCACCTTTTGCAACCGCCAGTTCAAGGTTCCTATGAGCGCGCTGAAGAGGGTCGCCGATGCGCAAGAGAGTCTCCGGGTCCAATTCGCTGAGCACACTTGCAAGCGCGAGGATGCCAGCTGATCGCTAGCTGATCGTAAAGAAGGCGAGCCTTCGGCTTCAGGCCGGCGCAGAGGCTTGAGTCAGAACTACAACAAGGATCAGAATCAGGATCAAGAAGACTAACGCGCCCGCACCGAGGAGTATGACTTCGCTCATTAGATCAGGCTTCAACAGGTCTTCGCGACGCAAAAGCCACCTCCCGAAAGATCGGAGGGGAGTGGCACGGGGCTCCGCGCGGTTCGTGCCTGCAAATAGGACCGCAATTTTGATGCCAATGGTTAGTTGACCGGTCGCTCTGACGCTATTGGAGTTGGGGACTGGCGCAAAAAGCAGAGTCGCAGAAACCTGCATTTTGCGGGCAAATTACTTCGCGGCATCAAGGGGTAGTCAGGATAGAGGCCACGCCCTTCCTAGGTGGGGCTATTCCAGAATGAATCGAGCATTTCCCCAGGAAAGACAACACGTCCGACGTCCGGACGTTATTCTCAACATGTTCTCAGGAGGGAAGAATCTGGCTGGAAAGTCGCCATGCTGGATTGGAGCGTAAAACGGCTTGAATGACCAGTTGAAACCTTTCCATCTAATCGTCCTGGTTCACCATCCTTTACATCGCCCGTCACACCCTTCATGATCAAAACGATTTTCTTTTGAACTGCATGGTTTAGCATGGCTGCGTAATAATAATTCAGAGAAGTATCGCCGAGGGTCATGAAAACGACGAAACAAATTGCAACGATCACGCTGATCCTATTGCTAGGACTTATCGCCTACGGATTGTTTCGAACTGGCTGGTCGATGACCGTATCGCAAATAAACCTGGGAGGCGAGTCGTCCCAGGGCGTGCCTGGGTCCGCGATTGATCAGACTTCTCTCGATACCGCGCGGCGGTTGACGCAAATGCCCACTAGTGCCGACGAATTGCCATTTGCACAGGAGGCCCTACGTCTCGGTGATCGCGAGATGGACCTGGCGTTTGCTGCGGCGGTCCGGGAGGCGCAAGAGCACCCGGCGGTGTTGAGTGCCGAGGCAAAACAGAGCCAAGCCAGGCTGCAGAACGCAGAGAAGTCTCTGGAGGGCGACAACGCGCGGGTCGCGCAACTTACCTCCGCGCTGGCGAAAGCTACCGGGGCTAATGCGAACAGTCTGGCCGATCAACTGGAACAGGCGAAAGTCCAAGTCGAGCTGGATCAGGATGAGGTGGATAACGCAAAGCAGGAATTAAGCCTTGCCGGTGGTGATGCCCAAGGCCGAATTGAACAGTTAATGAAAGAGCACGAGGCGGCGTCCCGTGTCGCAGACACCACGACCGTTAACACTGCCACCCCGCCGGATCTAAGCGGGTTGGTTCACCAGTACCAGCAATGGTCACAGCTGCATGACAAGAACTTGCAACTGTGGCGGGCCAAGCAAGATGCAGAATCGTCAGCGGTCACGTTCACAACAAAGCGCGATGCTCTTGCACCGAAGATCGCAACCAAGACACCAGAGGATCCAGGGACAATTGGCGGAGAGGGTACGACTCCCGCTGCTGCGGATTCTGCCGGCTCTACCCGCGGAGCTTCGACCGATCTCGTCAATGCTACAAAACGCCGTTCAGCCGCGGTGAAAGCACTTACAAACTTTGAGGAGCGTATTGAGGATCAGAAGAGCCTGGCCGGAACCTATGGAAAGTGGCGGGAAGTGGTCATAGCACGGCAACGCAGCGCAATTCACAGAGGCTTATCAGGCGCTGCTGTCGTTGTAACTATCTTGCTGATCGGGATTTTCTTTGATAGTTGGCTAAAACGTCTTCTCGACAGAGTCAGATTGGACCCTCGTCAGGCCGACACTCTGCACGCAGTAATAAGCGCCGGTTTGCAAATCATTGCCTTGGGTCTGGTCCTGCTGGTGATTTTCGGTCCGCCAAGCCAGTTGGGGACTATCTTGGGACTTGCCGGCGCGGGTCTTACAGTGGCGCTGAAAGATTTCATCGTTAGCTTTTTTGGCTGGTTCGTTCTGATGGGAAGAAATGGGATCCGCTTAGGTGATTGGGTGGAGATTAACGGAGTAACAGGGGAAGTCGTCGAGCTCGGAATGTTTCATACAGTATTGCTGGAAACCGGCAACTGGACTGACTCTGGGCATCCGACCGGACGACGGGTTACTTTCACCAACAGTTTTGCCATCGAGGGCCACTATTTCAATTTTTCCACTTCGGGCCAGTGGCTTTGGGATGAACTGACACTGGTGTTGGCCTCTAGCCAGAATCCGTACCCGATCGTTGAAGCAATTCAAAAGACGGTGCTGGAGGCGACCGCAGACAGCGCGGGTCAAGCGGAAAAAGAGTGGCAGCACGCCGCGCATTCCCGGAATATGCGTGCGCTATCGGCCGCCCCGGCCATCAATGTAAAGCCGGTAAGCGGCGGCGTCGAAATCGCTGTGCGCTATATCACGCGCGCTAACGAGCGCTATCAATTGCGTTCCAAGTTATATCAGGCTGCTATGAGTTTGATCAGCAAAAAGGACACGCAGGAGTCCACGTCTATCTCCGAAAAACAAGAACCAAAACCTGCCTGACCGGTATTGCGGAAAGTACCTTCTTTGCCTCAACAGAATTCGCTGGAGGGCGAGTTCATCACACGACGAGGTCATCTTCGATAGCACCGGGATGGCATTACCAAGATGTCGCTGCCGCAGTCCTCGAGTGTCAGAATAAGGAGAGGCCGGGAGGTCAAGGTGTCCGTGGTTAAAGTCGCCGCTCCAGCGACAGCCTGCCGGAGTTCAGGCCTAGCCGGCTGATTGCTGGTGTACTGGCGATATCACAACCGCTGAGACAGTCCTGATTCGGGAGCATATCCGCGCTCAGAAATTGAAACATTAATTCCGTGTGGATGTGTTCAGGACAACCCCGGCTCAGGATTCGGTCCGCACCCAGGCAACAGTAGGGAAGAAGTAGATAATCCCACATTCGTTTTCCGTACAGGCCACTCCAGTCGCGACAGGCCCACAGAATTCTGCGACAATCAGATCGGATGCTGATCTTTACGGAAAGGTCCGGCCAGTTCCAGTGCCCTCATTTTTCCCTCTGGTTGGTTCCACTTTCACCAGTTCTGGCTTCTTCCTGTCGAGAACATGCTCGGACAAGTGGTCGGTGACTACCTGTTCGAGTTGAGTCATAACCGATCTCAAGGCCTCGTCGCCAGCATCCAACCGATTGCGGAGCTCGGTGCTGGCCGACATGGCTTCCTGATACGCAGTCCGAGCCTCAGTCAAGAGGTGGACGTGTTCCATGAAGGCGGTAGCAGAACTGCGGAACCTGTTCGCCGCTTCGGCATAGAGCGCCCAGCGTGGCGTCGGCTGCGATCCTGTACCTTCTTCCTTTTTCCACATCGCTTCACTCATTTGGCATCCTCCGTTCCCTTCGCCGGTTCAAAGTGCTCGCAGAGGCGAGCCTGTGGTTGCGCTGCACTCGCTCCTTCACAATCCTCAGTACCGCTAGGCAACCGATTGCAGAATCGTCAAAGCCCGAAAGCATAACCGAAGGCATGGAGATGTCCATACACGTCAACTATGAACTGTTAACTTTGTTGGTTACCGTCCTGGTTTCGCCCCTAACAAGCCTACCGGAGGGTTCTCTGAGTGAGAAGGCGATTTTGGGTAGTGTCCTAAAGGACGCTACCCGATTTTGCATCAAGCGAGAACGTGGCGCCCTTTTTCTGACCAAAACCAGCATCCACTTGTCCAAGAAGCCGGCAACCTAGAAGCGAGCCCTGCAATCATTGGAAACAGTCGCGTGCAGTCCCGCTTCCGCCGCATCGTTGTAGGTTCCGCAGTCCGCGAAGCGCGCCACCGGTCGGCATTGATCCGACCAGTGTACTGCACCGAATTGCACCCAGGCTTCCCGGTACCTGAGCCACTGCGTTTCTTTTTCGCGCCGGGTTCTTCACTGTGAAAGCCTGATATCACTGACGATCCTGCAAAGCCTTACCGTAGCTGTATTGCGCCGTGCTGAATGCGCTGAAACTCTTTCAACAAGCCGATTCACTCCTCGCGTAGCATCACCAAAGGATCGATCGACAGCGCGCGTCGCGCTGGAATCCACGTAGACAGCAGCCCCAGCAACAACATTGCCAGGACAACACCCCCCAAAACCAGCGGATCACGAGGAGTTGCCTGGTACACGATGAAAGAAAGCACCCGGCTCGCCAGAATTCCGAGGAGCAATCCAGCGCTCGAGCCGAATGCCAGCAATTTGAATGCCCGTCCCAAGGCTGCCTGCAACACTTCCGTCCGCTTCGCGCCCAGGGCAATACGAATTCCCAACTCGCGCAGCCGCTTGCTCACCGAGTACGCCGCCATTCCAAAGATGCCCGTGATCGACAGCATCGCGCCCATCATGCCCATAACACCCAGCGACACCGTCGCTACACGCGAAGGAAACAGAACTACGTCCAGCAGAGTGCTCCAGGTATCAATATTAACGGGCAGCCCTGCATCCAGCTCGCGCACCTTGCTCCTCATGGCCGCGGCAAGTTCTTGCGGATCGCGGCGCGAGCGCACCACCAGGTACGCCGCGCTCGATGGCGATTGCAGGGAGGAGAGAAACATCGCCGGCTGTTGATCCTCCGTGACGCTCAAATATTTTCCGTCTTCCACAACACCCACAACCTGGACACGCGTTCCATCCTGCATCCTGTAATACATGCCGATTGCGTTGGTTACTGAGCCAAACATCTTGCCGGCGAGCTCCCGATTCACCACGGCGACGGGAGGCGCGTCTTTGTCGTCATGCCAGGAGAAAGTTCTGCCTGCAAGCAGGGCTGTGCTGGCCGCATCGAAGTATCCGGGAGATACGTCGTACCTGAATGGCATGGCAGCGACATTCGATTGCCTCAGATCTCTAATTTCATCCTTGAAGACATTCGCCCTGCTGCCGGAGGCATAGACCAATGGCGGGTAATTATTCACCAATCCCACTCGCTCTACGCCCGAAATCGTTTCCATCGCATCGATCATGCGTTTTTGCATGGCGGACACTCTGTCGGCGCTGTACCCAGCCATCGCCAGGTTTGCACTGACGAGCATCGCGTTGCGCTGCTCAAAACCGAAGTTGCTGTGCAACGAGCGCACCAGTCCACGCACCGCGACCATCGAAGACGTGACGAGCACGGCGCAGATGGCAATCTGGACCACAAGGAGCACGTCGCGGACCGTCGTTCTCCGCCCGAGCCTGCCGGCGGATCCCGCTTTGACAATCTCATACGGATTGGCCCTGAGGACCTGGCGCACCGGAACAATCCCGAAGAGGAATCCGCTCACCAAGGCCAAAACCAGAGCGACCACGTAGAGTTTCGCGTCGGGGCTGATAGGCACATGAACGGGAGCCCCAGGAAACGGCTGCCACATGCTCAGCCTGCCCAACAGAGCTACACTGCCCATCAGTCCCAGCGCGCCGCCAACCAGCGAAATCAGCACGGCTTCGGTCAGCAATTGCCGCAGAATGCGATTACGGCTCGAACCAAGCGCCAGCCGTAGAGCCACCTCGCGGGAACGGTCGGCAGCGTGAGCCGCAAACAGGCTGCCCAGGTTGGCGCATGCCGCCAGCAGAATCAATCCCGCGAGCAACATCAATCCCGCAACGAAAGCCCGCACTGGACCGCCAAAAGAAGTGAGGCCTTGACGCGACAGCGAAGAGCTCTTATGACTAACCTCTTTGGGATAGGTCTTTTCGAGATTTGCGCCGACCGCGTTCACATCGGCGACAGCCTGAGCCAGAGTTACTCCCGGCTTCAGATGCCCGAATGCCTCAAAAACCCCATGGATGTTCCCGCGCGCGTCCAGGATATTCTCCCCACCCACCTGCTCCTGGTTGACGATCGGCATAAAAAAATCGGGAGAGACAAACAACAAAGTGCCGCGGAACTCCGGCGGCGCTACACCGATAACGGTGAAAGGATGCTTGTCTAGCTGAATAACACGGCCTAACATACCGCGATCGTCCTGGAAACGGCTGTGCCAATATCCGTAGCTGAGAACGATGTAGGGCGCGCTGTTCCGGCCGTGCTCATCGGAGCTGTGGAAGACACGACCAAAAAGCGGCTGAATCTTTAGCACGTCGAAGTAGTTACCGCTGGTCGCATAGCCCGTGGCCTGGGACGGATTGTTGCCCGTGTCCAGCCCGACAAAGACAAAATTAAAAGCTGCCAGATCATCAAAGCTGCGGTTGCGATCGCGCAGATCAAGATAGTTGGGATACGACTGGAAGCCGGAATAGTCCCCGTACTCGGTTCCGTAGAGGCTCTCCGCCTGCGCCACATTCAGCGGGCGCAGGATCAGACCATCCATTACGCCGAAAACCAGGGCGTTTGCGCCGATAGCCAGCGCCAGCGTCAGAACGGCGGCGACGGTGAATCCGGAAGACTTGCGCAACACGCGAAGAGCGAACCGCACATCCTGTAGAAGACTATCGATAAAATTGCTACCCAGAGCTTCGTGGCATTCCTCTCTGAACCGCTCTTGGCCGCCGAACTCGATGTGCGCCCGTCGTTCTGCTTCCGCGCGATCCAGGCCGGAACGCTCAAGGTCATCAGCGCGGTGCTGGATATGTGAGCGAAGCTCCTCCTCGATCTCGGCGTTCCTCCGTGAACCCTGGAAGAGAGTGGCGATGTGGAAGCGAAGCGAATCGAGGAGTTTCAAACTTCCTCCGGTTGCACTGAAAGCGCGGAAGCGATGGCAGCCACGAGGCGATTCCAGTTGTCGGTTTCTTCCCGAAGACGCCGACGGCCAGCAGCGGTAAGTTCGTAGAACTTGGCGCGGCGATTGTTCTCCGATGTGCCCCAGCTCGCCTTGAGCAGTCCCTGACGGACGAGGCGAAACAGACCGGGGTAGAGCGCGCCCTGTTCGATCAACAGGGCGTTGCGGGAGATCTGCCCGATGCGCAGAAGAATGCCGTACCCATGCAGTGGGCCGAGCGAGACCGCCCTCAGGATGAGGAGATCGAGAGTGCCAGGAAGAAGCTGAGCTTGGTTGGCCACCAGTCCTCCTAAGATGATTAGGAGTCTAGCGCGATCACTCCTAAGCTGTCAAGGAGAACGGTTGCGCATGACTTCGCTATCCACATCTCAAAAACCTTGTGTGCTTCGCCTCATCCCCGAACCAGCTCCTGCTTTACGCAGATCGACATCCGCCGCAAAGGCGAGCGGCTTCCTTCTGGCGGCTTTATCGAACGCGCACCACCTAGCTCTCCTTGTTTCCGCTCTTTCTCGTGAAGACGCGCGTCCGATAAAGCACTTGCGTTATTCAAATGGGCAATCCATGGCTGGGTTCGGCACATGCGAATTTTGCCACCACCTGACCAGCTGTCGGGGTGCTTGAAGTCCAGCGTCTGAACGAATTCAGCCATCAGCCCGGTAATTCGAGAGTGATCGGACTCCGAAGGTATAATCGCCACTGTCTATGGCACTGATCCCTGGCACGAAGTTCGGGCCATACGAGATCCAGTCGCTTCTCGGCGCAGGCGGCATGGGTGAAGTGTATCGTGCCCGAGACACAAGGCTACAGCGTACGGTGGCGATTAAAGTTCTGCCAGCTCATCTGTCTTCCGACCCAGACCTCCATGCGCGCTTCGAGCAAGAAGCGAAATCTATCTCGGCGCTGCAACATCCCAATATCTGTGTTGTTCATGACATCGGTTCGCAGGATGGCATTGACTTCATGGTTATGGAGTACGTCGCCGGACAAACCCTGGACAAGTTGATTCCTGCAGGTGGTCTGGTAACGAACGCAGCGATCAAATATGCCATCCAAGTTGCCGAGGCGCTCTCTCGCGCACACGCCTCCGGCATCGTGCATCGCGATCTAAAGCCCTCGAACATCATGGTGGACGGGAGCGGGCTGGTCAAAGTGCTGGATTTTGGGCTGGCCAAGCTTGCCCCACCAGCCGCGCTGAGCGATGCTGCGACGATAGTGACGACGCCCGGAATGATCGTAGGCACGGTGGCCTACATGTCGCCGGAGCAAGCTGAGGGAAAGCCAACCAACGCACGCAGCGATGTCTTTTCTTTCGGTTCGGTCCTCTATGAGATGCTGACCGGCAGGAGAGCTTTCGAGGGCCAGTCCAGCGCTGCGCTGCTTTCGGCGGTCATGCGCGACGATCCCAAGCCGCTGACCGAAGTCAAACGAGAGGTCGCGCCCGAAGTACGCCGGATCGTTGCCCACTGCCTGAAGAAAGATCCCACAGCGCGCTATGCCTCCGGCGCCGAAGTTGCCCAGGAACTCAGGAACTGTCGCGAACTGCTCTTCCCCGAGTCAGGCGCCAGGCTAAGCCCGGCACGAATTGCGCGAGAGGTGCGGCGTCCGCGGATACTGGTTCCGCTTCTGTTGGTGTTCATCCTTCTTGGCGCAGGAGCGACTTTGCTGATAAAACGCTACCGCGATGCGCGCTGGGCGCGCGAGGTCGCTATACCCGAGGCCTCACAACTGGCCGATCAGGGGAAATCTGGCGACGCTTACGCACTCGCCGTCAAAGCCGAGAAGTCGATCCCGGACGATCCGGGACTCAGGAAGATTTGGCCAGTGATTTCATACCAGCTTTCCCTAGAAACAAGGCCGTCCGGCGTAGACGTCTACCGCAGAGATTATGTCAACGCCAGTGCGCCCTGGGAATTGGTCGGCCAGACTCCGCTGAAGAATGTTCGCCAGCCGCGTGGCATGTTCGTCTGGAAGTTCGAGAAGCCCGGCTTCGGTACTGTGTTGCGAACGACAACGTCTCTGATTCCGCGCTATTCAGTGCCTCCAGGCGAGGCGGTGGAGGGCAATGTCATTCTTGACGAAGCGGGGAAAATTCCTCCCGGCATGGTTAGGGTCTCGCCCGAGAAATACTTCAAGGCGCTGTTTATTCCCGGTTATGAAGGCATGCCGAAGCTGCCGCTAAAGGATTTTTGGATCGACCAATACGAAGTGACGAACCGCCAGTTCAAAGCCTTTGTTGACCAGGGTGGATACCAGAAGCGTGATTATTGGAAGTTTGATTTCGTGCGTGACAGCAAGCACCTCTCCTGGGGGGAAGCCATGGCGCTGTTCAAAGACGCTGCCGGGCGGCCCGGGCCGAAGGACTGGATACAGGGCGAATATCCCAAAGGACAGGACGACTATCCCGTCACCGGCATCAGTTGGTACGAAGCCGCAGCCTATGCTGAGTTTGCCGGCAAGAGCTTGCCCACCATCTATCACTGGAACCGCGCTGCAGGCCCGTTTGCCGCGTCGTTCATCGTCCCCGCCAGCAACTTCGGCGGCGCTGGTATTTTGCCCGTTGGCAGCAAGCAAGACGTGAGCCCATGGGGCAATTACGACATGGCGGGCAACGTTAAAGAGTGGATCTGGACTGAAGCCGAACCCGGCAAACGTTACGTCCTGGGTGGGGCCTTTGATGAGCCCACTTATATGTTCATCGACCCTGACGCACAGTCGGCGTTTCTTCGCACCTCGAACATCGGGTTCCGTTGCGTGAAGTACTTCGAGCCGGAATCGATCGCCAAAATCGCTACCGATCCGATGCCCTCGCCCCGGCGCGACCTAAGCAAAGAGAAGCCCGCCTCCGACCAGTTGTTTCAGGCCTACCGCAGCATGTATTCCTACGACAAGACACCGCTGAACGCCTCGGTAGAGCCTTTTGGCAAGGATGAAGAGGATTGGAAAACAGAGAAGATCACCTACGCGGCAGCTTATGGCAACGAGCGGGCCATTGCCTACCTTTTCCTTCCCAACAAAGGCAAGCCACCATTCCAAACGGTCGTCTTCTTTCCTGGATCGAATGCGCTCCTGCTACGGAAGTTCTCGGCTTACCCGACCGCGGCCCTGGATGGCATTCTCAGGAGCGGCCGCGCCGTGTTGTATCCCGTCTACAAAGGCACCTATGAACGGGGCGACGGCATGGAATCGGATGTAGCGAACACCAGCAACACCTGGCGGGACCACGTCATCATGTGGGTGAAGGACGCCTCGCGGGCCATCGACTACATTGAGTCGCGCCCTGACCTCGATCATAACAAGATTGCCTACTACGGCTATAGCTGGGGCGCGGAAATGGGCGCGATTGTCCCCGCCGTGGAAACGCGCATCAAGGTCGGCGTCCTCGCGTTGGGTGGACTCGACTTCCAGCACTCGCTTCCCGAAGTCGACGTCATTAACTTCGTATCCCGCGTGAAGCAGCCGGTCCTGATGCTGAACGGACGCTACGATTTCTTCTTTCCCGTCGAATCGACCCAGGAGCCGTTTTTCCGGTTGCTCGGAACGAGCAAAGACCAAAAGAAACACGTGCTCTACGAGACCAGTCACAACATCCCACGCAACGAACTGATCAAGGAAACACTGAACTGGCTGGACCAGTATCTGGGGCCGGTGAACTAAGCTTCGGTCGTCAACGAACGACCGCTAAAGACTGAACGCGAATAATTGGTTCAACGCGGGAAGTAAAGGTTGCTGCTAGTTCCCGAGTCGTCGGTAAACCGGGACTTGACCGCCAGCGATGACATCACGGTTCACTTCTACGGGATGCCGACTAACCATCCAAGTGAATTGCTTCCAGATCAGCGGCAAACCCTCCGAAACCCGGTTTCGCCACTTCCTATACGCCCGTTGATGCCCCCTGAGGTCCCGTTCGCGACAGTCCGAGATGCCGACCAGTGCTGTCTCCACGACTTCTTCGCCCATATCGGAAAGCGGTCTCTAATCGAAAGCGCCCGGATCGACGGAAGGTTGTTGGACACGTATGAGGTCGTTTACAGTAAGTGGTCGCCGCGGCGGGCCGGGGTGGCTCACCCCCTGGTGTTTCGTTTTGGGTCTTAACCAAGGCCAGTCTGAACAGCAGAATAGGCCGCCACAGAGATTCGAAATGGGGGAGTGCTTGATGAAAACGCATGCATTATTTGACTTAACCGGTCGGGTGGCTGTCGTGACTGGTGGTAACGGCGGAATTGGTCGCAGCATCGCGCTCGGATTGGCCGAAGCCGGGGCAGCCGTCGCAGTGTTGGGACGAAACGACGAAAAGAACCAGCGGGTGCTTTCCGAATTGAAAGCAATCGGTGTTCCATCGGTCGCGGTGAGGGTTGATGTGACCAATCGCGCCGGATTGGAGCCCGCGCTTAACAGGGTAGAGAGCGAACTCGGTGGCATAGGCATCCTGGTAAATAACGCCGGCAACGTGTCGTTGAGCGGCGGTGTGTTGCACGAAAAGTCTGAAGATTGGGACAGCGTCATCGAGACGCAACTCAATGCCGTTTTCCTTCTTTCGAAGCTCGCTGCCACATTGATGCTTAGTCATAAAGGTGGAAAGATTATTAACATCGGCAGCATGTACTCGTTCTTTGGATCTGGGCTCGTCCCCTCTTACAGCGCAGCGAAAGGAGCGATAGTCCAACTGACCAAGTCAATGGCCATTGAGCTCGCCCCGCACAACATTCAAGTCAATGCGATCGCGCCAGGGTGGATTGAAACGGACATGACGGCGCCTGTACGTACAATGCCCTTGAACGACGAAATTCTTGCCCGGACCCCCGCCGGTCGATGGGGTAAGCCGGACGAACTTGCCGGAACAGCTGTGTACTTGGCCTCACGGGCTTCGGACTTCGTTACCGGTACTACGATTCGTGTCGATGGCGGTTATGCGATCCGATGACATTCCGAACGTGCCGAAACCGACCTGGAAGTCCGATCTAGAAAGCGACAGCGAAGTTATTCAGATGCAGGTCTGACGTGCTACCGGTTTAGTGCTATCGCCTGGTCTTTTGAAAAACTCGACAATTCAGAAATCGGGACCAATTTGGGGGATAGAAAATGTCTAGGCAACCAGAGGGAATCATCTACAGGGCATCCTGACGTGATCTATTTTCTCCGAATTTCTCGGAGTGAGTGCTTCAACAACCAAGCCTGATTACGTCAACAATCGCCGGATGCGTCCCCTTCAACTCATTCCAACGAACGTAGAGACTGACGTATCGTATAGGGTCTACTGGGGAGCGCTGGCATGGAACATGCAGTCTTGGGAGCAGGAGCCATCGGAGGTCTGATTGGCACTGCGGTGGCATCGCTTGGCGAAGGCGTTACCGTATTAGTTCAACCAGAGAGGCTGCCGGGTTATCCCGCAAACTTGTCACTGGAACGTCCGTCGGACACCATCACTGCGCCGGCGAGAGTCGCAGTCACGCTCCCAAATCCGGTTGACGTGCTATGGATCGCAACCAAAACCTATCAACTAGAAACCGCGCTGCGAGCCGTGCCGTCATTGCCACGCTGCGTAGTTCCGTTGCTGAACGGAGTGGATCATGTCGAGCGCCTGCGCGCACATTTTGGCCGTGATCGCGTGCTGCCGGCGACGATCGCGGTTGAAGCCGAGAGGGTTGCCCCGGGACGGTTCATGCAGCGTTCCCCGTTCGTGAATCTCAACCTTGCCGCCAGTGGAGAGCCACTCCTGGGAGCAATCGTCGCACGATTGCGTGATCTCGGATTCACCTGCAGGTTCATCCAGAACGAGCAGACTTTGCTGTGGAGCAAGCTCTGCTTCCTAGGACCGTTCGCGCTGGTGACGTCGGCATCGGGAATGAATAAAGGGGAAATCTACGCCGATGCGGAGTGGAAACGCAAATTGATTTCCGCCATGGCTGAGGCCTGTGCCGTGGCGAAAGCAAGCCGCGCAGAAGTTGATGCGGCCCAGATCCAGGCGATCTACGACGGCCTGCCCTCGGGCATACGCAGCTCGATGCAGAAAGACCTTGCCTCCAGGCGGCAGCTCGAGTTGGATGCCATTGGCGGTCCGATTGTGCGTGGTGGGGAACGTTACGGCGTCGACGTCTCCACTACGGCCGCCCTGATTGCTGTGATTCGCGCGAAGGCCATTGAATGAATCGCCACGTCGGCGGCTTCTTCTCGGGCTGACTATCCCGGGTTTATCCAGGTCAACCAAACAGGGGTTGGGCAGCGCCACATCGGAATTTCAGCCGCGTTTTTTTGCTCACATCGGCAGTCGTGTTGGTATCTGCTTCGCTGGTCGGCCAAACAATAGTAGTTCGCGCTGCCCGGATGCTCGATGTAGCGTCGGGCGAGATTCGCAGGCCGGGCGTGGTTGTGATTGACGGCGACAGGATCCGTGCCGTCAATCCAACCACGGTTCCGACCGACGCTGCTGTGGTCGAACTCGGGGATGCGACGTTGTTGCCTGGACTGATGGATATGCATATCCACCTGATGATCGAACCTGGTACGGCCTGGATCCGCCAGCCCTTGTACGAAACCCAGGCGGAATGGGCCCTATTGGCGGCACGCAATGCGCGGCGCGCGCTGCTGAACGGTTTCACGACGGTCCGCGATCTCGGGTCAGCAGGGTTTGTAGATGTTGCATTAGCGCGGGCGACGGATGAGGGTTGGGTTGACGGACCGAGAATTTTTCCGGTTGGACATTACATCACCATCACAGGCGGACACTGCGATTTCACGGGGCTTGCGCCAGGCATTCTGGAACGAGGACCAGAGGCGGGGGTCGCCGACGGTCCGGATGAGGTGGTAAAGGCGATTCGATATCAGATTAAGCATGGCGCAAAGTGGATCAAGATGTGCGCGACGGCCGGAGTATTTTCGTTTGAGGGTCCGGTCGGTGCGCAGCAGTATTCGGAGGCGGAGCTGCGCGCCGGAGTCGAAGAGGCGGCGCGGCACGGAATCCGCGTGGCCGTGCACGCGCATGGGACGGACGGGACTATGGCTTCGCTACGGGCCGGCGTCGCCTCAATCGAGCACGGGACTATGCTTACGTCGGAGGCGATCGCTCTCATGAAAGAGCGCGGTGTGTGGCTTGTTCCGCAGGCATATCTCATGGTCGAAGGTGGTGGCATCGATCCGGCGAGCCTCGAGCCTGCGGTTCGCCGCAAGCTCGCGGAAATCGAACCGAGAGCGAAGTTCAGTTACGAGCAAGCGATTCAATCGGGAGTGAAGATTGCCTTCTCGACGGACGGGCCCCTGCAGAAGAACGATCCGTGGCGCGAATTCGTGGCGCTGGTCGCACGCGGCATGACACCCGTGCAAGCGATCCAAAGCGCCACGATTCGAGCTGCGGAGTTGCTGGAAGTCGAGGACCGTGGCCGGCTCGCACCAGGCCTCCTTGCTGACGTCGTGGCCGTGAGGGGTGATCCAACCCAACACATCCAGGCAATGCAAGAGGTCCAGTTCGTGATGAAAGGTGGCAAAATTTACAAACGTCCGTGACTGCCAACCGGCGAAACTGTGTTCGCATCCCGCACATTCTGGAGGTATCGTCGGCAATCCTTCAGGAACCACCGAGCGGCCAGCTAGGTGACGCTCGAATTCGAGGGCCGGCCACGCAGCGCACGCAGCGCTCGGTACTGGACGAATTCACTACGCGGCACTAGAATGGCCCGCACCATAAATCCACATCTCAATCACGAGGCGATATGAAAACAAGGATGGTTATCGTGTCTCTGGCGCTGTGCCTGGTCGGAGTAACCGTGTGTTACGCCGCCGACGATGTCTTCATGGGCACCTGGAAGCTGAATGAAGCCAGGTCGAAGTTCAGTGCCGGCGCGCCGAAGACCACGACGGTTGTCTATGAGGCCGCCGGGGACGGCGTGAGAATCACAACCGATGGCAGCGACGGTGACGGTAAGCCGATGCACAACGAGTGGACGGGTAAACTCGACGGCAACGACTACCCGCTAACTGGCGATCCGAATTTCGACACCCGGTCGTTCAAGAAGGTAAATGATCATACCTTGGACATCACCAGCAAGAAAGACGGCAAGGTTACCGGTACTGGACGCGTTGTCGTGGCCGCCGACGGGAAGAGCCGCACCGTCAGCACAAAGGCTACCGATTCCAAGGGCAAGAAGATCAGCATGACTGCGGCATACGACAAGCAGTAGCGGGAAAATCCATGGGCAATGGCAGTGAAGCGACGCCCTTCCGCTCGGAGCCGAGCGGGAGGGCATTTTGAACACGTGCCTGCGGCAAAGCACAAGGCCCGCGACGAGTGTTCTATCGTGAGTGGGCGAGGCGGTTGCTCACATCTTTACTGACGTAGCTTGACTCGCAACGCACTGCCACTGTCCGTTCGGCATCTTCACCCATGTATCGGTCCAGCGCTCATGAATATCGAGAGGCTTTCCCGACGCATCGGTGCCCGTAGCTTTGAAGCCTCCTCTCGCGATGGCCGTATCGCCAAATACTGCTACTTTCACATCGTCGTACTCGACGCTTTCATATTTGGTCGCTTTTGCTGTTGCAAGCAACTCAGCCTTGCCGGTTACTTTCCCGTCGTTCCCCGTCATCATGAACTTGTCGGCTAGCAGTGGGGCCACCAGGTCAGGATTGTTTGTCTTCTGGGACTGAAGCCATTGTTGTTCCAACGCTGCGACAGCTTTCTCGGTCCCGCCGCTATCCTTCTTGTCTTGCGACCATGCGGCGCTCCCCAGTGAGAGCAAACCGATTAAACACCACATCCAAGTTCTCTTCATAGACATCTCCCATAATTTGTTGAGATTTTCGAAACAGTTGGCCTACGATCCTACAGTCGTCCTGTGTGCCGGCCCAATGTAGGCTCCTGCACCGCGCTTGTCAAAGGAAGGCTCGCTGGCAACAGCTCTTACCCAGCCGCGATGCTGGACGGATGGTCGCTAGCGGGAAGCAATTCGGTTACTTCCGGATCGCCCGTGAAGCACTAACGTGACTCGCCCAGAATCTGAAACCAGCCAGTCCGGGTCGTGAGCGCCATCGCATCGTCATGCGACATCGGATAAAAAGCCTTGGCGTGTTTGTTCCTTGACACTATAGTACGTCATACGTACTATATCACTATACGTAATACGCATCACGTATTACGCGGGGCGATATTTATGATGCGAAAAACCAAAGACGATGCTGAGCTGGATGATTTCAGCCAGTTCTCGGAGCCGGCCT
>Ga0137415_10001895_pt1 | contig 20858 bp, 16 predicted proteins | sample CZODoug3_1_1_16f_FD_183082 | JGI IMG/M metagenome (GOLD analysis project Ga0137415, IMG submission 183082) | Vadose zone soil fungal communities from Angelo Coast Range Reserve, California, USA - CZODoug3_1_1_16fungal (Hybrid Assembly) | ecosystem: Environmental > Terrestrial > Soil > Vadose...
GCCAACTCAATTACAGTTTTCGGTCTCAGCACGCCGTCAAGGTGTTCGTGTAAGAGAACCTTGGGGAGACTCTCCAATACTCCGCGATCGAGCTTCATGAAGGCCTCCAGTTTCCTCGTTCGCCACCCTCAGGATAAAACACCGGCAATCCGCAGGGCTAGCTGGCACGGTGTTTGGCGAGGATGAGGGTGATATCGTCGTGCTGTTCGTGGGGGCTGAAGCGCTGGACTTCGTCGACGATGGCAGTTAGCGCGGCTTGGGAACAGGATTCACGGTGGCGTTGCAAGGCTTCGATGAGGCGTTGTTCACCGAATTGTTCGTCGTCGGAGTTGTAGGATTCGGTGATGCCGTCGGTGTAGAGGGCGAGCGTGTCACCTGGGAGGAGGTGGCATTCTGCAATTTCACAATCCCAATCCTTGAAAATACCTAACACGGTGGCGGTAGCGCCGAGGCGCTCGACGGTGTTGTCGCCGCGGAGAACGAGAGCAGGAAGATGGCCGCAATTGGCAAAGCGCAAGCGGCCGGTGGCGTCATTGTATTCGGCGAAGAAGAGAGTGGCAAAGGCGCCGTCGGGAGTGTTGTCGCAGAAGAGTTGGTTGACGGAGCAAAGGAGGCGTTGGGGCTGGTCGAGGGCGATGGCGCACTGGCCGCGCAGATTGGCTTGAAGATTGGCCATCAAGAGAGCGGCGGCGATACCTTTCCCGGAGATGTCGCCGATGACGAAACCGACACGCTCGCTGCCGAGATCCAGGAAGTCGTAATAATCGCCACCGACTTTGCGAGCCTGGATGCACAGGCCAGCATATTCGAGGGTTTTGAGTGTCGGCTGCGATTGGGGGAAAAGCCTGGCCTGGACCTGTTTGGCAATTTCGATTTCCTGCGCGGCGCGGCGTTCGGATTCCAGCCTCCCGGCGAGGGCGCGGCGTTGCGCTTCGACAGCGTGGGTCACCTCATCGAAGCTGACCAGCGAAAAGGAATTGCCGTCGGGATCCTTGAAGCGAGTAAAGACGCCGCCCCAAATCGGAGCGGGCTCTGTGCTGGGCGCGGAGGGCTCCGTCGGCTGCGGAGCGCGCACCTGCACCTCATACTTGAGGCGTTTGAGGCGCGGCGCGAAGTTGAAGCGAACGCCGCGCTTGGTCCATTCGCGGTACTTGGCAATCACATCCTCGGTAACAAAAGTGACCGACGTGGGCCGACCAATGAGCTTGCACTGTTCCGAGCCGGGCTCAGGCGCGACGAGAGTGAGGTTCGCGGTGCCGTCGGGAGGCGCGACAGTTACAAAACGGCGGTCGGGCTGGATGCGGGCGTCAAAGACTAAATGGAAGCCGAGTTGATCGAGGTAGAAGCGCAGGCTCAGCTCGAGATCGCGAACGTAAATCGTAATGGATTGGAGGCGCAGGTAGGGGTCCTGGCGATCCAGGCGAACGGCGGAGCCGTCAGGCCATTCGCGGGGGGAGTTGGTCATGGCGAGATTATAAGCCGGAACAGCATTCTCTCGCGTGCGCCTCGGTGAGACTCATTCCGAGCTTAGCGAGGACTTTGGTTCTCTTAAGAAAGACGAGAAAAAGCAGATTCCTCGGGCAAACTTCGCCCTCGGAATGACAAATCGGCTGGTTTTTCAGCAGATGGCCGGGGAAGGCGCAGCCCGCCGCGGCGGGCCCCACTACAAATGCAGCGGCTTAGTCTTCGGACCAGCCGAGGGCGATGAGGGCGTGGTGGAGACGCGAGAGGGGCAGGCCGACAACGTTGAAGTAGCAGCCTTCGATGCGCGGGATGTAGCGCCCGGCGCGGCCCTGGATGGCGTAGCCGCCGGCTTTGTCGTGGGGCTCGCCGGTGGCGAGATAACGGGAGATTTCTTCGGCGGAAAGCGCGGCGAAATGCACCAGCGTGGACTCGACGAAGGTGAGGCGCTCGGCGTCGGGAAGACGGATGAGAGCGACTCCGGTGACGACGGCGTGTGTGAGCCCGGAAAGCTTTTCGAGCATGTGGCGGGCGTCATCGGAGGAGCGGGGCTTGCCGAAGATGTGGCCTTCGAGGGTGACCTCGGTGTCGGCGCCGATGACGATGGCGGGGCCAACGGCGCGAGCAGCGACGAGTTCGGCTTTAGCGACGGCAAGACGCTCGACGAGATCGTGGGCGGATTCGCCAGGGTAGGGAGTTTCGTCGATGGCGGAAGAGAGCGTGGTGAAGGAGAAGCCGGCGTCGCGCAGGATTTCGGCGCGGCGGGTGGAGGCGGAAGCGAGGATGAGTTTCATGGCGAGTCCTGGATTTCTGGGGCGGAAGAATACTACAGAGCTAGTGCGGTGACAGCCTGTGCTTTGGTGCAGGGGAAGCGGCGGGCGATCTGGACAGGCGAAGTCGGAGGAAAAGCGGGAGCCCTTCGACGCTCAGGGTAAACAAGCTCCCGCACTCCAAAATCAGATGACGACGGACTCCTGGTATTCGCCGAAGACGCGGCGGAGGGCGTCGGAGATTTCGCCGATGGTGGCGTAGGATTCGACGGCGGCGAGGATGGCGGGGAGGAGATTTTCCGTGGTGGCGGCGCAGCGCTGGAGTTCGGCGAGAGCGGACTTGGCGCGGGCGGAATCGCGCCTGGCGCGGAGAGCGTTCACGCGGGCGATTTGGGAGCGCTCGATTTCGGCGTCGATGCGAAGAATGGGAATGGTGCGCGCATCGTTTCCTTCGGAGGGAGCGATGAAATCGTTTACGCCGACTACGATTTGATCTTTTTTCTCGACGGCTTGCTGAAATTCGTAAGCGGCTTTCTGGATTTCCCCCTGGACGAAGCCGGCTTCGATGGCGCGCAGCATTCCTCCAAAAGGGCCGCCCATCGCGTCTATTTTTTCAATGTACGCGAGGGCGCCTTTCTCGATTTGGTTGGTTAGCGATTCGATGGCGTAGGAGCCGGCGACGGGGTCGACGGTGTTGGCTACGCCGGTTTCATTGGCGAGAATTTGCTGGGTGCGCAGAGCGATGAGCGCGGCGTCTTCGGTGGGCAGCGCGAGCGCTTCGTCCATGGAATTCGTGTGTAGGGATTGGCAGCCGCCGAGAACGGCGGCGAGCGCTTGAATGGCCACACGGACGATGTTGTTTTCCGGCTGCTGCGCGGTGAGGGAGGAGCCGGCGGTTTGCGCGTGGAAACGCAGCATCAAGGAGCGCGGATCTTTCGCGCCGAAACGTTCCACCATGATTTTCGCCCAGAGGCGGCGGGCGGCGCGGTACTTGGCGATTTCTTCGAGAAGATCGTTGTGGGCGTTGAAGAAGAAAGAAAGCTGCGGGGCGAAATCGTCGACGCGGAGCCCGGCGTCGAGCGCGGCCTGGACGTAGGCGATGCCGTCTGCGAGGGTGAAGGCGACTTCCTGGACGGCAGTGGAGCCGGCTTCGCGGATGTGATAACCGGAGATGGAGATGGTGTTCCACTTGGGAAGATGGTCGCGGCACCAGGAGAAAATGTCCGTGACGATGCGCATGGCGGGGCGCACGGGATAGATGTAGGTGCCGCGGGCGATGTATTCCTTCAGGATGTCGTTTTGAACGGTGCCGGAAAGTTTTTGCAGGCTGGCACCTTGGCGCTTGGCAACGGCTACGTAGAGACAGAGGAGAATGGCGGCGGTAGCGTTGATGGTCATGGAGGTGGAAACTTTTTCGAGCGGGATGCCGTCGAAGAGCGTTTCCATGTCTTCGAGAGAATCGATAGCGACACCGACTTTGCCGACTTCGCCGAGGGCGAGAGGGTGATCGGAATCCATGCCGATTTGCGTGGGCAGATCGAAGGCAACGGAGAGGCCAGCCTGGCCTTTGCTCAGAAGATAGCGGTAGCGCTGGTTGGATTCGACGGCGGAGCCGAAGCCGGCGTACTGCCGCATGGTCCAGAAGCGGCCGCGGTACATGGTGGGATAGATGCCGCGGGTGAAGGGAAATTCGCCAGGAAAGCCGAGAGAGGTTTCGGGGTCCCAGTTGGAGAGATTTTCATCAGTGTACAGGCGTTCGAGCGGAAGGCCGGAGAGAGTGGTGAATTTATCTTTGCGTTCGGGGGGCGCGCTAGTCTTGGTATCGGACATAAATGTTCGAATCGCGAAATCAACTACAAATATCTGCTCTCTTGCTCTACAACTTCCGCGCTTTGCGGAACGAGGTTACCGCGAAAAACGCAAATAGCAGGGCCACAGCTACGGCGACGCCGACGAGCCAGCGCGCTGTGTCGCGCGTCCAGGCGCGCAGGGCGGCGTTCAGCCAACCCAATGCGAGAACCGCAAAGACCGCGGCAATGACCTCGTGAAAGAGCTGGCGAAGCGCGCGCCAGAAACGCCGAAACCCGCCTTGCGGTTGGGGCGCGGTGGCTGCGCTGGCGGCCGTTGACATAAGAACATCTTAACGCAAAACCTGGGGAACATCAGGAAGCAGGGGCGGGTTTCGCTCAATAGGAGGAGCTTAGAACCTGAACGAAGGTACTGTGGACGAATTGGAGACAACGGAGCGAAGCGCTCTTGTATCCAACAAGGCGTGGGCCTAAAATGGCCGAAGAAGTCTGGGAGAACCAGCCTTGCAACTCGACGATCACCTGAAGAACTTACTCCGCGAACTGGGACACGCCATCAATGACACGGTGTCCGATTCCGATCGCATTACGGGGGCCATTGCGGGGGTGCGCGCGCACGGGTACGACATCGTGCTGAAGCTGGATGCGACCATCGGGCTGGCGAAACGCGATGCCGCCGCGGCGGAAGCAGCGAAGCTGACGACACAAGACCGCCGCTTCCTGGAGTCGCTGCGGATTCAGGTGGATCAGGAATCTTTTCTGGAAGAGAATGACAAGAAGCCGATACCACGGCTGGCCATGACACCTCAGGACGTGCGGTTTTTGAAGTCGCTGCGAATTGCGACGGACGACGTGGAATGAAAAGAATCGTCAAGATTGCCGGGTTGGGACTGCCGCTGATGCTTGCAGGGGCGCGCGCCTTTTCTGCGCCTGCTGGGGCGCAGGGCCCGGCGACCGTGCCGATCATCATTGCCGAGACCGCGGCGCCCATCATCGTGAGCGCTGTGAAGCCAAAGCCGAAGCAGACGGGACTGGATAAGTTTGAAGGCTTCGTGATGAACGCGAATAGCGCGCAGATCACCGTTCGCGCCAAGGGCAACGACATGGCGATCAGGACCTTCCCTCTGTCGGAAGCCGCGTCCGCGAAAATGCAGCAAATCATCGACAAGGGCGGCTATCAGTACGGCGACAAAGTGACGGTTTATTACGTGCCCGCTACGGAACAAGCAATCAAATTCAAAGGGAAACCCTCGAAGCCTATTTGATTCGCGGAGCGGCAACATGCTTCGCCTGCCTGCGGTTGCCGGACGCTTCTACCCCTCAAATCCCGAGGAACTCACAGCACTCATTCGCAAATGCACCGTAGCGGATGCGCAGAATCCGCCGATTCCCGTGCGGGCATGCCTGGTGCCGCACGCCGGGTATGTTTATTCGGGGCAGGTAGCCGGCGCGGCGCTCGCGCGGATCGCGCTGCCGCAGAAAATCATCATTCTCGGAGTGCGGCATTATCCGCGGGGTGAGCCGGCAGCAATACTTTCGAGCGGCGCCTGGCGCACGTCGCTGGGAGACGCGCAAATTGACGAGGAGTTGGCGGAAGCGCTAAAAAAAGCCTGCCCGTTGCTGCACGAAGACAGCGTGGCGCACAGCACGGAGCACTCCCTGGAAGTGCAGGTGCCGTTCCTTCAGGTGCTGGCGCCGGACTTCACGTTTGTTCCCGTGGCGCTGGGAACGGTGCAATTTGAATCCCTGGTGAGTGTGGGAGAAGCCATCGGACGAGTGCTCGAAGCCTCGAAAGAAAACGTGCTGCTCTTGACGACCTCGGACCTGAATCATTACGAGGATGACGCCACCACGCGCGTCAAAGACCGCAAAGCGATCGATCAATTGCTGGCGCTGGATGCGCGCGGACTCTACGACACCTGCCGCAACGAAGGAATTTCCATGTGCGGAGTGGGGCCGGCGGTGACGATGCTCACGGCGCTGAACGCGCTGGGGGCAAAAAAACCGGAATTGGTGAAGTATGCGACGTCCGCGGATGTGTCCGGCGACCGCAGCGCGGTCGTGGGCTATGCCGGAATGATTTTTTCCTGACCACCACTAATCGCAATTTATTGTTGCCCAAAGCGAAACGGCTCCCTTTTGGAGAGCCGTTTGAGTGATGATCTCCGATGCGATCAGTGTGGCCTGCCGGAAGATGGGTGCGAAGACGACGTCGAAGAGGAAGAGGACGACGAAGATCGCCCCGAGCTGCTGCCGCTCGAAGAAGCAGATCCCCAACCGCTGCTTCTGCCGCTGCTGGCACCAGAACTTCCGCGTTCGCCGCCGGAATAGCGCGGTGCGGGCGGCGGGACGGTGTTGCGCGGTGGTGGAGACGAAGCACTTCGCATCACCGGCGGAGCCACAGGGGTGCGCGGCGGCGCGACTGCAGCTGGGGCCGAACTGGTGGCCGTAGCCCGTCCACGTTCGAGGAGGATTTCTTTTTCGTTGATGGAAGACGAAGCCGCGGGAGAATTTGTATTCACAAAGCGGTGTTCGCTCGGATCGTAGGCGATGGAAGAATCCTTGCCGAGTGAACCGGTTCTAATTCCGGATTTGCTTTCAACCACGGTCCTAGAAACGCGCGTTGGCGGCGCGGCGGCCGCAAGGCTGCCGCTGAGACTTTCGCGTGGCGGTGACTTCAACACGTCCCATTTCTGTCCGTGCTCGACGGGCATAAGCTCTGGCGTTCCGCCTCTCGTTCCCGCGTTCGAAAAAACACCGCGCTCCAAATTCAACGGAGTTTTTCCTTTTTGATCTAGCGGGTGCATAGGCACGATGCCGCTCTTCACGCCCTGTCGAACGAAAACAGCCGTCACCGGATGATAGATGACGCGAGGTGGATTAACGCGGCCAGGGAAGTGCCTTCGCGGAACACCTCCATATCCTGGGTACCCGTAAAGAACGGGAGGGGAATAAAACCAGCCGCCGCAGGAGGAATCGAAGAGCCAACCTCCATAGTGATAAGGAGCCCAGCCCCACGGCTGATAGCTGACCCAGGTGTAGCCAAAAGAGGGGTCCATGACCCACTGCCCATTCGTGAAGGGTGACCACCCGAAACCCACGCCAAACGGTCTCCAACCAAATCCATAGGCCCCGCAGCTGGAAAAGGCGCCATAGGTATAGAGATCGGCGAATCCCGGAGCGTAATAAGACGAACCGGTGTATTGGAGGGCTGCGGTCGTGGCGGTGGAGACACTTTCGATGCGGCCGGAAACCCAGCGGTCGAAGTCGTCTTCCTCTGGAAGACGGCCGACGCTCAGGGAAGAATCATCGCCCGCTTTCACGGAAAGGGACTGGCCCTTTTCAAGGCGCGTGGAGTTCTTATTGTGAAGGACTGAAACGCGGCCCCGATAGGTTTGGACGGCGCTGCCATCGTCGTAATTGTCCAAACGGAAGGCGCTTCGATGCTCAGCTTCCACAGTGAAGTCGCCACCGGTGACGCTGAAGTAGTCGCCGCTTGCAGGATTCACGTAGAAAGAAGCGCTGCCCTGTCGAAGAACGAGTCGCGTCGTTCGCGCAGAGTCATTCAAGGAAAGGTCGTAGAATTCCAAGACCGTGTTTTCCTTGAGGAAAGCCATGGCGCCGTTCTCGAATTCCACTTCGGCGCGGCCTTTGTCCGTGGCCAGAACGTATCCCTGCCGGATGGGCAAGTTCAGCCCAGCGGTCTCCCAGGTCGCCGAGGAGTCGGCGAGTGGGTCGCCGTGCGTTTCCCGGGCGAACCGGACGTCGCCTTGAACGAGGCTCAAGCGGATGATGCGGGCATGGCTGGAATCCGCAGAAGCAGGATGCGCCCCCAAGAGCGATATCAACAGAACTACCAAAACGGAAGGAATCAGTTTGCGGGAAATCATAATTCACCCCCTCACGGGGCGCGACCCAAATCGTTAGACGGAGAAAAGAATGGGCAGGTTACATGGAACATGCCCTAAACTATCGTCTCGCCCGGGGAGGGTGGCGTCAAGGGAAGTCTCCGGCGCGCCGGTAAACGAACTCTTCAAGGGACAATTTGAAACAGCATTTACGCACAAATGAGGTAAATCGGAATTTTTGTAGCTTAGTTCCTTGACACCCCAAAACTGAAACGCTAATTTCAAAAGGGGTAGTGCCGGGGTTACCTGCTTTGAGTCCTGCGGTCCGTCGTCCTTTCCAAGAGAAGGGCGTTTGCGAGCCAAACGGAGTTTGCTCACGACCGTGGAGCAGAATAGTCCTATTCTCTGGGGGTGTTTATGCGAGGCATACATAAATTCTTAGTTGCAATGCTGGTATTGGCGGGAACCCTGACGCCTACGAGCGCTTATGGACAAGGCGGCGCAACGGGAGCGATCAGCGGCGTCGTTGTAGATACGACGGGTGGTTCGGTCGCTCAAGCCGAAGTTCAGATTATCGATACGCGCACGGAGTCGCTGGTGCGAAGAGTTTCGACAAACGCTGATGGGGAGTTCGTCGCGCCCTTGCTCCCTCCGGGAACGTACGTCGTGGTTGTAAATAAGCCTGGCTTTGCGGAAGCGAAGGCGTCCGGCATCGAAGTGCGCGTGACGGAGACCACGAAAGTTACGATCTCGCTCAAGCCAGGTGGGGTGAGCGAGAAGGTGGAAATCTCAGCGCAGGTTACGAACGTGGAAACGACGAACGCCGCGACAGGACAGTCGCTGGGAACAGAAACGGTGAGGGAATTGCCGCTGGCCACGCAGAATTATCAGCAATTATTGACGCTTTCGAGCGGCGCCCAGAGCGAGTTAAACGCGGCGGCGCAGCTTGGCCGCGGCAGCGTGAAGCTCTTTGTGAATGGACAAAGGGAGGACAACAACAACTTTCTGATCGAAGGCATCAGCGCGACGGATTACAACGTAGCCCAGGCAACGTACGTTCCGTTGCCGAATCCCGATGTGATCCAGGAGTTCAAGGTGCAGACTTCGCTTTACGATGCCAGCCAGGGAAGAAACGGGGGTGGAAACGTAAACGCGATTCTGAAGTCTGGAACGAGAGAGCTCCATGGGGATGTGTACGAATACTTTCGCAACGACGTTTTGAACGCGAACGAATACTTCCTGAACAAGGAGGGACAGGCGCGGCCGTCGGTGAAGCAGAACATTTTTGGCGGCAGCCTCGGCGGTCCGGTTGGCAGGGAAAAGTGGGGGTATTTTTTCGTCAACTATCAGGGAACCCGGCAGCGCAGCGGGCTTTCGCCGGGCACGTTCATCAGCTCGAACATTCCTCTCCTGCCCGCGGACCGCTCACCGGCCAGCCTCGAAAGTGTTTTTGGGCTTCCCAGCATCGATCCCATTCTTTCCAATACGGGCGGCACTGGTCTGTTGCAACGGCTGGACACCACGGGACAGTTCGGGCCGAAGAGTGCGTTCCTTATTGCCTCCGGCCAGGTTGCCGCGGGATGCACCTCCGGTTGCACACCCGGACTAACGAACGGAACCGTGAATACCGGGGCCTTCGCGTTGAGCAAACCTGGAAAATTTACCGACGACCAGTTCACATCAAACTGGGACCGGGAATTCCGCGGGGGTCAGGACAAGATCTCGGCGCGTTTTTTCTTCTCGGATTCGGAGAGTTTCCTGCCGTTTGGAGGAGGCGACCTCCAGGAATCGCTCGGCAGCACGCTGGCCAGCAGCATCAGCTCGACGTCGTTGAATTTCCCGTTCGACACACCGGTGGCCGCACGTTTCTTCAACGCCACGGAAACGCATCTCTTTTCGCCGACGCTGGTGAACGAACTTCGCTTTGGCTTCGTGCACATCAACGATCAGCTGAACAACGTCGACCCGGTGACGACCAGCGACATCGGCATCATCCGGCCGACCACTTCAGTGACCAAATCCATATACAAATTTGTTTTTGCCAGCTCCGGGTTTGAAATCGGACCGGCGCCGTTTGGGAATCAGCACCAGGCGCAGAACAACTACAACTTTGTAGACACCGTAAGTTGGGTAAAGGGCGCACACTTGTTCCGCTTCGGCGGCGAGTTCACGCGCGTGAATCTCGACAAGCTCTTTCCGCAGGTATTTAATGGCGAGCTCTTTTTCACGAACACCTCGTCGAACGGACCGCTCGCAACTCCGACAACTGACTTTCAGAATTTCCTGCTGGGGGCACCGCAGTTCAGTTTTGGGGGCGGAGGTGTGTATAACCACCAATATCGCACCAACAATTACGGGATTTTCGCGCAGGACGATTGGAAGATCCGGCACGATCTGACGCTGAATCTAGGCTTGCGAACAGAGATCTTCGGAGGTTTCCACGACAATTCATGCCACATTGGAAACCTAGATCCCGCTCTCGCCAATCAGGGGCAGTTTCCATTCATATACCCCTCGTGCGTGAAGGGCTTGAACCTCGCTGGATTGAGCGGGAACGCCAAGAGCACGACCTATAACAACAACTATTCGACCGGATATGGACCGCGTGTTGGCTTGGCTTATGACCTCTTCGGTCACCATACAACAACGATTCGCGCGGGGTTCGGGATTTACTATGTGCGCGAAGACGTGGGCACCGTGGACCAGCTTTCGTTCCAGGCGCCTTTTCTTCCCGTGGCGTTTGGTGGCAGCCCAGCGGGTTGCATGGGCAGCATATATTCTCAAACGCCTCCGGCGGGTTGCCCCAATCCAAATCCAAATGGCCTGCCCAATGCGGGCACACTCGATCCGACGTTTGTCCCCTGCCTGGCAGTGTTCCAGGGATTTGTAGTCAACGGGAGCAATCCTGCGATTCCTACAAATGACACAACACAAACCCCAGTCTACGGAAGTGCCACCGGGAGCGCCTGCCCCGGACCGCTTCTCTCGACTAACATTTTTGGACTCCAGGTGCCGCGGCATTTCGTGGTACCCAGCACCCAGCAGTGGAACCTAACCATACAGCGTTCGCTCGGCCGCCAGTGGGTTCTGGAAGTCGGCTATGTGGGCACGCATGCCGTGCATCTCCGCGAGACGCGCGATAACCTGCAATCGCAGCGCGCCTCCGTGGCGAACCCGGTAAAGATCAATAGTCCGTTTTGCAACCCGAATCCGTGCCAGATCACCACGAACACTTTCAGCAATGCTGTGGCGCGCTCGCTGGCGCAAGGCATCAACGGTTACGCAGGATTCCAGCTCTTCGCCAACGACGCCTATTCGCATTATCATTCGCTGCAGTCGTCGCTTACTCGGCGCTGGGGCGCAGGCTACTTCCAGGCGGCCTACACGTTCTCGAAATCCACCGATGCGACATCGACTGGAAACACCGCGTTCAATACGGCCTTTAACGATGAGTCCACGCTTAATGCTTCGCGCGGCCTCTCGGACTTCGATCGCCCGCACCGATTCGTTGTTAGCTATCGCTACGACCTGCCGATCTTCAAGGACACTACCGGCGTTAAGGCAGCTTTGCTGAAGGACTGGGCCTTGAGCGGCATTACCATTTTCCAGTCGGGCACACCCTTCTCGGTAACGGATTCCGGCGCGGGAACAGGCTTTCTTGGCGCGGGTTTTACTCCGGGGACATTATCCGGCAGCCTGGCGTCCGGCAGCACACTCTCCGGCGCGTTGACGAGGGGAAGCATTCAAAGTCGCGTCAACAATGGATACCTCAACGTCAATGCTTTCACGACCGCTCCGCCCCTCTATCCTCTACAGTGCGATGCGGTCAACCACCCGGCTCAGTTTGACCCTAACTTCTGCACGACGGACTTCGGCAATCTTGGGCGCAACACTTTCCGCGGTCCTCACCAGCAGAACTGGGATTTTTCCCTCATCAAGAATCTCAAGCTGACGGAAAAGCAGTCGTTGCGCTTCACCACCGACTTCTTCAACATCTGGAATCACGCCAACTTTGGCAACCCATCGATCAACGACGTGGAGAGCATTCCACACGATCCGATCACTGGGCAGCCGATTACGACCGGACCGTTTGGCAAAATCACTAGCACCGTGGGCACGCCACGGCTAATCCAGTTCTCGCTGCGTTACGCGTTCTAATTGAGGGAACACCAACTCTAGATTGTAGGGGCCTCCCGGATCGGCGGGCACCTCTGCATTTTCTTGACTCCATTTTGGCTCGCGCCAATTTCCGGCAAGACGCCAGAGTCCGCGATGAAGTGATAAGATTCTGCCCCGGGCAAGACCATGACTCGAATTGCATCGCGCGTTTCACAACTGAATGGCGAAGGCGCGCTGACGGTCTATTCACGCGCCAAAGAACTCGAACGCCAGGGACGTTCGATCATTCATCTGGAGCTTGGCGAACCGGATTTTCATCCCGCTGCGCCGGTAGTGGATGCGCTCCGCAACGCTGTGGCAGCGGGCCGCGACCGTTACTGCTCCACGCGCGGCGTCCCAGCGCTGCGCGAAGCGATTGCCGACTATTTGAAGCGCACGCGCAACGTACACACAACGGCTGAGCATATCCTCGTGGCGCCGGGCTGCAAAATGGCGCTGTCACTGGCGATGATGGCGCTGATTGAGCCCGGCGATGAAGTGCTTTTCCCCGATCCGAGCTTTCCGATTTATCCGTCGTTCGCCCGCGGGCTGGGCGCGAAGGCAGTTCCGTATGGTCTGGAAGAAAAGAACAGGTTTCAGCCGGACGTGGATGAGATCGCGCGAAAGGTCACGCCGCGTACGACCATGCTGATCTTCAATTCGCCGAATAATCCGACGGGAACGGTTTTCAGCGACGCAGTATTGGAAAAACTCGCGGCGCTTGCCGTGAAGCACGATCTTTGGGTGATTGCGGATGAGATTTACGCGCGCATTCTGTTCGGCGGCGAATATAAGTCCATTTGGTCGCTTCCCGGCATGGCGGAGCGCACCGTGATTATTGATGGATTCTCCAAGAGTTTTGCCATGACCGGCTGGCGCCTGGGGTACGCGGTAGCGCCCGTGGCAGTGATTGACGCCATGGACTTTCTGGTGCTGAACACTTTCACTTGCGCAGCGGAGTTCACCCAAGTGGCGGCCATCGAAGCGCTGCGCGATTCCACGAACGCTGTCGAGGCGATGGTGGCGGAATATCGCAAGCGGCGCGACCAGTTGGTCGCCGGGCTCAACCAAATACCGGGGTTTCGGTGCCACGCGCCGGATGGCGCTTTCTACGCTTGGGTGAATATCGAAGATACGGGACTTTCCGCGGAAGAAGTACAGAAGCTCCTGTTGGAAGAAGCAGGGGTCGCGGGAATCGCCGGTGCGGCGTTTGGTCCGGGCGGCAAGAATTTTCTGCGCTTCTCGCTCGTTAGCGCCCGGAAGCTTCTTGACGAAGCTCTAGAGCGCATGCAGCGCGTTTCGGTGCACTGGCGCGCCACGGTTTCGCGCTAGTCCGCGGGACCTAAATGGTTACTCATCAGGAGCTGCCGTGAGTGTGGAAAAAATGAAACGACGGATTCACGTTGGAGCTGCCCTATTGCTGACCCTCGCGGGAAGCGCCACGGTGAACGCGCAGGCGAGACCGCTACCCAGCGCCGACTTGCAAAAAATATACGACCGCCTGCTGAAGCAGATTGATCGCATCCCCATCTACGACGACCACTCGCACGCGACGTTTCCGGATGACTTCGATATGGATGCCATGGCTTCGCCGCCCGATGAAAGCACGGTGATGCGGTTGCGCGATACCAACTCGGAATTTGTCGCTGCAGCCAAAGCGCTCTTCAGCTACCCCTACGACGATTTCAAGCCCGAGCACGCGAAGTGGCTCATCGACAAGAAAAAGGCGGCGGAAGCCACAGGCGGCACGGCGTACTGGGACAGCATCCTCGACAAAATGAACATCGAGACCTGCCTGACCAATCGCGTGGCGCTGGCGCCGTACCTTAGTCCCAAGCGATTTCACTGGGTGTTCTTTGTCGATTCGTTCCTATTTCCCTTCGACAACCACGGCCAGATTGCCAAGAATGGCGACATGGGTGTGTACATTCCGCTGCAGGAAAAGGTACTCCAGCGGTACATGAAGCAAGAAAGCGTGAATGGCCTGCCCGCCGATCTAGCCGGCTACGAATCCTTCGTTCGCCAAACGCTCGCCGACAACCAGAAAAAGGGCGGCGTAGCCATGAAATTTGAAGCCGCCTATTTCCGCACGCTCTTCTTTCGCGATCCGCCGCGCGAAAAAGCGGAAGCGATTTACGCGCAATTCCACGCCGGTGGCGTGCCCTCCGAAGACGACTACCGTACTTTCCAGGATTACATTTTCCGCGCGCTGATTGACCAAGCAGGAAAGCTGCACCTTCCAGTGCATTTCCACAGCGCCGTGGGCATTGGCGATTATTTCAGCCTGCGCAACGGCAACCCGCTGAATCTGGAAAACGTGTTGCGCGACCCGCGCTACAGCCACGTGAATTTCGTGTTGATTCACGGCGGCTATCCCTACACGCTGGACATGATTTGGCTGACCGCCGCGAAGAACGTTTATACCGATTCGTCCCTGATGGGCTATTACGTGTATCCCTCGGAGCTGAAAAATATTCTCAAGCAGTGGATTTCGCTGTTCCCCGAGAAAATCATGTTTGCGTCGGACGCCTTTCCGTTTAACGAAGCCGTCGGCGCGGAAGAGACCTTCTGGCTCGCGGCACGTTCCGCTAGGACAGCAGTGGCGGCGGCGCTGGCCGAGTTGGTCGCGGAAGGCGCGTTCAGTGAAGAAAAAGCGCTCGAGCTGGCGCGCTTGTACCTGCACGACAATGCCGCCAAACTGTATGGAGAGAAGAAATGAGCACCCCGGCAAAATCGAAGCACGTGGCATGGAAAAATGTCGAGCGTGAGGAACTGAATCCGCTCATCGGCCGCGAGATGGTGGTCGGCGATAAAATCATGCTGGCACGCGTGCTGTTGAAAAAAGGCGCGCATGTGCCGCTGCATCACCATCACAATGAACAAGTCACCTACATCTTGGAAGGCGCGCTGAAATTTGCCATCGACGGCAAGGAAGTCGTGGTCCACGCCGGGGAAGTCCTGTGCATTCCACCACACATGCCCCACGAAGCCTGGGCGCTGGAAGATACCGTCGACCTCGACGTCTTCGATCCTCCGCGCGAAGACTGGCTGAACAAGACCGACGACTACCTGAGGCATGGCCGTTAGAGTCCAGGCAGCAGCGGGAGTGGTAGAGTTTTGCTGTCCGCGCGTCCGCAGACAACCTAACTCTCTTGGTTACTCGCTCTAGACCGGCGGCGTACCCTTTTCTCTTTTGTCCTATTTCCGTGAAAGAGCATGGACAAAGGGCCATGGTGTTGTTTACCGTACCTACGTGGCTGAATCCATCGTGGGGCCAGCCCTCTGAGGGGAGCATCATGAAGAGGCTATTGCTAGCGTCATTGCTGCTTGGGAGCGTGAGCGTTGCGCAGGCACAGGTGAGTGCGCCCATTCTGCAGATCGACAGGGGGAACGCCGCGCCGGATTTCTCGGCGACCTCCGCTGCGAAGGCGACGCTGCTCAGCGACCTCGCCGCGGCCGACACGTTTTCGACGCAGGCAGCTAAGCCCGCGAGCACGTTCGCGGCGCCTGGTGTCGCCACGGCACTGGCTCTCCCTTTCGAGAATGCTGAACCGGCTCCGCCGTCGCCGCAACCGAGGTTTCTCTACGGTGGCCGTGATGACTACCGCTGGGAGCTGGGTCTCGCCGCGAGTTGGTTGCGCTTCCGATCTTCAGTTTTCAATGCCAGCGCCGTCGGCATCAGTACTTCCGTGGTCTATTTCACAAACGAATGGTTCGCAGTCGAGGGGAACATCACCGCCGTCTTTGCTCCTACGATTTTTCAGAACGAACACATCAAGATTGCAACCTACGGCGCAGGCCCGAAGATCGCCTGGCGTCAGAAAAGATGGGAGCCCTGGCTGCACGGAGTTTTTGGCGGCGCTCACGAGCAGCCCCAGATTGCGGGACAAAGCCGCAACTCGTATGCGATCAAAGCCGGCGGCGGAGCAGATTATCGCTGGAACCCGCGCCTCTCATTTCGCCTGGAGGGCGACTATGTGCGCACGGGCTTTTTTCACAGTTCGCAGAACAACTTCCAGCTTGCGGGCGGACTTGTTTTCCACTTCTAGATAGGCTCGCGGAAGTTAACGGATTCTCACGCTCGACTACCATATTTTGCAGGTCTGCTCACGCACCATCGGCTCGCCTCTTTTGCAGGCGAAGGCCTTGGCAAACTCGGCCATATTCGATAGCGGTCCGTTGCCGCGGAACCTGGGCAGCGGGTGCGGGTTGGTGTTGGCCATCAACCGTGCGTATTCAATTCGCTCGTTGGCGCCCCAAACTTGCGCCCAGCCGAGGAAGAAACGCTGCTCGGGAGTAAAGCCGTCCCTCTCCAGCGGCCGCGGCTTGCCCGCAAGAGATTTTTCATACGCGGCGTATGCGATGGTCAGTCCGCCCAGGTCGGCGATGCTTTCCCCTAACACCAGCTTGCCATTTTCGTGCAAGTCGCCGTCGACGACGTAGGCATCAAACTGATCGGAGACGCAGGCGGCACGTTCCTTGAAATTTTTCAGGTCGTCCGGGCTCCACCAGTCCTTCAAGTTTCCTTGGCCATCGAATTTGCTGCCGTGGTCGTCGAAGCCATGAGTGATTTCGTGTCCAATGACGGCACCCATTCCGCCGTAGTTCACCGCGTCATCGGCGTTTGGGTCGTAGAAGGGAGGCTGCATAATGCCGGCGGGAAAGACGATTTCATTCATGCTGCTGTTGTTGTAGGCGTTCACGGTCGGCGGCGTCATTCCCCACTCGGTGCGGTCCACCGGCTTGCCGATTTTGTTCAGGCGGCGCGCGAAATCGAATTCCGCTCCGCGCAATTGATTTTCGGCGTAGGAGGTGCGGTCGATTTTCAACGCTGAGTAGTCGCGCCACTTGTCCGTATAGCCGATTTTCAGCGCAAAAGCTTCGAGCTTGGCGGTGGCCTGCTTACGCGTTTCTGGCCCCATCCACGGAAGTGTCTGCAAATCGTCGCGCAGCGCGGCAATCAGGTTGTGCACCATTTCGAGCGCGCGGGCCTTGGCTTCCGGTGGAAAATATTTTTGCACATAGACCTGTCCAAGAGCCTCGCCGAGCACGCGGTCAGTGGCTTGCACGCAGCGCTTCCAACGAGGCTGGATTTCCTTCGCGCCGGTGAGCGTCTTGCCGCGAAAATCAAAATCTTGGGCGACGAATTTTTCGGAGAGTCCGGGTGCCGCTGCATTCACCAGATGCCAGCGCAGGTAGGTTTTCCAGTCCGCGATGGGAGTTGCCGCCAATTGCGCGTCAAGGGCCTTGAAGAAATCCGGCTGGCCGACGTTGATTTCTTTCAGTTCCGGATGTCCAGCGGTCTTGAAATAAGCCTCCCAGGAAAAATTCGGGGTCAGGGTCCTCAGATCTGCAAGCGCCATCTTGTGATAGGTCTTGTCCGGGTCGCGGAGGTCGGTATTTTTCATCGACGCAGTCGCTAGTGCTGTTTCGATCTTCAGAATAGTGGCCGCTTCCGCGACCGATTGGTCCGCGGAGTCTCCGAGCAACTCGAACATCTTTGTGACGTGTTTGGTGTAATCCTCGCGAAGCTGCTTCGATTTGTCGTCGGCCTTCAGGTAGTATTCGCGCTCCGGCAATCCCAGGCCGCCTTGAAATGCGGCTCCAATGACTTGCGTGCTGTCCTTGGCGTCCTGAGTCGAATTGAAGCGAAAGAGCGCCCCGACGCCCCTGCTGTGCAGCCGCTCCGCCTCGGCTTGGAGATCGGCAACATTTTTGATTCCGGCAATCCGCGCAAGTTCTGGTTCCAGGGGTTTCGTTCCGGCGGCGTCGATCGCCGTCGTGTCCATGCAGCTCGCGTAGAAGTCGCCGATCTTCTGTTCGTTGGATCCAGGCGCAGCCTTGGCGCTCACCGCGGCGTCCAGAATCTGCTTCAGGTTTTGCTGGTTCTTGTCCGCCAGCTGGGTGAAGGTGCCCCAGCTGGAATATTCAGGTGGAATCGGGTTGGACTTCATCCACCCGCCCATCGCGAATTGGTAGAAGTCATCGCAAGGCTTGCAAGTCTTGTCGAGGTTCGCGGTGTCGAAGCCCCATGAATTTGACTTATCCGGTATAGCCGACGAGGCGCGCGGCCCGGCGCCCACTAAACCTGCGGCCAGAACAGTCACAACAAGGATGCAACCAGCAGAAAAGAATCGTTTTGACATTGCCTGCCTCTGTTTGGAGTAGATTTGCAACCGCGGCAGTGGCTACTCGCTGAGGACCCCCCGCCGCCAGCTATCTTTTTGTGAGACGCAGGAAACCGCCTTCGCGTTACTCCAGCGCTGAGACCGTTAAAAGCTGCGCAGAAGCTCCCGCAAGGATCAGCGCAAGACGGTACCATAGAAGACGTTTCGTTCGCCCCGCAAGTCTCTTCCGTAGGACAGAACGATAGTCAGACTTCCCAGAAGTCGGACTTTGCATTGCGCGCCGGTATCCCAGAGCCAACGCTGCGAGCCGAAAAGACCTGAAGAATCGGCGACCGCGCCGCTATCGAGAAAAGGGCCGAGCTTTACGGTGAAGAAACCGTTTTGATAGATGTTTTTGTCCATCTCCCAATTGGCAAGAAAGAATCGGCGCCCGAGGGGTGCGGCACCTTTGCGGCCGTCAAGAGTTCCGGCATGGCCGCGAAGCCAGAGGTCATTGTCGCGTTCGATGCCCAATTGGAACAGTTCATCGAGAGTGGCTTTGCCAGCAGTCGCTCCGGCGCGGAGGCGCGCTTGCACTTCATAGTCGTCGCCTTTAGCGCGCGGAAACCAATGCGAGCGAAGCGCTCCCCGCACCGTGGCAAACGGCCCGAGGGCGTCCGCATATTCCCGGCCGGCCCTTGCTTCGGCCGATGAATCGACCGTGAAACGGCGCTCTGGCACGCGTAAGAGAGTTCGCTGGACTCCGAGCCATCCTGCAATGGAGGTAGCGTCAGTGAAGAACGCGAGTTCGGCCGGCGAAGAAATGCTGCTCAGATTTCGAAAATTCCGATGGGCAACCTCCGCGCCGGCGCTCCAACTCCAGCGGCCACTTACGATGGCATGTACTTCCGCTCCGGCTGCTGCTCGGCGCATATTCAGGTCCGGCAGCGGCGTGGCGGTTCCAAGAAAAGTCCGTGTCAAATTCCAATTTTCGTTTCGGGCGTCCGCATAAAAGCGCAAGCGCAGACTGGGATTGCCGTAGAGCGAGATCGAAACGGCAAGAGAGAAGCGGCGTTTTTCCGAATCCCAGCGCGCGAGCGATGTGAAATTAACGGCATCGTGGCCGAGATTGTAAAACTCCGGATAAATCGTGGCGTAGGGCAAGCCGCTCAAGAGCGAGACGAGGCCTTCGATTTTGGAATCGCCCCAGCCATTTCTCTCGGCCAAGTGGAGTGTAGCGTCGTAGTTACCGGAATCAGCCGGAGAGAGCTCCACGCGCTGGCTTGAAAAAATTTCCAGATTGTCCAGGCGTGCTTGGGTTGCAAGCAGAGCATCGGACGTGAGAACTTGAGGCGCATTGAACGCCACCGCGCGGTCGCGTAGCGATTCCTTGAGCTTTAGTGAAGGTTTGAACGCGACATTTCGCAGGCGAGGCTTATCTTCGGGATTCCAATACTTCAGTGCTGCTTCCAGATTGCCTTCGAGGAAATAAATTGTGGCGAGAAATTCACGCGAATACGAATCCCGAGGGTTCAGATTTAGCGCTGCATGCAGATGGTTTTTTGCGCTGCGAAAATCTTGTTGTTTGTAGTCGATGCCGGCCAGCTCAACCAAAAAACGCGAATCGCCAGGCGCTTTTCGAACGCCTGCGTCGAACGCCAGCTTGGCCTCATCCCATTTCTCCAAACGAGCCAGGGCCAGCCCGGCCAGGAAATCAAAGTCCGGCGATTGGTTCGCGGGCCCCCTCGCCAGCTTCGCGGCTTCCTCCCAATGGCCGGCATCGAAGGCACTCTGCGCCGCGGGAAGACGAGCTTGACCGGAGGCGGCATCCTGGGCGAACGCGGGCGAACCGAGCGCCAGGATCACGATTAGAAAGAAAATCACGAAGCCTTTTCGGGGAGAGCCAGCAGCATCCAATTGCGGTTCGGCCGCCATTGCTTTTCGAAATCCTCGCGTGCCACCCGGAGGAGTTTCCCACGCGCGGGATCATTGAGGAAGACGGCCCCGTTCTGCCAATCGATGCCGGTCACTACTACGTAGTGTAGCGGGGATTTGGCGCCTCCAGGCTGAAGGCTGGCGATCAGCGGCCTACCCTGTTTGAGTTGCTCAAGCAGATCTTTCCAATCCCCATTGAGAGGAAACACGCGAAAGCCTGATTCCTTGAAATAATTCTCCATGTCGGAAGCGCGAATGCCGCGGACTTCGCGAGAATAAAGCTGTTTCTGGATTGCGGCGGCATCGGCACGCCGCGAGGCAATCTCTGTTCCATGAGCGCTCCAATACTTCAGGAGCATGGAAATAGCGGCAGACCCGCAGCCATCTTCGGCCTGTTTTACGTACGGTACGTCCAGCCAGATTCCGGCTTTTTCCTGGGGCCCCGTTCGAGCAGAAAGCCCCAGGAAAAGAAGCAGGAACAGACCGAGAACGATCCGGCTTATGCGAATAATGAAAGACTCCAAATTAAGAAAACTACCGGAGTGCGACCGCCAGGACAATGATGCCGATGGCGATCAAGATAATCCAAAGCAGATCGCGATCGGAAATGCGTCCCGCGGCAAAATCGCTTTGCGCTTGACGAGAACGCTGGGCCAGCTTGGCGAGGTCTTCATCGCTCAGTTGGCCGACGGCCTTGTCCACTTTCTGATAGTCGAGGTTGGCGGACTTCAGCGCTTTTTGCGCCTGGTCGGAAGAAAGAAGCGTTCGAAC
>Ga0137415_10001896_pt1 | contig 20857 bp, 15 predicted proteins | sample CZODoug3_1_1_16f_FD_183082 | JGI IMG/M metagenome (GOLD analysis project Ga0137415, IMG submission 183082) | Vadose zone soil fungal communities from Angelo Coast Range Reserve, California, USA - CZODoug3_1_1_16fungal (Hybrid Assembly) | ecosystem: Environmental > Terrestrial > Soil > Vadose...
GCACCAACAGAGGTTGGGACGAATCCCGCGCATGGTGGCCGCCGATGCGGGATTTTATTCGCGCGAGAACGAGAAAGCGGGACAAGCGCTGGGGGTGCGGTGGATGTCGGTGCCCAACAAGAACACCACAAGTAATGACAGGAAACATCTCCAGCATCAGCGTTGGTTTCGTAGCGGACAAAAGTGGAGAACCGGTTCGGAGGGACGAATCAGCGTGCTCAAACGAAGACATGGGCTGCGACGTTGCCTCTATCCCGGTCTGGACGGCATGCGCCGTTGGGTGGGCCTGGGCGTGATTGCGGACAACTTCATCCAGATGGGGTGCTATCTTGCGCGACAGAGCACCTAAGCCGGCACAGTTCACTCGCTACGCGCACGAGAATGGACACGCGCAAAATCACCACGGAAGACTATATCCGTTGCGTGTAATGTTACCCGGCCTATGTCAAAAAGCACATTTTTGCGACGGAAAGTAGCTAGTACCCTTTAGATCTCAGCCCGCGAGAGGTATTTTTTAGGATGGCGCACCCTCGGTGTTTTTTCTTCCGGCGGTTTTCATTTCCGGCGTCTTTCACCTCAACGCCCTTTACCGCAACCGGTTCGGACTTTCTCGAGACCGCAGTTTCCACAACGCTGCGGCGGGGGCGTCGGCACTGTAGGGTTCTGGGACTTGGCGGACCATTTCGTCTTCGTTTGCCGTGGAAGCAGACGCTGGCGAGCGTTTCTTACCCTGGTGGGCAGGGCACAAAGAATCGGTTTGCAGCTAAAATATTCTGGAATTGGGACTTAGCGGCAGTGCGACGGTTCGCGAAGCGAACGGAAGTCTCACCCGCAAAGCGAACCCACGTACGCGCCCCATGGTGGAACAGGGGCGCTATCAACATTGCCAGACTTCTTCCCCCGATTTTTCCTGCCTCGAACGCTTCGCCGCCCGTCTCTGGATATGCCGCTTCACTCCGCAGTCCTTGATTACTTCTACAGCCCTGCTTACCTCCGCTCTCTACGAGCACCCGCTCGTGCTCCCGCAACTCATGCACCGATAGCAGCTTCCATTCCGCGTCATGATGCTGCCGCAGAAGCTGCAGGTTGGCGCGTCACCCAGATCCACGATGCTCGACAGCGCATCGGCCGCGTGGATCGAACCCGGCTTCAGGCTTCGGGCTTCAGGCTTCAGGTCCGCCGATCCACTCAGGTCGCCGGCCTCTGACGGCTGAGAGCTGACAGCTGACAGCTTGGGCCTGAAATTCTCGAACAGTATCTGCTGCTGGCCGGTGAGGAAACGCATTTGCAGCCAGCGGAAGATATAGTCCATGATCGACTTGGCGTAGCCGATGTCGGGATTGCCGCTCCAGCCGCTAGGCTCAAAGCGGGTGTGCGCGAACTTCTCGCAGAACAGTTTCAGCGGCACGCCATGCTGTAGCGCAATGGACACGGCCAGCGCAAAGCTGTCCATCAGCCCCGAGACCGTGGAACCTTCCTTGGCCATGGTGATGAACAGTTCGCCCGGGCTGCCGTCAGGATAGAGCCCAACCGTGATGTAGCCCTCGTGGTCTCCAATCTTGAACTTGTGCGTGATCGACGCCCGCTCTTCCTGCAACCGGTGCCGCACAGCACGCGGAGGCGCGTCGAGATTTTCTTCCTCTACGTGTGGCGCGGACACTCCTGTCCGCGAGTCGTCCTTCGATGAATTCGCAGTCTTGGTCCCCGCCGCCGAAAGCGGCTGCGACTTCTTGCATCCATCGCGATAAATGGCGACCGCCTTCAGCCCCAGCTTCCAGGCCTGAAGATAAGCCTCCATGATGTCTTCGACCGACGCGTTCTCCGGAAGATTGACGGTCTTCGATATAGCTCCCGAGATGAACGGCTGAGCAGCCGCCATCATCCGCAGGTGTCCCATGTAAGCAATCGACCGCGTCCCCTTGGCCGGCTTGAACGAGCAATCAAACACCGCCAGATGCTCATCCTTAATATGCGGTGCGCCCTCAATCGTGCCGGTCGCATCGATGTAGCTGACGATCGCATTCGCCTGATCGTGGTCATACCCCAGCTTGAACAGCGCCGTGGGCACAGTCTGATTCACAATCTTGATCATCCCTCCGCCGACGAGCTTTTTGTACTTCACAAGCGCGAGGTCAGGTTCCACACCTGTAGTGTCGCAGTCCATCATGAAGCCTATTGTGCCGGTGGGGGCTAGCACGGTGACTTGGGAGTTGCGGTAGCCGTGTTTTTCACCGTGGGCTAGGGCTTCGTCCCAGCATTGTTTGCTGGCTTCGTAGAGTGGGGTGGGGACGTTGGATTTGTTTATGTTGTTGACTGATGCTCGGTGCATGCGGATGACGTCCAGGAACGGTTCGCGGTTTATGTACCAGCCGGGGCAGGCGGCACCGGGCATGGTTTCACTGCGATCTTTGCGGAGCGCGGCCTCGCTTCGCTCGGGCTGGACAACCGCGGCGGCTGTCCCTACGTGAGCGGTGCCTATGCCGGCTCCTAGATTTGTTTCGGCTAGATTTTTCCTCGTCGCTTCGGTGGCTGGGATCAGGGGCTCGCATTGTTCGGCGATTCGCGACGATTGCAGATAGGCTTCGCCGCACATGATTGCGGTCACGCAGGCGGCGTAGTCGCGTCCGGCGTCGGAGTCGTAGGGGAGGCCGGCGGCCATCAGCAACGCGCCTAAGTTGGCGTAGCCTAATCCCAGCGGGCGATAGTCATGCGAGTTTCGCATGATCATTTCTGTGGGATAGCCGGCGTTGTCGACTAAAATTTCCTGCGCGGTGATTAGCACGTCGATGGCGTGACGGTAGGCTTCGACGTCGAAGGTTCCGTTGGGCGCGAACTTCAGCAGATTCAAGCTGGCCAGGTTGCAGGCGGAGTCATCGAGGAACATGTACTCGGAGCACGGGTTGCTGGCATTGATGCGGGCGCTGTTCTTCGATGTATGCCAGCGGTTTACCGTGGTGTCGTATTGCATGCCGGGATCGCCGCAGTGCCACGTGGCTTCGGAAATTTTCTTGAGCAGATCTTTGGCTTTGTAGGTTTGCATCACGCGGCCGTCGTTGACTGACTTCGTAGAGAAGTCGGTGTCGCGGACTACGGCGTACATGAAGTCGTCGGTGACGCGGACCGAGTTGTTGGCGTTCTGGAAGAAGATGGACGAGTAGGCTTCGGAGTCGGGCGAGGAGCCGTCGTATCCGGCGGCGACGAGCGTGTGAGCCTTGGCTTCTTCCTTCATCTTGCACTCGATGAAGTCGATGATGTCTGGATGGTCAACGTTAAGGATGACCATCTTGGCGGCGCGGCGAGTCTTGCCTCCGGACTTGATGACACCGGCGAAGGCGTCGAATCCTTTCATGAAGCTGAGTGGACCGCTGGCGGTGCCTCCGCCGCTGAGACTTTCCGTCGACGAACGCAGCGGAGAAAGATTGGTTCCGGTGCCTGATCCCCACTTGAAGAGCATGCCTTCGGTCTTGGCCAGAGTGAGGATGGAATCGAGCGAGTCTTTTACCGAGTTGATGAAGCAGGCGGAGCACTGCGGCGTAGTGTAGCCCGTGACTCCGAACTCGACGCGTCCGGCTTCGGCGTTCCAGTGCCAGTTGCGGGCGTCGGAGTTGGGCTCGATGCGGTCGCATCCGACGTTGAACCACACCGGCGAGTTGAAGGCCGCGTACTGGCGGACGAGGATGTGTACAAGCTCGTCATGGAAAGTGGCGCCGTCTTCGGCGGTCTTGAAGTAGCCCTGGGCCAATCCCCAATTGCGGATGGTTTCGGCGACGCGAGCGACGAGTTGGCGGACGCCAGTCTCGCGCTCGGGCGTACCAACGTGGCCGTGCAGATACTTACTCGCGACGATGTTGGTCGCTGTCATGGACCAGTCTTTGGGGACCTCGACGTCTTTCTGCTCGAAGATCACATTGCCTTGGGCGTCGGTGATCTGAGCCAAGCGACGCTCCCACTCGACTTCGTCGTAGGGGGAGACGCCAGGCTTGGTGAAGGAGCGGCGGAACGATAGGCCTGGCCCTTTCTTCCTGTGCATGTCCGGAACAAATGCGGCCGCCGGGGCGGTCGCATTAGACTCTGCAACAGTGGCTTTTTCACGGGCTTCAGACATGGGCTTCTCCCTAAATATTAGATTCTAATGACTATGGCGATGATTCGGTCGCTCGAGAGCGAAAGAATCTTTTGTTTCGCCCCTTTTGGGGGCTGTTTCTTGAGCTCCATCCTGGAGCTGGAAAGTAGCGGCTAAGGCAGCGAAAGTCATTGAAAAGCTTCTTTCGGCACGCCTTGAAGGCGTGCTCCTGATACGAACCTGTTCTGCTATACGGCCCAAGGCCACCCTTAGAAGGCCACCCTTGCGCTCCGATCAGAAACCGGAGGGCAGCGGGGACGGACAGTGAATATTGTCGGCGAAGCCAGATTCTAGTTGGACGGCACTGGCCGGCGGAGCGGGCGCGGCCAACAACGGTGCCAGTTCCAGTGAAGAGGTGAAGTCTCCGGTGGCCCCGGACGTCTTGTCGGCCGATGCAATCACCCATTGGTTCAGGGCGCTGCAGAGAGAGCCGCGCTGAACGGCGTCCTCAATCACCACAAAGCGAACAAAACAATGACCCGCGACCAGACGGGAGCGCATCGGATGGGCGGGTGCGAACATGCGATCCAGAACGAAGGCCATGTCTTCAGCCTCGCAAAATCTCAAGACGGCTAACATGCGCTTGCCGCCGACTGAGATTTCACCCGACCCCAGAACTTCCTCAGCCAAGGCAACGAGACCGGGCTTGCTGGGGACGAGGAGCAAACTGTGGGGAGACTCACAAGGGAACCAACGCGACCATTGCAGGCGGCGATAGTCCAAAGGCCTATCAAAACCATGCCGCAACATGGACTCGACAACCAATTGAGTCAGACCTTCCATCGAGGGCTCCTCAAAGCAACCGCAAAGTAGCCGCCGCAGGCTAGGCGGATTTTTCCATAGCCCTTGAGTCAGCTTGCAAATGCCTAAGTTATCAATATGTTGTCGTTCTCTCGGGGGAGGGTCGAGAGAGCGGCCACCGCACCATTTCGGGCTTCAGGATTCCGGCGTTCAGGCTTCAGGACGTCGGTAATGTACTGGGGCCCCTCTTGTTGCACCGCTGTTTTGGGGAAAGGGCCGGGTCACCTCTGGCCCGGCACCGTCCACGTTTTTTTCCTGACCTTTCGCCTCGTTCCCGCGAGGCGAAATTCCTTGCTTGGGAGTGAAACATTACTCCAGCCTATAGGGCCTGTCAAGAGGGAAACACTACATATTGTATCCCCAATAATGACGGGCTAGATGCCGGGCGGAGGAACCCATTTTCCACAAGGGCTTTAATCAAAGTCGGTGACCTCTGCCCAGCTGTCACCCCAGAAACCACCCGCGGTGGCGGCCACGCGGTGGCAGCTACATGAGTTCGAGACCAGTTTCGGCGGTGCGCCTTTCCCGGTAAGGCTGTGGAGCCTTGCGGCGAATTGGTTCGGCTTCCGGCAAGCCCACAAAGGCACTACGATGCTCCGTTGGCATAGTTACGTAGACGTCTTCGAAGATGCGCCGGGGAGTGATACTGAATGCCCCGTCGCAGGATTCCACCAAGTAGTCTCCTTTACGTCCGCTGTGGTGACGGCCGAGAGGATCAATGAAACTAAGGTTGGAGTTCAGCTGTTTTGCTTTTACCAGAAAGCGCGTGCGATACGTTTTCCATTTCATGATTGCTCTCACGTCGGCCCGCCTCGTGGGAGGGAGGGTTAAGAATTTTTGATTGTTGATTTTCGATTTTCGATTTTCAGTCTCTAGTTGGTGATTCCGATTTCAAATTGATTCCTGGAGAACACGTTTTTCAATTTCTGAGTCGCTGATATTTCGTGGGATTTGTGATTGCATTTTCGTTGTGAGAGTGATGGAGACTGTACGAGTGAAACCTTGCGCGGTCAATTCCATAAGATTGGTGCAATGGAGGAAATCACGGGCCCCGATTTTCGACAGATCGCCGGGGACCGAGAGCGCCTCGAGAGACCCTGCAATTAGCCCGTTGTCGCGGAGGTTTTCGCTACGCAGCGCTGGCCGCGGCACGATCTCATAGCTTGGGAAGGCGTATTCTGCACAGAGGGTGCACAGGAAATGCAGAAAGCGGAGGCGGCGAAGTTGTGTGATTTGTGATTTGCGTTTCGCGGGGAGAAGATTCCGTCCGCCATTCGAACGGTGGACGCAAATGGAACAGTTGAACCCAAACTCGTGTTGTCGGTCAGTTTGTCCTGCTGGTTGCCGACTGAGCGACGGAGAGCAAACTCCCGAGGCTCTCTCCGAATTGTTTCAGGACTGGCAGAGCGCAACCACTCAATCTTCTGTGACGGTCCTTCGGGACCTGAGACAGCGAATGGATGTCCGGTTCTGCGAAGGCAAGAACCACCGCCCGACTATCTGTCTTTGAGTGCCAGGAGAAAAGAGATGCCCGAGTCTGAGCGTTGACGCTGCTCATTCTCAGTTCTCAGATGGTGATTCGTATCCCCATTTGTGGTGGTGTGGCAAAAGTCGCGCGTAAAGCGTGGCTTGCGGGAGCATCTTTATCCGATCGGTTTTAGGCGTGTGCGGATGTGACTGATGGCAAGAGGCCCGGCGAAAACGAGAATGCTGGTGCACGTCGATCGATAAGCCTTCCTGGTTGTTCTTAAGCTAACGCTTCTATGTATCGTCTGCACGGTTCGAGCAGATGTTTCTAGTCCATGCTTTGCTGTGGCGGGCTTAAGCTGCAACTTCCTTGAGATCAATCGTTCACAAAGGTGAGAACGGAATGGTTCTTGCTGTTGTCCAAGGACAGACAATCCGCAAGGAGAGTGCCCATGATGACGATTGATCCGGTTTGTGGTATGGAAGTGGACGAACAGGAAACTGAACTTCAAACCCAGTATGCAGGCAAGAAGTACTCCTTCTGTTCAGAAGAGTGCCTCACCGCATTTGAGCGACAACCTTCCAAGTACTCACGGGCGGCGAAGGCCGCATAGTAAATTGCCGCCGAGCGGTGGCGGATAAAGTGGCGAACAACCAACCCAACCAATACGTTCAAGGAGGATGGGTATGCATATGCGTGTGGATCCGGCTCATCAGGAGAGTGGACAGGTCAAGTCGGAACACCTGAATCCAGAACAGCAAGAGCGAATTCGCAGACGGGCTCATCAGATTTACGAGGAGCACGGACGCGAAGAAGGACACGCCCTAAATCACTGGCTACAAGCGAAAACCGAAGTCGTGAATGGAGACAGAAGCCTCAAGGCGGCATGAAGGAAAAACTGAGAAGGTAAGCAGAGTTGAGCTCCGAAAAGAAGCCCCGGCATTTAGCCGGGGCTTTCTTGATGGTGTGCCCATATTACCGAGAGGCGAAAGCGGACTCGCGGTCTGCTGACTTGGCGGACTTGAAGGCCTCGAAGCGTTTGTTGATTTCGTCCCAGTTGACGAGGTTCCACCACGCCGCGAGGTATTCGGGACGGCGGTTGTGATACTTGAGATAGTAGGCGTGTTCCCAGACATCGTTGCCGAAGATGGGATAGAGGCCCTGGGAGATTGGGCTGTCCTGGTTGGGGGTGGTGATGATCTGGACTTCGCCGCCGGGCTTGCCTGCGAGCCAGACCCAGCCGGAGCCGAATTGTTTCACGCCGGCGTCGTTGAATTTGGTTTGGAAATCCTTGAAGTTGCCGAAGGATTTCTTGATGGTGTCGGCGATGGGTCCGCTGGGATCGCCTCCGCCCTTGGGCTTCATGATCTTCCAGAACATGGTGTGGTTGACATGGCCGCCGCCATTGTTGCGGACGGTGGTACGGATGTCTTCAGGAATGGAGTTGAGGTCGCGAAGGAGATCTTCGGGAGCCCTTTTGCCGAGCTCGGGATGCTTTTCGATTGCTGCGTTCAGATTCTTGACATAAGCGCCATGATGCATATCGTGGTGCAAGGTCATAGTCTGCTTATCGATGACAGGTTCGAGTGCGTCGTATCCGTAGGGCAGGGGGGGTAGCTCGTGTGCCATGAATTGTCCTCCTAAACGATTTCTTCCTCTACTTGTGATGACCAGAGCGGACGTAGGGATTCAGATCGGGATTGCGTGCGCCTGGAGTGAATTCCTAGTGGCAGTAGATGCCAGGGATGCGGATTCGGTTGTGAAGGGGTTTTCGTCGTTGGGGGCCTGGGGAACTTCCGGAAAGGCCATTGGCTCCAGTGGTACATGCACTTCGTCGACGTTGAGTGGCAGGCAGAGTTCGAGGACAATCAGACGGAGTCGATCGACTGCCGGTGGCGGAGGCGCATTGTCTTACCAAAATACCTTCCTGAGCACTTTAAGCGCATTCGCATTGATGTTGAGCAGCGCCTCGCTGGCGGCGGCGCGGGATCTTGCCCTGGTCTCGAACAAAGCGAACACGGTTACCGCCGTGACCGTGAGCGATCTGGTGAAACTGTGCAAAGCCCAGACGAGCCATTGGCCCGACGGCAAACCTGTGACCTTTATCATGCGAGCGCCTTCGGCACCGGAGATGAGATTGTTTCTGGAGAAAGCTTATGGGATGCCGGAGAGCCAAGTGAATGAGCTGATTGCGTCCGCCAACCATGGCCGCGCGAACCATCCGGCGATCGTGGTAGTAAATTCCGACGAAGAACTGGTCAACAGGGTGGCTTCCATGACCGGGGCGGTCGGCGTAGTGGATGTGTATTCGATCAATAGCAGTGTGGTGGTGATGAAGATTGCCGGAAAATTGCCGATGGAACCTGGGTATCTGTTGCATGGAAACTAGCGCAGCGTGGCCAACCCATGCACTTGACCAGTCTCGCTTGCACACAGGAATATAAGCATGGCAAGTACCTCGGGCGATAAAGCGAGAAACGTAGAAAAAGCCGCACCTGGCAAACCGGCTTATAAGCGGCGTTTCCAACGCTACGGCATCGACTTGCGCATTCAGGTGAAGATGTTTCAGGGAGGCGAGTTCCTGAGTTGCTGGGGCCGGTCCACAGAGTTGGGAGAAGATGGAATTGGAGCGACGCTGACCGGTGAACTTGTTTCGGGCGAAATTGTTTCCCTGGAGATTCCGCTTCCGTTGAGCCCCTACCCTCTGAAAGTGCGCGCCGTCGTTCGTTTCCGCCAAGGTCTGCATTATGGCTTTGAGTTTCTGACTTTGAACGGCAGCCAGAAGGAGACCGTGCGGCGCGTGTGTCAGATGCTGGCCATGAAGTCGTAGCGCGCGCGGCGGCGCTGAAGGCACTCTTCGCTGCTGCCCGCATGCCTGAGTTCTGCGGTAGCCGCTTAGAGCCTCTCAAAAACTAAGGACCACTGGGCTGCTTCGCGCACGACGCGATCCGCGGCGCCAGGAGATCGTTTCTGTTTCAAAATGGCGATTGGCCAATTACCTGGGTAACTTTCGATGGGTCGGATTGCCGTTTAACATGATTTTTGGGCTGGAGATTTGAGGGGGGATCTCGGAAATGGGTGATCGTGTCACCCCGTCTCGACAATCGGGGGAAATTCTCCGCGCCAAATTCCTGAAACAGGCATTGGAGCGCGGAACTGCGCCCACACTCCGGCCACCCGGATCCGCACTTGCCTGGAACCAGAGAGAAAGCCCCGAAACCCGCGCGCACTGTCTCGAGCAATTGTTCCAGAGCCTGCCGGATGCGCTAAGCATTGTGGACAGCGAGCGCCGCGTCCAGAGCGTAAATGATGCCTTCAGGCGAATGTTTGGGTATGCCGACTGGGAGGTGCTCGGGGAGCGTCTGGACTCGCTGGTCGTGCCGTCGGAACGGCAGGCGGAAACGCGCTGGATAGCGGAATGCATTGAAAAAGGCGAGTGCATCACGCTGGAGACGCAACGACGCCGCAAAGATGGAAGCCTGGTGGATGTTTCGGTATCGTGCGCGCCACTGATGGCAGGGGGTAAGAACGCGGCTGCGTATGCCATCTATCGTGACATTTCGGAACAAAAGGAAGTCGAGGCTTTGAGCTCGGCGCTTTACCGCGTCGCGGAGAAGACCAGCTCGGCTCACGATTTGCAGCAGTTCTTCGCTGCCATCCACGGAATTGTGGATGAGCTGATGTATGCCCGCAATTTCTATATCGCGATACTTGACCCGGAAACGCAATTGCTGAGTTTCCCATACTTTGTGGATGAAGAAGACGCAGCTCCGGCACCGAGGAAGCTCGGCCGTGGCCTGACAGAGTATGTCCTGCGCACAGGCGAAGCGCTGTTGGCGAATCCGGAGAATTTCAACCAGATGGTGGAGCGCGGCGAAGTGGATCTGCTGGGGGCGCCATCGCTGGATTGGATGGGAGTGCCGCTGAAGGTGGGGGACAACACTTTTGGGGCGCTGGTGGTGCAGAGTTATTCGAAGAATTTCCGCTTCCGGGAGCGCGACAGGGAAATCCTGACCTTCGTGTCCCGGCAAATGGCCAGCGCTATCGAGCTCAAGCGCAATGAGCAGGCGCTGCGCCGGTCGGAAGCGCGCTACCGCTCATTGGTGCAGAGCGCGGTGTATGGAATTTACCGCTCCAGTCTGGAGAGTAAGTTTCTCGACGTAAATCCTGCGCTGATCGCCATGCTGGGTTACACCTCGGCTCAAGAAGTGCTGGCCCTCGATCCATTGAAAGACGTGTTCGTGAATGCGGCGGAACAGGCGCACTTGATCGAAGAATTCCGGCGCGCGGGACGAATGGACGGCGTTGAGGTGAGGTGGAAGCGCAAAGATGGAAGCGTCATCACAGTACGGATAAGCGGCAGTGCGGTGACCAGCGAGGACGAACCCGCTGACGTGCTGGAAGCCATTGTTGAAGACGTAACCGAACGAAGGGCTTTGGAAGACCAGTTCCGGCAAGCGCAAAAGATGGAAGCGGTAGGCAGGCTGGCGGGAGGCATCGCACACGATTTCAACAATCTCTTGATGGTGATTAGTGGATATGCCGAGGTATTGCTCGAGCAGTTGAGCGCCGACCACCCGTTGCAAGGCAAGGTGCGGGCGGTACAGCAGGCGTCGGATCGCGCGACCACCCTGACGCGGCAACTGCTGGCCTTCAGCCGCAAGCAACTCCTCGAACTGAAGATCGTAGATCTGAACGCAATCGTGCGAGACATGGAGCGGCTGCTTCGTCCGTTGATTGGGGAGAACGTGGAGCTGGCGACGAGCCTGACCTCCGGCGTGGGCTGCACGCGAGCGGACGCGGGACAATTGGAGCAGGTGATCATGAACCTGGTGGTCAATGCCAAAGATGCGATGCCCAACGGGGGCCGAATTGTGATTCAGACCGGCAATGTGACTCTGGATGATTCTTATCGCGGAGAACAAACGTTCATCCAGCCCGGCGAGTACGTGATGATCTCGGTGAACGACACCGGCCTGGGTATGGACAAAGAGACACAGTCACGTATGTTCGAGCCGTTTTTCACTACCAAAGAGAAAGGCAAAGGCACGGGACTGGGGCTTTCGACGGTTTACGGAATCATCAAACAGAGCGGTGGCTACATTTTCGTGCAGAGTGAAGTGGGGCGGGGAACCACGTTTAGTATTTATCTGTCGCGGGTGCAGGGGACCATGGAGCCCCACGGCGCGACGACGGACTGGCGCACGGCGGCGGGAGGATCAGAGACAGTATTACTGGTGGAGGATGAAGAATCGGTTCGCCAATTGGTCCGCGAAACCCTGGAGACGAAGGGATACCATGTTATCGAAGCGGAGAACGGGAATGCCGGACTCGCAGCCGCCGAGGCCCACAAGGGCACCATCGATTTGCTGATTACCGACGTGATCATGCCGGCGATGGGCGGACACGAACTGGCCCAACGGCTGGTGGAATCGCGTCCAGCGATCAAGGTACTTTATCTGTCCGGATATACGGAAGACGCCATCGTGGACCAGAATACCGGAGAAAGTAGCAAGGCCTTTCTACAAAAACCCTTCACCCTGCAAAATCTGGCACGCAAAGTGCGAGAAGTGCTGGAAGCGTAAGGCAGGCTTCACACTGATTCTGAGCTTCCTCAGAACGCAATCACCCAATTGGATACGGTGAAGTGCAACCTTTCCCTCGCGTCTCGTGAACGGTCGCCTTTTCGAGGCGACGAATGAATCCTGCGGCAGAACTTTCCCTCCTGACCTGTGTTAGAACTGGCTAAAGCTCAAGCCCTCGAGTCGAGCGGAGGCAGTCGTGTCATCCTTAAGCGTTCTTTCCCAACGCGCGTTGTCAGGGGGAGTTGTGTCCAGCAGGGCCGGGAAGTCGCTACTGATGGCCTTGGCTCTGGTGGTCTTGACCTTCCTGTCGGCATGTAGCAGTAGCAGTAGGGCGAGCGGAGTAGGGTGCCCGGGCGGAACTGGCACCTTCACAAACGCAAGCCTGCCCGCAGGATCGCAGTGGGCTTACAACTTGTCGGGCACGATCAGCCAAAGCAATGGGGTGGTCAATTCCTACGCCGAGGCCGGAGTATTTACGGCAGACGGCAACGGCAATATCAGTTCCGGAATGGACGATTACTATGGAAGTAGCTTCAGCGGGAAGTACAGCATCAGCAGCAACGGCACTGGAAGTATCACGGTGGTGCTCGCGAATGGGGCGCAAACCTTGAGTTGGGGAATTGCCCTGAGCGGCACGAGTCCGGGCTCGTTCTATTTGATTGAAGCCGACATCTTTGCCAATGCTGCCGGAACCGCAGTGCAGCAAACAGCGTCGGCACTGGGCACCATGCCCAGCGGAACATTCGTTTTCCATACTCATATTGCGACGACGGGGTTGACGTTGGCGGGTTCGATGGCGACAGTGGGAACGATGACGGTATCAAATGGTTCCTTGACCGGCAAGGAAGATGTGTTACTTGGCGGACAGTTAGCATCCCAACTTACGCTCCGCGGGAGCCTTACTGCTCCCGACAGCACAGGCCGGGGCGTGGCGACGCTAATCGACAGTTCGGGGCGTACACAAAATTACAAATACTATGTGATTGACACTAACACCCTCGAACTCCTCGAAATCGACAGCGGTATTGTCGGGTTGGGCCGGGCGGAGATGCAGACCGGGGCGCCGTTCACGACCAACTCACTGTCCGCTGGGGCAGGGTTTGCCTTTGGCAGCCGCGGCGACACTACAGCCAGCGTAGCGGCGAATGGAGTGGCAGGCGGAGTGAACACCGTCGGGGCGATGACCGTTGATGGGGCCGGTAACATCAGTGCAGGTTCGTATGATTCAGTTCGAGATGGCACCGTGAATAGCAATGTCAGTGTAACGGGAATTTATAGCGCAGACGTGAGCGGCGACGGCCGATACCGGTTCACACTGAACTCCGCCGCGGGAACGATCACGGAAGTGGCCTATATGGTTAGCCCCTCCCGGGCTTTCTTCCTGGTGAATGATTCCACGAAGGTGGAGGATGGCACGGCAGATCAGCAGTCGAATCCTTCGTTCGCCACAAGCGATTTCAACGGACAGTTCGCCTTGGTCATGGGAGGATACGATGCGACGAATTTTGTGGACCGAACTGGTGTTCTGCAAGCAGACGGCAAGGGTGAGCTTAACCTGGCGGAACTGCTGAATCGTACGGGAGTAGTAACTGTGCCGGGGTGTTTGCCGGGAACGTACTCAGTGGCATCGAATGGTCGGGTATCGAGCTCGGTAACCACCTTGTCCCCTAACCTGGTGTTTTACATGGTATCGGGCGGTGCGGGTGGCAAGGCTTATGTTCTGCAGGCGGATACTCTCACGCAGATCTCCGGCGGAATGGCAGAGCAGACGGCTGCTGTGGTTGACCCGCCGGGAATCTTCTAAGCTGTAGGTGCGGGCTTCGGCTTGCGTCAGGAGTCAGGCGTCGGGCTTCAGGTCTTAGATTCTGCGATTTTATTCTGCGATCTTAGAGGTTTTTTCTTTTCTATCCTCTGAGGATTTTCCGGGGTCCGTTGCCCTCGACCGTCATGCAGGTTACGATGGCGGGCATGAAGACACGCGGATTCTCTCTCCAATGTTTATCAATTGCCTGCGTTTGCATTGTCGTTGTGCTTGACTGTGGCGCCATGCCGGCGCTTGGACAGACGGCAAACTCAGTCCATCATGCTGCCGCAGCGTTTGCTAACGTCTATCCGTTGCAGGATGGCTTCCTCGACGCCAATGGCGTGATGATTTACTACCTTGCGCTGGGACGGGGCGAGCCGCTGCTGATTGTGCATGGAGGACCGGGAGCGTCGCATGACTATTTTCTTCCTTACCTGTTGCCGCTGGCGCGCCACAATCGGCTGATCTTCATCGATGAACGCGGCTCGGGACGGTCGCAAAAGCTGGAAGATCCTTCTGGCTACACCGTGGAGAACATGGTGGAAGATGTCGAGGCGGTACGCATCGCACTCCATCTCGGCAAGATTACGCTGCTGGGGCATTCTTACGGAGGAGCGCTGGCTCAGGCTTATGCCCTTAAGTATCAGAAGAATCTGACCCACCTGATCCTGGCCAGCACGTGGTCGAGCACGAAAGAGCTGAACCAAGTTTTTATGCGAATGAAGGAGAAGATGCCGGCGCAGTTGCGCGATCGCATTAATCGCATGGAGGCGGAGGGGCTGTTCGGGCACGGTCTCGACTATCAGAAGAATCGATATACCAACGATTATTTCGTGGCGGCGTGGGGCGAGGGTTATTTTCCTTATCTCTATCAGAACCGGCCTGATCCGAACTACGATCCTGTCGCCGGAGGAAATATCAGTTGGGACCTTTACCGAGAAATGTGGGGTCCGCACGGAGAGTACGTGGTGGATGGCAATTTGAAATCGGTGGAGTACACGGACCGGCTGGCGAGCATCACAGTGCCGACGCTCATTTTGGTGGGAGATCATGATGAGTGCGAGCCGCCCCTGTCGGAGGCGATGCACGCGAAGATTGCCGGATCGAAGATAGTGATTTTGCCGAAGGCGGGGCACATGACTTTTGTGGATCAGACCGGAATGTTTGTTGGCGCGGTGGATGGATTCTTGCATACGGGCAGCGAGGGGGCCAATCACAAAGAGCGCTAAGGGACACGAAAGGAATCGCGGTGAAGGTGAAACTACTTTTGCGTTTGGTGGCAGTGCACGTCTGCTTTTGGTTCGCGGTGAGCGGGCTGGGGCTGTCACAAACTCGCGGGGAATCGCGGCGGTTAGGCGGGCGACAGCAGCGGCCGGCGGCCTCCGCACCGGAGGGCGGCCAGCTCATCCTTGAGACCAGTTCTCTACCTTCGGGCTATACGCGTGGGACTTACACCTTTACACTCCGCGCGCATGGGGGGATTCCTCCTTTGCATTGGAAGGTTGAGAAAGGCGAATTGCCTCCGGGGCTGAAACTGGAGGATGATGGCACGCTGCATGGGGCCCCGGAGAAGCCGGGTGAATATCGCTTCACGGTGTCGGTTACCGATAACGCCAAGCCGCAGCAGGCAGTCGAGCGAGAGTTTGTACTGAACGTGCTCAGGGCGTTAGTCCTGCACTGGAAGATTCCGCCGCACCTAGCGGGTAGCCGGATTGAGGGGAGCGTCCAGGTCTCAAACGAAACACCGGAGGACTTCGACTTCACGTTTTACGTGCTGGCGGTGAGTGAGAATGGGCGGGCAACGGCCATCGGGTATCAGAGATTTCCTTTGAAAAAGGGAACCATGGATTTCGAGATTCCGTTCGGGGATATTCTGCCGCCCGGGCCCTATGTGGTGCACGCGGACGCAGTGGGCGAAGTTGCGGAGAAGAATCAGATTTATCGAGCTCGGCTGCAAACACCGGGGCCGTTGCAGGTGGCGGTGGGTCCGTAGGACTTCACGGCTGCGGCCGGCAAGCTGCGGGCTGTTCAGGTGGAGAATTACGCCGGTCACGTTGACTTGGATTTAACATTCTGAAAAACTAGTTCGTCCGACCGTTCAGAATCCGTTCCCCGCGGTACATCTTGCTCGTAGCGTTGGCTCTGTAGCGACTCTGTCGCATGGAATTATTGCTCAATCTCGCTTGGTTACTGCTGGCGCTGCCGGCCTACGGGATATGGCGGCAAGGTGCGGTTGCGAAGCGTCAGAACCGCTTCAATTCACTACAGGTTTTGCTGGCTTTGGGATGTTTGCTGGTTTTGCTGTTCCCAATAATCTCCGCTACTGACGATCTTCACGCCATGCGGGCGGAGATGGAAGAGCCGGGCGCGACCAAACGTAGCGTCCGGCAAGCATCGCAGGACAAGTTTTCGGTCAAGGTAAGCCGATTGCACCACTCGCCCGCGATTCTGGTGAAGGCAAGCGCGTTTGCTCTGAGCTGCGATCGTTGGCGTGAGTCGGTCATCCCCTGGTCTTCTCCCTTAGCGGCACCCTCCATTCTGCGGGCCGGCCGCGCCCCTCCAATTTTCAGCCTCGCCTAGTTCGTTTGTCGCCGCCATCTGCTGTCACGGGTCTGCGGCGACAATCCCTTTATTTCCGCCTAGCACTGCCGCGCATCCAGACCGAGAGACCTACGTCATGGAGCGCATGCTTTGCGGCTGGAGCATTGTCCAGGGAACATTGCCGTGCGGAGTTGTTGATGCGAAAAACATTTTCACGGTGTTGCCTGCTGCTCACGTTGCTCGGCTTCGTTGCCGCTGCTGCGAGCGCACAACAGCCGCAGCCGCTCCCTACCTCGACATGGAGCTGGGAGCAGGTGAAAGACCGCTTTGAGCTGAACAATCCTACTCTGCTGGCGGACAAGCTGAATATTGACGAATCGAAGGCGCAGGAGATTACGGCATTTCTTCGTCCCAATCCAAGTCTCACGCTAACCGCGGATGGGACTCAAATCGCTCCGCAGAGAGAGGTCTGGCGACCGTTCGCTGGGACTTATGAGACACCCAGCGTTAGCTATCTGCACGAACGGCGGCACAAGCGGGAGTTACGCCTCGAGAGTGCGAAAAAGGGGACTCTGATTGCCGAGTCGAGCCATGCAGATCTCGAGAGAACTCTGCTGTTCAACTTGCGCAGCGCATTTGTGTCAACGCTGCAAGCCAAGGCGGTGCTGCAACTGGCAAAAGACAATCTTGCCTATTACGACCACGTGCTCCAAATCAGCAGAGATCGCTTCGGCGCCGGCGACATCGCGCAAGTCGATCTTGACCGGTTGGAACTGCAGCGGGTGCAGTATGAATCGGATGTGCAGACCGCGGAAGTCAATCTTCGGACAGCGAAAATTCAGTTGCTCACACTGCTGAACGATCGAACTCCGATTGAACAGTTGGACGTGACCGGGCCATTCGATTTCAACGACCGACTCATGCCTCGGGATGAATTCAGGAAAATCGCTCTTGATACGCGGCCTGATCTAAGAGTGGCGGTTCAGGCCATTGACCAGGCCCAAACCGATCACAAACTCGCGGTTGCCAACGGCTCAACCGATCCGACTTTGAGCGCTTGGTATACGCACAATTCATCCAACAACAATCCGTTTGGCATAAACACGCTCGGCGTTAGTGTCGGCATTCCCCTACGTGTTTTTGACCGCAACCAGGGGGAGAAACTGCGCACGCAGGTTGATATCACGCGCAATGAAAGATTGCGCGATGCCGCCGAAGGAAAGGTGCTCAGCGACGTCGACTCCGGCTACGCCACACTCGAGAGCAATGTGATTCTGCTGCGGCCTTACAAACAGAAATATCTGCAGCAAGCAACGCGAGTGCGCGACACGATTTTCTTCTCCTATCGGCAGGGCGGAGCGTCGTTGCTGGATTTTTTGAATGCGGAAAGCGAATACCGCACGGTGCAGCTCAGCTATGTGAACTTAATCGGCTCTTACTTGACGGCGGCAGCTCAACTGAATATGGCCGTGGGGCGCGAGGTGATCCCATGACGAAGCAACCGTTTCCATACCTAGTGCAAGGCGCTCTGGGCTGGATTTTGATTCTAGTGCTGGCCGCACTTTCGCTTTCTGTCGCGTGCTCCCGCGATACTCCGGCTGCGACCACCAAGGCGCAAATCAATCTTGAACCCGGGGTTTATGAAGTCGAGCATCCGGAACTGTTCAAGCTGGCCAAAGCGGACACCCGCAAGTTGCCTACGGAAGTGACTGCGAACGGTACGGTGAATCCTGATGTTACTCGCACGATCCATGTCACATCGCTCGGTGCAGGGCGGGTGGTCGATCTCAAAGCACGACTAGGCGACTTTGTGAAAAAGGGTCAGATATTGCTGGTGATCTCGAGTCCAGATCTGGCGGCGGCAATGGCGGATTATCAGAAGGCGCGAGCCGATGAAATGCTGTCGCACAAGGGGTGGGATCGGGCGCAACTGCTGTATGACCGAGGCGCCGCGGCGGCGAAGGACCTGGAAGCTGCACAGGACGCGGAAGACAAGGCTAAGGTTGACGTCTCCACGGCCGAGCATCGGGTGCGCATTCTTGGGGCTGACCCGGACCATCCCAGCCCGTTGATCGAGGTGCGGGCGCCGGTCTCAGGAACAATTGTCGAGCAGAATGTCGCAGGCTCTGAGGGGGTCAAGAGCCTCGACAACTCCCCCAGTCTCTTCACGATCGCGGACTTGTCTGAAGTTTGGGTGGTGGCTGACGTTTTTGAGAATGATCTCGGTCAAATTCATGTGGGCGATTCGGCGGAGATTCATCTTAACGCGTTTTCCGACCGCACATTTCACGGCAAAGTGGCGGACATTTCTCGCCTGCTCGATCCCAATACGCGTTCCGCCAAAGTCCGCATTGTGCTGGCGAATTCGGGCGGGGCATTACGGCCGGGCATGTTCGCAGTCGCGAAATTCCGCTCGCGCAAGGTGACCGATCGCGTGGTGGTGCCGTCGACCGCCATCATGCGCCTGCAAGATAAGGATTGGATTTTCCTCAAGGAAGGCGACAAGCGCTTTCGCCGGGTGGAAGTACAGGCCGACGGGTTGGCTCCTGATGGTATGCAGGAAATTCGCGACGGCGTGAAGTCGGGGGACGAAGTCATAGCCAATGCCCTGGAATTCTCGACGGCGGTAGCGGAGAAAAAAGATTGATCCGCGCACTCATCGATTTTGCCCTGCGCAACCGCCTGCTCGTGTTGGGCGGGACGCTGGTGCTGTTCGCGTGGGGAATTGTTTCATTTCATAACCTGCCAATTGAGGCTTATCCCGACGTTGCCGACACATACGCGCAAGTCATCACGCAGTGGCCCGGACATGCCGCAGAGGAAGTGGAGCAGCAAATTACGGTGCCGCTGGAAGTGAACCTGAATGGCGTTGCGCACTTGACCCATCTGCGGTCGGTTTCTTTGGCGGGGTTGTCGGTCATCACCATGATTTACGACGACGACATTACGACCTTCAATGCACGACAAGAAGTGCTGGATCGCCTCCAACTGGTGACCCTACCGTCTGGAGTGAATCCTGGACTGGGTCCCGATTACAGCCCGACCGGGCAGATCATGTTCTACACGCTCACCAGTATCAATCCGAAGTATGACGCGATGGAGTTGAAGACGCTGAATGACTGGTTCGTGGTGAATCAGTTGAAGTCGGTGCCGAATATTGTGGATGTGAATCGGTTTGGCGGTCCGACACGCGAGTACCAGGTGCGGATCGATCCGGGCAAACTGGTGGCATACGGACTTTCGCTGGCCCAGGCGGAGCAGGCTCTGGCGGCGAACAACACCAATGCGGGCGGCGGCTTCATTGAGCGCGGACAGCAAGCGCTCAATGTCCGCGCGGTTGGTTTGATGCAGACGACCGACGACATCGCCGCTACGGTGGTGAAAGTTCAGAACGGGACGCCGGTACGGGTGCGCGATCTGGGCAACGTGGTGCAAGCGCCGAAGGTCCGGCTGGGACAGTTAGGAAAGACGATTCGTCATGAAGGCGGCGCGGTAATCAATGATGACGATGTGGTAGAGGGCATCGTGCTGCTGCGTAAAGGCGCCGTGGCCGAGACCACTCTGGCGTCATTGCATCAGAAAATTGATGAACTCAATGGCACCAACGGCTACCGCGGCTTGCTGCCCGCGGGAGTGAAGTTCGTTCCGCACCTCGACCGTAGTGACCTAATGCGCTACACCACGCATACCGTGCTGCGTAACTTGACCGACGGAGTGGTGCTGGTCACGCTCGTCTTATTTTTGTTTCTCGGCAATGTACGCAGCGCGCTGATCGTCACGTTCACCATCCCCTTTTCGCTGCTGTTCGCAGCGATTCTGCTGGATCTGCGGCACATTCCGGCGAATCTCCTGTCGCTCGGAGCGCTGGATTTCGGCATGGTTGTGGACGGCTCGGTCGTGATGGTCGAAAACATCCTTCGTCATGCCTCTTTCGCTGATCGCAGGAAGTCGTTCACGGCAATCATTGCGGTTGCCGCCCACGAAGTGCAGAGGCCGGTATTTTTTGCTCGAATCATCATCATCGTTTCCTACCTTCCTATTTTCACGCTGCAACGCGTGGAGGGACGTCTGTTCAGTCCCATGGCATGGACTGTGGCTTTTGCTTTGTTAGGAGCGCTGGTGTTCGCTTTGCTAATCGCTCCGGTGCTCTGCAGTTACTTGTTCAGCGGCACGATGAAGGAGTGGAGAAATCCTGTTCTCGAATGGTTGAACCGCAGCTATGGGCGCACGCTCGATTGGTGCTTCGACCACATGAAGCTGACTCTGGGGTTGGGATTGTTAGGTGGCGGCGTAATTCTGTTTTTTGCCTTTAGCGGGATCATCGGATCGGAATTTCTTCCTCACCTCGACGAGGGCGCGATCTGGGTAAGAGGCACGCTGGCGCCGAGCACGGGACCGTCGACCGGAATCGGACTGGCGAATCAAGCGCGTTTGATGCTGGCTAACTTCCCGGAAGTCAAACAAGTTGTGAGCCAGGTTGGCCGGCCCGATGATGGCAGCGATGCCAGCGGCTTCTATAACACGGAGTTCTTTGT
>Ga0137415_10001897_pt1 | contig 20854 bp, 17 predicted proteins | sample CZODoug3_1_1_16f_FD_183082 | JGI IMG/M metagenome (GOLD analysis project Ga0137415, IMG submission 183082) | Vadose zone soil fungal communities from Angelo Coast Range Reserve, California, USA - CZODoug3_1_1_16fungal (Hybrid Assembly) | ecosystem: Environmental > Terrestrial > Soil > Vadose...
CGGCTCAGTTGCGGCTCCTCCAGGAGCTGTCGTGAATGATCCGGACGGCATTTCGCCGAATGAACCAGTAAAACCTGCGTAAAACACGTTGTCTATGATAAAAACCAGAGAAATGTCGTGAGCACAATATTGCCTCTGAAAGAAAACTTCCCAAGACTGTTTCTCCTCTTATTTCTCTCTACCGCGAGCTTCACCGTTTGGCCCGCTGATTCAGCGAAGCACGTCCTTGCATCGCGGAACGACTTCCTGCCCACAGTGCCCAACATTGCTCCAGCACCCACAAGCACGCCACCCGGCATGACGTGGATTCCCGGCGGAGAGTTCTCGATGGGCTGTCAGGACCCACGTTCGCTTCCGCATGGCGGGCACGAAGCGATGGATGACGGCCGCCCTATCCATCGCGTATATGTAGACAGCTTCTGGATGGACAAGACAGATGTAACCAATGAGGAATTCGAAAAGTTTGTGAAAGCGACAGGATATGTAACTGTCGCTGAGCGCAAACCGCGTCCGGAAGATTTTCCTGGCGTGGAGCGTGCAAAACTAGTTCCTGGATCGGTGGTCTTTACACCTCCTACGCATGCTGTTTCGCTGGATGACTATTCCCAGTGGTGGAGCTACATACCGGGAGCCAACTGGCGTCACCCGCTCGGACCGAAGAGCAATCTTCGCGGCAAAGCAAAATATCCGGTCGTGCAGATCGCCTATGTAGATGCCGCAGCCTATGCAAAATGGAGAGGAAAGCGTCTGCCCACTGAAGCCGAATGGGAATTTGCCGCCCGTGGAGGGCTCACCGGCAAACCATATGCCTGGGGCGACGAATTACACCCGCAAGGCAAATGGATGGTCAACACGCATCAGGGAAACTTCCCCAACCACGACGGAGCCGACGATGGCTATGCAGGAATCGCACCCGTCGCACAGTTCCCTGCAAACGGATACGGCCTCTATGACATCACCGGAAACGTTTGGCAGTGGACGAACGATTGGTATCGTGCGGACTATTACGCGCAATTAGCTTCACAGGGGAAGACTGCGCACAATCCTCAGGGACCAGATAGGCCGCTGGACCCAGAAGAACCAGGGGTGTTGAAACGGGTACAACGCGGAGGTTCTTTCCTCTGCACCGAGCAGTACTGTTCACGCTACATCGTTGGCACGCGAGGCAAAGGCGAGATTAACAGTGCTACGAATCACATAGGTTTTCGCTGCGTACGAGATGTGCAGATGAGCGCTAAATTTTCTCAGTAACGAGAAGGTGACTTGAATGATCAATGCAGATAAGGGAAAGAAGTCAGAGATGGCTTCAGATTTGAGTCCTATGTGATTACCGTTTAGCTTTGCCAGGGCCTCAGCAATGTTCCGTCGCCAGTTTCACTGAGACCCTAGACATGCTTACGGTCACTCCACTATCTGTAACTTCGCTAAGATCCAGGTGTTGCTGAAGGAATAGCACGGAGGTATTCGTAAATCGCTCGAATGTCATGATCGCTCAGATCCTGATATCCAGGCCACGGCATAACTTGAAGAAGTTGACCAGGATTGTCAAAGTCTGTGCCCTTCCTCATAATCTCTCGAAACTCTCGATAGGTATGGCCTGCAGGAAGCCCATTTTCAGGCGTAAGATTACGCGAGATGAATGGGCCAAAGCTCTGTCCTCCTCCGAGATAATGAGCTGCATTGACTTGTTTCGGTTGACCAAGGAATGGATTTCCACCTTTGGCGTAACTAGGGTTAGTATGGCAATCATTGCAACCGCCATCTGCATTCACGAGATAGCTGCCTAGTCCGACAAGATCAGGATTTTTACCTTCAAGATTGAGTGGGACAGGAGCGATGTGGAAACCACGTTCAATGCGCTGGCGCTCCACCCGCTCACCGCGTTCATCATCGTCTCCATGCGCTGCTACTTTTACACCACCGGCTATAGCAGCTATAGCGATAGCTGCCACACACGTTAGTAAAACTCGTTTCATGATATTTGTCTCCTATAGGCTCTCTTTCTTATTGAGCCTTGTTGTGAGTGTGGGTTTTTGGTGAGATAAAGAACCTCTCGAATCCAATGCGGTTTCACGGTTACAGCAAAACTACTCCACGACCTCCTGATCTGTCTGTACCTTGCTATGTTTCCGGCTGTAAAAGACATAGACCAGCATTCCTATCGCGAGCCAGACGAATAGCCGAATCCATGTGGGCAGAGGTAAGCCCAGCATCATTGCAAGAGAAATGACGATCCCGGCAATGGGCGTGAACGGTACCAGTGGCGCACGAAACGGCCGTGGAAGTTCAGGTCGCCTCTTCCGCAACACAAGCACACCAGCGCACACAATGATGAAGGCAAGCAGCGTCCCGATGCTCGTCATCTCACCCAGCGCTGCCAGCGGAATTGTAGATGCAAACGTTGCTACTATCAATCCCACCGTAATCGATGAAATCCATGGCGTCCGAAACTTTGGATGTACGGCGCTGAAGAACTTCGGTAAAAGACCATCTTTCGACATCGAGAAAAAAACACGGCTCTGTCCCAGCAACAATACGATCATCGTGCTTGTTAGCCCGCCCAGCGCTCCAAATTTCACTAACAGGCTTCCCCATCGAACACCGGTTGCATCAATACCTACGGCCAATGAGTCCGGCACATTCAGATCATGGTAGTTGACGAGTCCGGTAAGTACTCCTGAGACAAGGATGTAAAGTGCAGTGCAGATCAACAGGCCACCCAAAATCCCAATTGGCATATCGCGTTTAGGATTCTTTGCCTCCTGCGCTGCCGTTGAGACTGCGTCGAATCCAACATACGCGAAGAAAAGAACGCCTGAAGCTCGCAGCACGCCTGACCAGCCGAATGATCCGAAGCTCCCCGTGTTATGCGGTAGAAAGGGATGCCAGTTCGCTTTGCGTAGTTCTGGATGATGAAAAAGCGTATACCCGCCAATGGCGAGGAAAATCAGTAACACGACAAGCTTCATTGCGACGATCAGTGAGTTGAAGTTTGCCGACTCTTTAATGCCGATGACCAGAATGGTTGTGACCAGCAGAATCCCGACAAATGCCACCAGATTGAAGACTCCATACTGATGTGGCAACGTCGCTGGATTGATACCCAACTGTGCCAGCTTTCCGCTGATTCGACCCAGTGATTCCCAATGGCCGTTGTACTTTACAAACACTGAGCCAGGTGTGCCTGCTATTGCAGGTGGCAATCGCAAGCCAAAATCCTGCCCAAGGCTCAACACGTAACCGCTCCATCCTGAACAGACTGTTGCTGCGCCGAAGGCGTATTCCAGCACCAGATCCCAACCGATGATCCATGCGAAAATCTCACCCAGGGTCGCATAGCCGTATGTGTAGGCTGACCCTGCTACTGGAATCATGGCGGCAAACTCTGCATAACAAAGCCCTGCAAAAATGCAAGCCACAGCCGCCACAATAAACGCATACACCACACCCGGCCCGGCGTAGTTTGCAGCAGCAGGTCCAGTCAGCACAAAAATTCCGGTTCCAATAATCGCGCCGATACCAAGCGAGATAAGATTGCCTGCGCCTAAGGACCGCTTCAGTGTATGTTCCCCGGTCTCCGAGGCTTCGTTCATGATGGATTCCAGCGGCTTGGTTGCCAATAACTTCGACATGGGTGATCTCACCCTCCAATAATTTAGTTACGCCAAGTGATAGGTACAGAAACAACTCGATCAGCTGAAGCCATCTAGAACTTCACCCGTTGACCGCCCTTCATTACGAAGGAAACTTTTGTCAGAATGGAAATGTCCTGCAACGGATCGCCATCCACGGCGATAAGATCCGCATACTTCCCTCGCTCAATCGAGCCAATGGACTCCTGCCAGCCCATCAACTCGGAAGGCACTATGGTGGCAGCTTGAATTGCTTCTAGAGGAGGCAAACCGAGTTCTACAAGCTTCACCAGCTCCTGCGCATTCTTACCCTGGCGATCTTCCGTCGAAGCGTCGAATCCGCAAGCGATCTTCACATGCGCAGCACGGGCGTTGGCGATTTCCTCGCGGAGGGATCGCATCGTGGATTCGCCGAGTTCGCGTTCGAGCGGTGTTTTTGGATTCGCGAATGAATGACTGACTGCAGCAGATGTGGGCACCAGATATGTGCCCTTTTGAGCCATCAATTCCAGCGTTTCTTTATCAATCTCTGTACCATGTTCGATCGAATCCACCCCGCTCTCCACCGCATTGCGTATACCTTCGCGCGTTGTGGCATGAGCGGCCACGCGATGCCCGCCTTTATGTGCTTCCTCGACGATGGTCCGAATCTCTTCTCGCGTCAGCGTCTCGTGAAATAAACGCGTCGTGTTAGGAGAACCTACGTCTACGAAATCTGCGTAGATCTTGATCAGGTCCGCTCCATAATAAATCTGCTCTCTAGTTGCCCGTCGCGCCTCGTCTGCGCCAGTAACGGTCTGTGCTCCGCGAGGAAAGTCCTTCAGGTCGGGAGAAAGGCGCTCTGGGAGATAACCTCCGGTGGCAGCAATGGCTCGTGTCGCTACCTGCATGCGAGGTCCCTCGATAAGTCCGCGATCAATCGCTGTACGTAGGGCAACATCAGCATAACCTGAGCCTTCGTTCTCTACGTCACGCACTGTTGTGAAACCTGCCTGGAGAGTCAACCTTGCATCAACTGCTCCCTCCAGTGCGCGATAAGCTTCGGATTTGGTTGCAAGCTGGAGGATATAGTTGTTGTTGTGCGATCCCTCGTCAGCAACTCTCGCCATCAGATGCGTGTGTGCATCAATAAGACCAGGCAGCAATGTAGCCGAGCCTAAGTCAATCACCTCAGCCCCTTTAGAAATTACTAACGCGCTACCTACCGCCGTAATCTTGCCATTTTCAATCAGCACCACAGCGTCATTTACATAGTTGCCAGTCTTCACATCAAGCATGCGCTTGCTGCGAACTGCGACAACTTGAGCGGTCAGGCCTACAGAAACAGATATGAAGCTTAGGCATATAAGAATTATGAACTTGCATTTTCGAGATGAACCGCGTTCTCCGCTTGTGAATACATGCACCATATTTCTTGTCATACTCTTTCTGCTAGGACAGGACTTGCTCATAGCCATGACTGGACTTGTAGAAATGCTCTCGTTGTACAGAACTCGTTGCATCACCGAAGTTGCAATTTTGCAGGATTACTTTTGCCGTTGACATGAAAGTCTCGATATCTTCCAGTTCATTGTGAAGGCCGACAGTGAAACGAACCCCAGGTCGATTCATCGGAACTGCAGGAAAAACGCTGGAACAGGCAAAGAATCCATGTTCTCTAAGTTGATATGTAGTATTAAAAGATTCCTGCATAGAATCGCACTCAATTAGAAAAATAGGAGTTCTGTCATATGTCGCAAGTGGCAATCCTAACTCATTTGCAAGGATAAGTGCATAATCTATACGGCACATGACCTCTTCCTGGAGCTTCGCATGCTCCGCAGCCAGATGCAGCTTGGAGCATGCGACTGCGGCTCCGAGCATAGGAGGCTGAATCGGGCCCGAGAACAACATGGGGCCGCCACAACGGCGAATACGCGTTTTCAAGGCCGCATTTGGAAGTGCCAATGCCCCTCCAGCACACGAGAAAGCCTTATTCAAGGACATAGCAACAACAACTCGTTCGTGTTTTCCAAGATGTGTAAGCGCTCCGCCTCTTCCATGCTTGCCCATCCAGCTAATAGCATGAGCATCGTCAATGTAAAGATGAAGCTGCGGATAGCGCTCCAGTAAATACTCCAATTCGGAGAATGGGGCAAAATCACCAAGCATGGAATAAAGCCCATCTATGATCATCCAGATATGTCGATGTTTCGGAGCAAGCTCTCTAGTCAATTGATCGATCTGATCGATACGGCTATGACGAACCAGATGGACCGGTACATCGCGAAGTAACTCTGTCGCCTGATGCAAGCTGGCATGCGCAAACTGATCAATCAGCACCGCATCTTCGTCGCCAATGAGCACTGGCAACGCTGCTTGATGGGCGAGTGTTGTTGACGGAGTCACAAGCACAAAACGGTCGGTCATCGACTCGAGGTTTGGTTCCAGCTCCTCATAAAGCGCGCACTCCAGATAGGCGCGCGAAAAAGAAAACTGTGTTCCATATTCGTAGACAGCTAAAGCTGCAGCCGCGCGTAGTTCGTGATGTATTTCCAGAGCCATATAGCTGCACGAGCCAAAGTTATAGAGCATTCTTCCATCAAGTTCTACCTTCCGCCCCTGATAACTGCCTGCCGTGCGTAACAATGCTCCGGTCTTTCCAGCCTCATCAAATGTGCGATGCACAGCGTCCATTGCCCGGGCTGGAGAAAAGCGAAACTTATGCACTCTAGCCACAAATCACCTCGCTTGCAAACACCTGGTTGAGATCGAGAGGATTCTTTTCTGTCTCTTCATCCCAAAGGAGACTTAGCACGCGCCATGATTCTCCAGCCCATAGAAGTTGTATCGAATTCACGCCGCGCGCAAGAAATCCGGAAGCGGTGAGGTTCCGTTTCGTCTCATAAGCACTCAAGACATGTGCCAGCGACCCGAAGCTATCCGCTCGGCACGTAACTTCATGCTCGTAAAAGCTGGTATAGATACCCATATCGAGCATTTCCTGCGCCATGGACTGAAATGTTGCCAGATCGAAATGATCTATACCATCGGGAGTAATCCGCGTCAGGCGCGCATTTGGCAAGAAGACATGTTTCATCCTCTCCCAATCCGGTTCCCCTCCTTCTGCAAAAGAAATCACTTCATACATGGATCGAATAGCACAATGCAGCAATTCATTCTTCGTACGCATTTATATTCCTTAACCTATAGATAAAAGCTTCAATGAATCATGAGATGTTGAATCGGCCCGGTTTTATGCCGAAAGGGAGTCTTCTATTAAATGCTTCATATAGTGATGGAGCTGCTTCTTAACATTTCTTGCAGGTGGCTCGTTTTAAGAACCACCCATTGCATTATTTGCTTTTTGGTTTGTCTGCAAGAATGAGCGGAGATTCGGCTGGAACCTGGAGTGTCCGTACATTTTCAAAACCAGCTTCTTCCAGCCATGAGCGGATTTCTTCGAATGAGTAGGTGTATCCCTCCTGTGTGTGAACAACCATATTCACCGCGAAGATCAAGCCCCCCACGGGTCCCGTGCGATCCTCGTTCACCAGAAATTCCGCGATAGCAATGGTGCCTCCATCGGCAAGTGCCTGGAAGGTTTTCTTCAGAAGTACTTTGCTGCGCGCTTCGCCTTCGGTGTGAAGAATGTGCCCAAGCGTTGCTATAGAGTAGTTCTTCCCGAAATCAGCTTCCAGTAGGTCGCCTGCAATGTAGGAGTAGCGATTCGCAACGCCGCACCGTTCAGTTATTTTTTTCGTGATTTCAAGAACTCCGGGCCAATCCAGAGCTGTTACGTTCACGTTCGGTGATACTTGCGCAAACGCAATACCCCACACACCTGAACCTGCGGCTAAGTCAAGAACCGAGGCATGGTTGCCGTTCCATGAGGCAGTGATATGTCCTGCGAGAGTTGCTGCGCCCGGATGCATAAGAGGAAAAAGATCTTCTACAAAATCCTTGAAGAAATCTGTTCCCGTTGTTTCTTTGTTGAGAATTTCCGCTGACTTGCCGGTGCGTAACATCTCGGGTAGATGCTGGAAGGATGGCAATAATTGCGCGGTTCCATGCCGAAATAACCCACCTATAAATGAAGGCTTGTTGCGCACGAGAAATGTAGAGCTCTCCGGCGTTGTTGTGTAGTATCCCGCTTTGTCTTTCGCCAGCAGCCCAAGACCAACGAGCGCATCGACTACAGCAAGAGTAGGACGTTCTACGGTCTCAGACTGGCTGCAAATCTCCTTCAGTTTTTTGGGAGCTGCGTCTATGACATCGAAAATGTGATTGCGAATGGCACTCTCGATAATAAGTGGCGGTGCAAATCCCCAGAAAAACTGTGCGACACGATCTGGCGTGACTTGCTGTTGCATTTCTACTACTGCACCCATGAACTTCTCCTTAGTATGAAAAACTGCGAATTGAAAAGTTGTCGTCTGCCGGACGCAAAGATACTGCGACCGAAGTTTGTTATCGCTCGGCTCTACTGGAGTAAGAGTTACTCGCGCACAAGTTCTACGCGGCGGTTTCTGGCCCGTCCAGCAAGCGTTTCGTTTGATTCTTTTGGTTGGGTAGCACCATAGCCTTTGGCGTTTAACCTGTCGGCTGCAATGTGATACCGGGTGATGAGAGCTTGTTTTACGGCCTCAGCGCGTAGCTGAGACAGCTTGTTGTTATAGTCATCGCCGCCAACATTGTCGGTATGACCTTCCACGCGCAGCTTCCAACTAGTGTTATGGTTCAATGCTTCGGCGATCTCTCGTAACACCGGTTCCGATTCCGGCTTTATTTTGTCGCTTCCGAAATCGAAATAGATACCATAGATGTCAGCCTGACCTTTCTGCTGCAGATCCTGTTCGATCTTTTTGGATGGTTCTTTCTTAACGTCTAAGTCCGCATATGAAATTTTCACTACCTGCAAAGTGTCACCGTTATCGCCTAGTTTCCAGGCCAACATCAGTGGATTGTCTGGGTTATCGAGAATATAGAAATCAGCATTGCCGTTGCTGACCGAACATTGAGCATGCACTGCTGGAAGATTCACGCGCTGATCGTTGAGTAGGACTGGAAAGGATGAAAGTCCGTCTCCTGCGCGTTCCAACGTGCAGTCTTCCTTACTCATTGCGCTGAGGGCATTTGTATCTTTTGACTGAGTATTACCGCCAGCTTGAGTTAATTGCCCAAGCCCACCCAGCAATGAGCCGATGGCTCCTTTCAATCCTCCTGCCTGGAATGTGAATGCCGTGCTCTTCTTCTGCTTCAGATCGGCCAGTACTTCCTGAGAAACACTGATCGCTGTTGATCCGGGGGTCAGATCTGGCTGCCCAAGTCCGAAGGTTTGAGCATAAGCATGTGCGTTTCGCAGGTCCTGAACACGAATCGTGCGATGCGAAGAAATGGATGTAGCGCCGCGAGAAGAATGATCGTCCGAGTCCGGAGGAAGATTATCCGCGCGATAGGAGAGACTAACTGAATCGGCCGTGATTTTTTCGATTCTCTTGATGGACTCATAGTCGCCACCGTCCTGCGCAATCGCGGTGACGACAGTGAGCCCCGGAATGAGGGGAACGAAAGCCGCAGCGCCATTGGACGACGGCCAGGAAGGAAACGAGAGTGTGCTAGCAGCCGAGTCCTGAGCACCGGCATCGCTGCTGGATGACGCAGAGGTATCTGCATTCGTGCTTGCGCTGGCGTCAGAACTGTTGGCTGATTTTGCACTGCTTGTTTCGGTTTGAGCGTTGACCGATTGCTGCTTGGCATGGCAACCGACGTTGGCAATGCCTAGCAGTAGACAAAGTAGAAGTGCAGTGCCAGTTTTATGCGCGAGCCCCTTATTTCTGGTGGGTGCACCACACTTCTCACAGGATTTCTCCTTCAAAGCCGGAGAAGAGCATCGTGGGCAAAATATAGTCATCTGATTCTCCGGTTAGCTGTTACCGTTCATGTCTTCGCAGAGCTTTACTCCCCGTGGAACAACCTTCGACATTTCTTTCTTGAAGATTTCTTTCTTGGTTTCACCTAAGGACATCCCGAAGGTTTCTGCTGAAGCTCCGACAACCCCACTCAGTGAAACGTCGGTTCTGGAGCACGGTACGATTGCCGACATTCCGGTATCGCTCATGCCTGAACTGGAAACCATTTCGAAGTAGGCTGCTGCATCGCTTTTAAGCGCGGTGTCTATGGCTTTGCCCATCGAGAAACTTCCGAGTGGACCACCCTTGAATGATTGATACTGATCAGGACTCAAGATACGTTTGGCAACCTTGTCGGCAATAGGATCTACTACACTTGCCGCTTTTTTGAAGTCCGCCATCTTGAAGATTTTTGCGGTCCCAAAGGATAGCTCGAGCCTCGGCGCGGCAAATGCAACTACCATGCCCAAAGGAGTCGTGGGTGAGATATTTTGCGGATCGGCGATCTCAATATCGCCTTTTACATTCCCGTCTGAATCAATGTTCCCTTTATTGACCCGGAAGTGTTGAGAGCCGTCATAATTGATACGAAAAGATCCTTTGCTTATTTCCTTTCCACCTGAAATTGCCGGCTTGATAATCAGCGCTCCACTCACTTCGAGATAAAGCGGGAATCCATCCAGATATTGCGCCAGGGGAATCTCGATCGCGGATGGCAGCTTGATTCTGGTTTTGGCATCGGTCAGCACTCCGGGAGAGTCTTTTGCTATCTCCCACTGAAAATTCATCACCCCATTCAGGTTCTTAAACGCGGTGTCGAACCTCTGTGTAACGCTTTTATGAATGCCGATACCCGAGCTGAAATCGAATTTGGAGATATTACCCTGACCAGTAATTTTGGCGACCACACCGCCAACGTCTCTCGTCATCGTCAAATCGAGATTCAATTTACCGCCACTCGGATTTACGCTGTATTTTGTGTCCCAGCCGTCTACGATTGAGTGAAATGCGCCATTGAGGACATTTCCATACGCGTCGCGAGTGCCTTTTGCTTCCGCATCCTGCAGACGCTGCGCTTCCTGCGCGTAGACTTTCTCTGGCCAGATTGATTGCCATGCCTTGGCTAATTGCGAACGGCTGTCTATTTTCGTCTCTGCCTGAAGTTCACCGAACCGTATGGGAGCTTGTACGTCAATATCCCCGTCCTGCACGACATCCGGGATGGTCGCCTGCTGTGTGAGAACGATTACGCCTTCTGGTTCCGTTTCTGCGCCAAGAACTTTACGCGCAATCAAGCCTTTAACCAGAAGTACATCTCCAGCCTTGAGCGACTTGGCTTTTTCATTGGAAGCATCAAAAAGAAACGCTGCTCCATCGCTGCTCTGGCCGATGATTGCGTCTTCAGCTTCCTTCATCTCCATGGTCTTTACATTCGACTGATATGTAACCTTTATCGAACCAGAACCCTCCGCCGCTTTCGGCGCGTAACCAGCAGTTGATTCCGCGCTTGAAGACGTACTACTGCTTTCTTCCGTGGAAGATTTCTTACATGCCGTAGACATCACAGCCATCATCGTAAGTACCGATACTGCCAACAGCTTCTTCATAATATTTTCCTTTCTCCATCCGGTCTTCGCGGCACATTGCTACCCTGCACCGGAGCCGGTCATCTTTCCTGCTGGTTGTTATGTGGTGAACTTCATAGACGATCCACTGCAAGCGAAGCGATCTTTTTCTCTGCATCGGCTTTGTTCTTCGCAAGTGTGGCGGTCACAGTTACCCAGACATCTCCCTTGCGAAACATCAACGGCCCAGTTGCAAAGCTGGCCAATGCTTTGAATTGCTCAGGAATTTCATCGAAGCTTTTCTGTGTTTTCTCATCCACGCCTAAGATGTAAGCCTCGTCGCCAATTCCAGACACAGGCTGGCGTATGTCTTTGCCGATAGCGCTTTGGGTAACGGCAGGGAGCGCGTTCATGGCAACCTTTCCGCCTTGCCAATTCACCTGCACTGTTACAACTGCGATATCGCCATCAGAGGGTGTGTAGGTGCACAGGTCCTTATCTTCATTTGGAGTGGCGTCAGAGACAGAAGTTCCCGTGGCATCGGCAACTTCTTCTTTGGTCACCAGAGTGCACGCATCCTTCTGCGTATTGGAGGAGCTTGCATCCTTTGCTTCTGACGAGCTGTCGTCGCTGGAAGCAGGTGAAGATAAAGCTTGTGCGGCGGCACTGGCTGCTGTTGCATCTGAATCGGACGAACTGGACGAACCAGACGAGCTGGACGAGCCAGGGAGTAGTTTCTTATTGTTGGCATCGATGCGGTGGATCATATACACCACTTCTGCCACGCATAGCCCGCCAAAGATAACCAACACTCCAGCCACGATGAGGAGTATTTTCCCGCCACTAAGTTTGCGCTTAGTGGTTGGAGTTTTTGCTGGTACTATCGGCTCGGCTAATTTGGGGGAAGGGGTCGTTGTGCTTTGAGCATTAAGATCGGGATTCAGCTTTGTACCGCAGTTGATGCAGAACATCGCGTTTCCGGAAAGCTCATTGCCACACTGAACGCAGAACTTCGACATGGTCCACTCCTTTCTTTCTTGTTTCGATAAATAGTGGTGAGAGTGTCCGATTTATTTGTTGGCCTGCTGTTCAGCCAAGCCACCGACAAAAGGCACATGAGGCGTCTGACCGGAGTACGCCTTGTACATCAGAAATATCCAGTAAGCCAGGCCAGCGAAGCCTAATATCAAGTCAATCGGTAAAGTGATCAGCGCAATGAGACCGCCGGAGAGGGTTCCAAATACAGCCGAAAGTATTCCCCACACAATCCACATGGCGATCCAGGCGATGCTGAAGAAGATCGATTGAAATGCATGAAAGCGCACAAACCGGTCATTCTTGTAAGGCTCCATGACTAGCAGAGCAATGCCTGCGAGGGGTGCCAGCAGATAGCACAGTACGCCGAGAATGTTGTTTGAAAGACCCGAGGATGCTGTAGACGATAATGCTGGTGCACTCGCAACAGCTTCTCCTCCGGCAGTTGCATATTCAGGCTGAGCGACGCTTGCCTGCGTCGTCCCTGTTCCGCAGGAATCACAAAGCGCTCCCGCTTCCTTCAATGAACTTCCACAATTTGCACAAAATGGCATGACTAAAACTCCTTGTAACGTTGCATGAGATGGATTGCTTAACGCGAATGCGCAGGCGGCGCATCATGACTGGGCGGCTGAACCTGGCTATACCCTGCTGGAATATCGAACAGAGAAGAGTCGAGTGACGAGCCTGAGAACGATGTGACTTCGATCGTTGCCGTCATAAGTGAATTGCTGTCGTCGCCGTTGGGAGTACCGTTCGCGGCATTCTTGGCTTCGGCTTGCTGTTCTTTCTTGTGCCTCGCGAATCCAAGTAATCCACCCACTGCCTGACCTACGGCATCGCTCTTGTTGGATGGCACACTTACGTTGGGAATATCCGTTGAGTGGCTTGCCGAAGCGTGGCTGGTTGCTCCCTCGGGGCCGGTCATCGTAAGCCGAACCGTTTGCAGCATCGGGAATCCGTTCAATGCCGAAGAGTTCTTCTGCATTTCTTCCATGGCTTGTGCCATGCGCGGGTCGGGCGATCCCCCTACATTCGCTGCCCACTTTGCATCTCGTGCCAGCCGTTGATAAAAGCTGCGAATCTCCTGATATCCGGAAACTCCCGGAGCGACCCACATGTCGCTGGAGTAGGACATTGCACCGCTTGAAGCAGCGGATGAGCCAGCGTCACCGGAGGGCTGCATATCGACCTTAGCCTGCACCTCGTGTGTATTTTGTCCGAGGATGACCTTCGTGTTTTGCGTCGGAGTAACCTGAGCTTTACTCGAAAAGTTCAGTTGCCCATTGCTTCTCATCTGTGCGCGCTCTTGCTGAACCTTCTCCATCTGCGCACGCATTTGGTCGAAGGTCATGATCGAGTAAGTCTTTTGTTTCTGGTCAATCACGATGATGCGGTGTCCATCCAGATCAATGATCTGTGCTCTACCGTTACCGCTATCGACACGCATGCGGTTACCTTTGACGTATTTTGTAGAAACTGTTGGACCGCTGGCGGCACCCATCTTCGAGGCAAATTTCAACAGCCCTGCTGTAGCGCCCCCCGTAATCTTGGTGTTTTCTGTATATTGGAAGTCGGCCCGGCTTATGCTCGGCATAAGCAATAGGCCTGACAACCCGAGACTAATCATTCCCTTTTTCATTGTTCCTCCTGCTCCCCAGTGAATTGCCTTGTAGATTTGTTCATGACCAGACGCCAACGTGAGGAGAACTCGCGTTAGATTGGTCGTCCCACATAGGTTGTTCGCCTGGGTGGGTTCCGAACTGAATAAAGGAATAACGAACTTGCCGGTTCGGCGTCTTTGGCAATGGTTTGGAATTTCTTAAAAGAGTTTTTAAGAGCTGGATGTCGTTGATAGAAAAAGAGATCTATGAGTTTGGACCCTATCTGCTGGATGCTGTGGAAAGGGTCTTGCAGCGAGATGGAAGCCCGGTAAGCCTCACTCCAAAGGCATTCGATACACTTCTTTTCCTTGTCCGCAACCCAGGACGCGCGCTTACCAAGGACGAACTGCTCCAGGAGATATGGCCAAATACTTTCGTTGAGGAAGTAAACCTTGCTGTCAATATTTCCACTTTGCGGAAGGCGATGAGTGACTCAAATGGTGGCCGCGAATATATCGAGACCGTACCACGCAGAGGGTATCGTTTCGTCGCAGAAGTAAAGAAGATATGTAAAGAGCCTGCTGTATCCGAACCAGATTCTGCTTCCATGGTGGGATCGATTGCGCCATCTGTCCTGCAGCAGCCAGGTGAGGAGATTCAGCCGAATACTGGCATCACGGCAAAGACTGAAGCGGCATCAGGCAGAAGCGTATGGGTTTGGCTGAGTCTGGGTTTGTCGGTTCTAATGATCGCGGCTGTACTCCTATATATATGGAGGCGGCACGATCATAACCACGCGCCAGACAGCTCAAACTCGGCGACGCCTGCTTCTAATATCAAAACGCGCCGGTCTGTTGCCGTGCTTGGTTTCCAGAATTTATCGGGACGGCCAGAGGCAACATGGATGTCCACAGCGCTCTCTGAGATGTTGAGCACCGAATTAGCTGCGGATGGAACTCTCCGCACCATTCCTGGAGAAGATGTTGCCCGTCTGAAATTGGAACTATCACTTGCCGACGCAGACGCCTTTTCCAAAGACACCTTGGCAAGGATTCGTAAAAATCTCGGTACGGACTATGTAGTCGTCGGTTCCTACACCGTCCTCGGCGATAAGACTGCGAATCGTATCCGCCTCGACTTACGGTTGCAGGACTCGGCTGCGGGAGAAACCGTCGCTTCGGTTGCGGAAACCGGCGATGAGTCAAAATTATTCGAGCTGGTGACCCGCGCAGGCATACATTTACGCGAACCTCTGGGCGCCGGGGAGCTCAATCCAGCCGATGCCGCTGTGGCGCAAACTGCCTTGCCCGCGAATCCCAAGGCTGCCAGGTTATACGCGGAAGGGCTATCGAAGCTGAGAGTTTGGGATACTGTCTCAGCGCGCAATTTATTCGAACAGTCCATTGCATTGGATTCCCAATTCCCTCTCGCGCATTCGGCTCTCTCGTCTGCCTGGTCTGCTCTGGGGTATGACGCAAAAGCAGAAGAAGAAGCCAGAAAAGCATTCAATCTTTCTGCAAAACTATCGCGTGAAGATCGCCTCCTGGTCGAAGGGCGCTATCGCGAAACACGGCACGAATGGGATAACGCAATCGGTATTTATCGAGCCCTGTATGGATTATTTCCAGACAATCTCGACTATGGCCTACGCCTGGTGGATGCACAGAACGCTGCTGCTAGACCGAAGGAAGCCTTGGCCACCATCGATACATTGAGAAAGCTCCCGCAGCTTATCGCCAAAGATCCTCGGATTGATCTGGCGGAAGCCCATTCAGCCGGCAACATGTCTGATTCCAATCATCAGCTTGTGGCGGCAACCACGGCGGCTCAAAAAGGCGCTGAACTTGGTGCACGGTTGATTGTTGCCGATGCCCGCATTCAGCACGGTTCGGCATTGAACGATCTTGGCCGGGCTGCCGAAGCGAAAAAGATGATCGCCGAAGGCAAAGACATCTATGAATCGGTCGGCGATCTGCGCGGAGTAGCAAGCAGCCTGGATAAATTAGCCGGTATCCTCGAGAATGAAGGCGACTTCCTCACAGCGCGGCAACTCTATGAACGCTTCGGGCAGATCAGCCGTCAAATTGGAGATCGCAAAGGCGACGCCGACTCATATAGCGGTTTGAGCAATCTGTTTTACGACCAGGGCGACTACCTCGGCTCTGTGAAGATGTGCGAGCAGGCATTGTCCATCTACAAGGAAGTCGACGAGAAGAAAAATACGGCAAGAGAGCTTACAAACTGCGGGAATTCGCTAAGCTCTTTGGGCGATTTGCATGGAGCGATGGCGAAATACAATGAATCGCGGCAGATGTATGAAAAGATCGGCGACAAATCGGGCATCGCGCTGCAAATCCACAACATGGCCACAGTGTTGGGCGATCAAGGGCGTCTTACAGAAGCAAAAGCCAACTTTGAGCAGGCTTTATCTATATGGCAAGCTCTGGGAAGCCTGAGGCCTGTTAGCTTTGCCCTATACAACCTGGGTGATGCGTTGCGTGAGATGGGAAATCTCGAACAGGCAAAAAGCAGACATCAGGAAGCGCTCAAACTGCGTACCGCTCTAGCGGATAAGGTCAGCATTGCCGAAAGCCAGCTAGCTTTAGCAGACATATCCCTTGAGGAAGGCAACATAGCTGAAGCACTTGCTACCGCTCGATCGGTCATTGACGTCTTTCACGCTGAAAAAGTAGTTGACGATGAAATTGCTGCCTATCTCCTGCAGGCTCGAGCATTCCTGGCGCAAAAAGATTTCGCCGCCGCAGATCGTGCCGTCCAGTCAGCAAGCCGGATCGCAGCAAAGACGCAGGACATCAGGACGAGGCTGCGGGTATCGATCGTATCTGCGAGCGTGAGCGCTATATCTTCATCTACGCCGAAGGATGGAGCAGAAAAGATCAAAACTCGTCTGACAGAAGCCATCAACGAAGCCAGAACGCATGAGCTGGCAGGTATTGCGTACGAAGCACAACTTGCATTGGCCGAAGCCGAATCTCAACTCGGCGAACACGCCAATGCAAGAAAATATTTTCGCGATATAGAAAAACGTGCGGAAGCAAATAAGTTCGGGTTGATCGCACACAAGGCAAAGGCCGATGCAGATAGCTAGCAGGCATCGCGGCAGATCACATAAATTCCAATGCATCAGTGGCCCGGGCTACTTACTCAAAACGCAGAGCAGTCATGGGATCGACACGAGTGGCACGGCGAGCTGGAATCCAGACGGCGAGTAATGCCACCATGCTGAGAAGCAGCGGCGTGGCGATGAAGGCCATGGGGTCCCAGGCCTTCACTCCAAACAGAAATCCGGCGATGAAGTGCGTAAGCCAGAAAGCTCCACCAACGCCGAGGACCACACCGATGAGCGCCAACGTCATTCCCTGACGGACCACCATATTGCGGATATTTCCCACCTGCGCGCCCAGTGCCATGCGTACCCCAATCTCCTGTGTTCGTTGCTGCACTGAGTAAGCCATCACACCATAGATTCCGATCGCCGCCATCAACAGCGCCGATGCGCCAAAGATAGTGAGCAGCAGCATGTTGAATCTCTGGCGTGAAGTAGTGAGGATGACAATCTCGTCCATCGACCGGACGTGCGCTACAGGCAGGCCACCGCTGACATCGCGCAACGCCGCCGAAATCGGCTTGATGAGCGTGTGAGGCTCAACCTGTGTACGAATGATCCACCAAAGCGGCGCAATGCGCGAGTTGAGCGCGGTCATCTTATCCGGCATCTGCGCAACGGGAACGTACATCATGGGAAATGGGTTTTCCTCCAGGCTGCCATTGTGCACGTCTCCCACAACACCAATAATCTGCCGTGGCGGATCCGCAAAGGCTGGCCCGACTCCCGCTGCAATGAGCAAGCGGTCTTTGAGCGGATCGCCCTTCGGCCAGTATTGCTTGGCCAGCGCTTCATTGATAATCACCACACCTGGAGCCGAACCATCATCATGCTCAGTAAAACTGCGGCCTCGCCGGATGGGGATCTTGAATGTGTCAAAGTAGCTCCAGGAGACTGAGTCGTAGCCTCCGCCACCCGTCCAACGATCACTGCCCTTTGGCCGTCCCACAATATCAAAAGGCAGACCAAAACCACCTTGTAGCGGCAGACAGCACGATGCAGCCGAGGTCACTACTCCGGGAATAGCATTCAACCGCTCGGTCCCATCATGGATGACCTGAGCAACACCTAATGTCTGTTGAAAGCGTGGCGCGCTGATCGCCATAGTCATCGTGAGGACATTGCGCGTCTCAAAGCCAGGATCGACGGCTTGCAGTTTGAGAAATGTGCGGATAAGCAATGCAGCGCCAATCACCAGCACCAGCGCAAGCGCCATTTCGCTGATCACCAGCAAAGAACGAAGCTTGCCGCTTCGGAATCCAACGCCAGACCGGTTGCTGCTCTCATTTAACGTAGTGGTGATATTCGGATGGGATGCTCCAATGGCAGGAAGAAGACCAAAGAGAATTCCGGTGATCACTGAAACGCCGAAGGTAAAGAGCAGCACATTGGAATCGAGTGTTACAGCAGAACCATCTTCACCAATGCGCGGAATACCGGCTGGACCGACAGCCAGAAGCACCCGCACTCCGACAACACCAAGGATAAGGCCTAGAAGGCCACCAGACAGTGAAATCACCAGGCTTTCGGTAAGCAACTGGCGAATGATATGACCGCGTCCTGCCCCTAGAGCGGCCCGTGTGGCAAGCTCGCGTTTTCTTGCAGTTGCGCGTATCAGCAGCAGGTTTGCCACGTTTGCACAAGCAATCAACAGCACTAAGCCAACAGCTCCGAGCAGCACCAGAAGTGAGGTTCGCGTATCGCCGACAATGGCTTCTTGCAGAGATACCACGCCGAAACTGTCCTGCGGTCCGAGAATACCGGCAGGATACACACGGCGAAACTGATCGGCAGCGAGCTTCAGTTGAGCATTTGCCATCGGAAGCGTAACACCGGGTTTCAAACGCGCAGCAGTAAAGAAATAATGAGCCTGGTCCTGTGTGGTCAGATCGAACTGATACGGCAGCCAGAGATCACCTGCCGGTTCCGTTACAAACCCACGGCCTATCACGCCGACAACAAGATAAGGTTGTCCTTCCAGTTGAATCGTGCTGCCTACAATCTTCGAATTGCCGCCAAAGCGCCGCTTCCACAGGCCATAACTGAGCACCACTACGTGGCCGCCATTGGGGCTATCTTCTGCAGCAGTAAAAGTGCGTCCTGCCAGGATAGGCGCACCAAAGAGCCGGAAATAATCTGCCGTGACATGAATGCCTTGTACCTGCTCGGGATCATTACCGCCAGTAAGATTCAGTCCCGCGCCACCCTGATCGTAGCCCGCAACATACTGGAAAACACTGCTCTGCTGATGCCAGATATTGAACTTTGGAACGCTGGAGCCTGGATTCGATCCATGCGGATTCAGATTCCTCAACTGTACCAGCGATTGCGGATCAGGGTAGCTGAGCGGTTTGAGCAAGACCGCATTGATGACAGAAAAGACCGCAGTATTTGCTCCTATACCAACCGCAATCACCAGAATTGCAATGGCAGCAAAGCCAGGCGTCTTAGCAAGTGAGCGAAGCACAAAACGGAAATCGCGCCAGATATCGTCCACCCACGGCAGTGAGCGATATCGCCAAACACCTTCCCGCACCGTGAGCGGATTGCCAAACTTCAGCCGTGCCTGGCGGCGAGCCTCTTCCGGCTCTAAGCCACGGTCTGCATTGGTATCCTGCTCGTGCGCAAGATGCGACTCAATCTCTTCAGCCAGATCTGCGTCTTTCTTTTCGCGCTCAGTAAAACGGTGGAGATTCATAGTATTTCCTCTCGCTATTCAGCGGGCTCACCAAGGATGAGACCAATGGCGCGCGTCATCTGCCGCCAGCGGCTGGTTTCCGCTATGAGATGCTTTCTGCCCCTCGCGGTAAGACTGTAAAACTTCGCTTTGCGATTGTTTTCGCTCACACCCCACGCAGAGGAAAGGAGGCCGCGATCTTCGAGACGATGTAGCGCAGGATAGAGCGACCCCTGTTCGACTTCGAGCGCGTTCTCCGACGTGTGTTCGATTACCTGCGCAATGGTGTGACCATGCGCGGGTCCCATGACCAGTGTGCGCAGAATAAGCATGTCGAGAGTTCCCTGCAGCATGTCGCCGGCGGCTGGAGTCTTTCTTGAGGCCATAGTTGTCTTCTCCCACTCGAACGTCTATGGGAAAACACTATACTCCACTCGGATGTCTATGGGAAAGCATTTCAATCAAAAACATTTGATACCGGAGCTCAGGGCTGCGCTTCACGCTCCGGCAATGCCAGGAATATGAGAATCACAGCCACTACCATGAACATGCGGAAGGCCGCCTCCTGCCCATTCCATGTCTTTGACTGCCACATGAGGAACCACTCCGCCCCTACGCTGAGAAAGGCAACCAGCCACATCAGCAGGCTGAACATGAGACCGCAAATGGCAACGTTCTTGGCAATATGAAAAACCTCTGCCGGTTTACGGAGCATCCGCAGAAGCCGAGCACACCCTGCCCAGCACAGGATCATCGTCAGCGCTTCCCATGCAATGATGCCGTCGTAGAAGACCTTATGCGTCAGCACCGGGTGAATCGCGCGCCACATGCCGTGATTGTCGGAAAATGTGCTGTCCATCAGCAGCACATGATGAACAAATTGATAGTTCGAGCCGTAGTCCGTGATGTTGTTGAAGACCACAAGCGTGTAGAAGAACGCGACAGCGGCTAGAAGAAGCACTTTGGCAAGACGAAGCATCATGGTTTGTCCTAAAAGTACGTGTCCGGTGACATATCGTAACCCGGAACTGCGGCGTGTTAGAGTACGAAAAAATGAGCGCAGAAACCCGTCTACAAGAATTGAACCTTTCGTTACCCAAGCTTCCGGCTCCGGGAGGAAACTATCTCTCGGCAAAAACCATTGGAAATCTCCTGTTTCTGGCTGGCGTAATCTCCACTAACGAGCAAGGAGTTATGACCGGCACTGTCGGACGCGATCGCACCATCGAGGAGGGCTACCAGGGTGCCAGGCAGTGCGCGCTTACGCAGCTCGCCGTCATCCGCCTCCGGTGACACCACGGACGGTGAGGTCATCGAAGGCGG
>Ga0137415_10001898_pt1 | contig 20854 bp, 21 predicted proteins | sample CZODoug3_1_1_16f_FD_183082 | JGI IMG/M metagenome (GOLD analysis project Ga0137415, IMG submission 183082) | Vadose zone soil fungal communities from Angelo Coast Range Reserve, California, USA - CZODoug3_1_1_16fungal (Hybrid Assembly) | ecosystem: Environmental > Terrestrial > Soil > Vadose...
TTAAGAACTCGAGACAGTGTCTTCGCATCGATCGCACAGGCAACTTTCAGCAGCTCGTTGAACCTCATGGGGCGTTCCAAGAGATATCTGATCACTATCAGACGCCACTGGTTTCCTATCTTTCGAGCTAATTCCACCGCGGTGCAGGTCACGTAAATGTTCGTCTTGGCTAAACTAATCAGAAATCATACGTTTTCTTCGTCTAAGTGGCATCGATGACCACTGATGGCTCCGGAGCCAACAACCTATTTAGCTATCATTTTGCCATCACTGAAAGTTCTACTATGCCGATGATTGATGTCTATGCACCATCAGACCTTTTCCCAGAGGGCACCGACGGCCGACTCGGCCACGAACTGACCATGGCGGTTCTCCGGGCCGAAGGTGTGACGACCCCGGGTCCGTTCCACCTGAACAACACCGCCGCTTTCATCCATCGAATGGATCCCCACACGGTTCACACCGCAGCCACCGACTCCGCCCGCACTGTGCGTGTTCAGATTATTACGCCTCCAGCGGCACTAACCCGCGAAGGCCAGAAGCAACTCGTCAAGGAGGCTACCGAGATTGTCGCAAAGATCTCTGGCGATCCGACGCAAGCTAGCCGGACCTGGGTAATACTCACTGAGGCGGCAGAGGGTGGTTGGGGGCTCTCAGGGACGGCCTTCGGCCGCGCGGAATTCGCGGCACTCGCGGCTAAGGCGGCCGCGGCGCGCGCGAAGTAATCGCATTCCGCATTGCGCTAGGCGTTCCTGGGCCACATACTTTTGGTTCACAGAAAAACTATGATTTTCGCGCACGTGTACTTTGTTTTGCAGCTCCAGTTGCGGCTCTGAGAAGTCCCCGCAATAGTTCTCTCAGCTCCTTTTGTAGTTCGAGCCATTCTAGGAACTGTTTGTCGGATAGCGATATCATTGTGGCGACGCTCGCCAGTTCTTGTTTGCCGAGAAAATCGACGCCGTCCAGCTTCGACACTCTCTTCTCTAGTTCCTGTCTGTCACCGAAGCTCTCAATTTTTCCTTGAGTCTTGATAATCTGTGCAACGGTTTCTTCCTCAACTCGGACTTTGATTCCTAACTTGTCAAGCGACAGCAGAGTATCTCTCAACCGCTGCTCAGCTTGAGCCTGGTTCTTACCACTTGTTCCCCAGGAGAACGAGAAGACTTCCGCGGTTGCTCGATAGTAGGTTTCGATGAAATTATCAACTCTCTCCTCACGCGTAACTTCAACCATCTCCACAGGCAACAATTTCTTGATATGATGATAGATCGCCTGTGGGGTCATTCTGAGCTCGTCCGCAATCTGGCTGATGGTAAGTTCACGAGCTCGCAGCAAGTAGATGATCCGGCGCCGTGTATCATCTCCAAGGAGCTCCATGGCTACTGGATCAGTAATCATCTTGACAGGCTTCATTCTCGCTAGACAACGCTTTCTCAGGTGTTGAAATTCCTATTCTTACACCTAAGGGATAGTGTTATTAGTAAGCCATAGCTTGCACGTTAAAGCGAGGATTTGAACGATAATATGACTATGACTCAACAACTCTCCAAACCCCGACCAATCAAACAGATCGCTAAACGTGTCGTCAACGAATGTCTAATGGTCCAACCGGACGAGCAAGTGACCGTCTTCAGTTGGGACCACACGCTCGACTACGCTAGCTCTGTAGCGTTTGAGGTCGAACAAGCCGGAGGTATCTCGACCACGATTCTCCAAATGAACGACTTGTATTGGCGGTATCTGAAGGAAGTTCCAGAGGCACAGTATGCTCGTCGACAGAAAGGATTCCTCTCGTTGCTAGACCAGACGGACGCTTGGGTCCAGCTCGGAGGACCAAAAGATCCGTCACTATACCCTACAGTGCCAGATGAGAGAATGGGCAAGATGATCGAAGGAGGGAAGGCGATGGGCGACAAGTTTCTTGAACAAGGAATCCGCGTCCTCAACCTACCAATCGGCCTCGTAACGCCAGAACGAGCAAGAACCTACGGGTTCGACTATGAAAACTGGCAAGGCGTCACAACGAACAGCCTCGATGTTGATCACGCGAAGATATCGGCTATATCTGGAAGAATCGAGTCAAAGCTGCGAAACGCCAACAGTGTTAGGATAACTGCGCCAAACGGCACCGATCTAACGTTCAAACTGAAGAACCGACCAGTACACATTCACGACGGTATCATAGACAAGACCGACATTGACAAGGGAACACGATTCGAGACACTGCCCGCCGGGGCAATCGAAGTAGCGCCGGACGAGGAAAGCGCCGACGGGATGGTGTGGTTTGATCAGCCTACCGCACTTGCGGGAAAGATGCTCACGGGTCTCCAATTGAAGTTCGAGAATGGACAGCTAACGAATTACACGGCACAGTCTAATCTTGACGCTTTCAAGGGGATGTATGAGAAAATGTCTGGGGACAAAGACCGCTTGGCCAACATCGTTATCGGTCTCAACCCGCGAGCGGAACTGATTGGCTTCTTCACCGACCGCATTGTCCAGGGCACGATCAGTATTGGGATCGGCGGCAACAAGGGCATAGGTGGAACAAACGAGACGCAATTCGGCCATGAAGAGACCCTTCGAAAGCCGACTCTGACAGTGGACGGCTACAAGCTAGTCGACCAGGGCAAGATCCAGGCCTAACCACACCACCTTCAAACATCGATCTTCCATTTTTCTTTTCTTGGGAGTTTTTCTCGAAAAACCAGGACCGCTACTGGTCTAGCAGTGACAGAACTGCTCTGGCTACTGCTGGCCAGGCTTCTGATTCTGGATCAATGAGTTCGTAATGGCCCATGCCGTCAAGTTTGACTAGAGTAGGTCGGTCGCCTAATTTCTCTGCTCTCTGGACGAAGACTTCGGATTGAGAGACTGGGACGGTATCGTCGTCCGCGCCATGAACTAGGACTTGTCTAGCACCCGTGGGTAGAAGGTCGATTGGTGAGCCCGCATTGTACCGGTCTGGATGTTCGTCGGGTGTTCCGCCCATGAGCCGTGTCACGGTTCCGTGTCCCAGTCTCGTCTTCCATGCCTGACGGAGGTCTGATACTCCCGCAAGCGAGATCGCTCTCGTGATGGTTTGCTTCTGTTCGCTGTGGAGAGGTGAGCCTTTGCGGATTCGGTGACTGCCAACCAGCCACAGGGCCAGATGTCCACCAGCAGAGTGCCCGATGATGGCTGTGTGGGCGGGGTCGCAGCGCGAATCATTCGACATCGTTTGAAGAATTCTGTGGGTCGCAAGACTGATGTCCTGAAAGGTTCCAGGCCAACCGCCACCTAGGTTGCCAATCCTCCGGTATTCGATGTTGCATGTGATAATTCCTTTCGAAGTGATGGCGGCGCAGAGATGTCCGATATGTGACAAATCATAGGCGGATTGCCAGAAACCACCATGGACTACGAAAAGCAGCGGGAATCGTCCTTTGCGGTTGGGAAACCGGAGCTCAGCGATCTGACTACGATCACTGCCGTAATGGACCCGTGTGTCGAAAGGAGATGATTCTCTCTTCAGGATACTCCTCAATGTTTCCCTTAAGTCACATCCGACTGAGTCTCTCACTCACAGATGTCGGGACTAAACATTGGAACCATGTATTTGATTTCCAACGCTGGAAAGTGTTATTAACATCCGACCGTAATCGTATGTTCTGATGGCAAGTAACCGGTTCTGGGTCTTATTGCTGGCAATCTTGTCCTTAACGTCGCTAGTTGCGACAACGGTCAACATTCCTCCAAAGGTAAGTGCTGCCTCGACTTCTAGTATCAGCCTGATTGGATTCTTTAACGCTTGGAACAACACTAGTGTACCCAATCCCACGATTACTGTTACTCAGGGAGACACGGTAACTATTCAGCTATCGAGTGGAGACGGGGTCGCCCACAGATTCTTTGTTGATGGGGATAAGAACGGCATAACTCCAGATTGTCCGGGATCAGACGTGTGTTCGAACGTCTTTCCCCCGTCGACCACCCTGACTTTCACGGTCAACTTCGCGTCTGGCACCTACACTTACTATTGTTCGATTCATCCGACGACCATGCTAGGGCGGTTCGTCGTTCTACAGTCACCTATAAGCGGCGGGGGTGGTCGTCGTCCACTCGAAATGTGAGAAATGTCTCGGCGACAGACCAAGCTTGGATAAATTTGCTCGAACCGACTAGCGAGTATTGTGACTCTTCGGCAAGAGGATCTGACAGCTCCCCATTGTTCTTCCTGGATCCTCCAAGCTACTATACGCATAAAAGCTTTTAAACATCAGCCCTGAACCTGAGACCATGGTTACCTGGGGTCCTCGAAACACCATAATAGTTGCAGTACTTCTATCGGCACTTGTAGGAAGCGTCACCGGGCTCGGCGCGTCATATCTCGCCCGCAGTAGCCCCACGGCTCAAACACGGAATTTCTATCTCTTCGCGGTCGACCAATCGTTCAACTCTACGTTGGCCACGGGGCTCAAAGCCGATTACGATTTCTCGTCAACCGTGATCACTGTTAACAAGGGTGACACTTTGGTGATTCACTTCTACAACCCAACCGATCAAAATCATACCTTCACCATGGGTTCCCCCTACGCAAACGATGTGTTCGTAGCGGCGCATCCTACCGACCAAAGCCCAATCCACAACGCAACCATAACAATCAATGCGAACCAAGCTGGAATATTCCCATTCTACTGCAAGTTCCACACGCCATCCATGTCGGGAAGCCTTGTAGTCCAAGGATAAACCGCATCACATTCTCCTCTTCGCCTAGTGCCTAGATAATGTAATGTGTAGCGAGGCCAAGAAATTCGGGTTATAGAATTATCCATCATGTACATTTTTGTGCATCAGCTTCTGGCTCACGAGTGCGGATTTTTCGAGATGTAGTTCCGCAAGCCTAAATAAGCACATTGGGAAGCAGGGTCGCATAACTGGTGTGAAGGCGATGGGTGGTCATCTTTACTGGCATGAGTGCCGCGTCGGGACCCTCCTCCGCGACTAGGCACAATAACCAAATCTTAGCGCTCCAAGATTCGCCTCTTTCTCCTTATCTCCATCGCAAAAAATCCTTGCGTCAGCGCCGCCGCTTGCTTATCGTCAAGTTCGGCGGATCCAGCTTATCCAACCCGAAGAGAATCAACCTGGCAGTAGCATCTGTCGCGCTAGAGTACGCGCGTGGAACCCGTGTTGTCGTCGTTGTCAGCGCTGTAGGGAACACCACAGACCAACTTCTCCATCTCACAAATGGCGGTGCTGAACTGGTCGAGACCGACAAAGATGACATTTTGGCAATGGGAGAGAGGACCAGCGCCAGGATATTCTCGGCCTCGCTAAAATCTCGTGGAATGCAAGCACGATACTATGATCCATCCGACCGAGACTGGCCCATCATCACGGACAACAATTTCCAGAACGCAAATCCCCTCAAGACCAACAGCATCCAACGCATCCGACGCTACCTTAAGCCAGTCCTCGACGACGGAATGATTCCAGTAATCGGAGGATTCATTGGCCGTACAAGAGATGGACAGATCAGCACTCTCGGACGAGGAGGAAGCGATACGACAGCTCTCCTACTGGCCATGGCGCTGGAAGCAGACGAAGTTGTCCTCGTGACCAGCGTGCGCGGAATCCTAAGCGCCGACCCAAACCTGGTCGAGAACGCCCGGGTCCTTCCAAAGATCGACATGAGAACATTGACCGGAATTGCTGACACAGGGACAAAATTCATCCACCGCAAAGCGCTGCAGTTCAAAGATCCCAACATCAACATTCGAGTAATTTCTAACGCGAATGGAAAGCTAGACTCACAAGGGACGCTGGTTACTGGCGGCCCCCTTCCCGAGTTCGAAGTGACCATAAACAATCCTCACCTAGTCGCGTCAGTAACCATCGTAGGAACAGGCCTGCTTCGGCAACCAGAAATTGTACAAAGGATCTCAAAGCTGGCTGGTCCAAATCTAGTAGCTGTCGCTCAAGACAGCGACAGCGTCATCCTCTACATCAAACAAACAACAAAACTACAGCAACAAATAACGATGCTTCACGACACCATCCTGAATGATCCTCACGGAATAGCCCTCGCCGCAAGGATGGGAATGGCCTTCATCACAGTACGAAGCGTTGGATTGGAAGGACGACCGGGAGTAGTTGCGGGGATAAGCGATGCACTGCGTTCCGCGAATATCAACACGTTCGGAGTCCTCACAATAACCTCTTCTGTTCTCGTTTTCGTGGACTGGAAAATCCGGCGCAAAGCAGCCAGCCTGATCAGAAGTTCGTTGGAGAAGAACTGACTGACAAGTATGCTGTGATCATGATGGAATCTGGAAAAACACGCAGACTCGGACGAATATTCCGAGACGATGGCAAGACCGTCATCGTTCCGATGGACCATGGAGTATCAGTTGGTCCAATCCAAGGACTAGGCGATATGAGAAAAACCGTAAACCATGTGGAGAAAGGAGGAGCAGACGCAGTACTAGTACATGCAGGCCCAGCGAGGACCGTCGACACTACACAACTAGGGCTCATCGTACACCTCTCAGGGGCCACACAGCTAACCAAGGAACCCGACTGGAAAATGCAGCTCTGCAGCGTCAAAGAAGCACTCCGTCTGGGTGCGGACGCGGTATCCGTCCACATCAACGTTGGATCAGAGCACGAGCAGGACATGCTGGAAAACTTCTCACGAATACTGGACGATTGCGACGACTACTCCATGCCGCTCATCGCAATGATGTATCCAAGAGGACCGAAAATCTCAGACGAACATTCCTACGAAGTCGTCAGCCACGCAGCTCGACTAGGGTACGAGCTCGGAGCAGACATCGTGAAGACGAACTACACAGGTGACATTGAAAGCTTCAGAAACGTCGTCAACAGCGTAAGAGTACCCATCGTGGTCGCAGGCGGACCCAAGACAGACCATGTCAGCGAATGTCTTCGACTAGTCTACGAATCTATCCAAGCAGGAGCCGCTGGTGTATCGATCGGCAGGAACATCTTTCAACACCAAGATCCAAGTATCATGACCAGAGCCATCGCAGAGATCGTACACAACCAAGCCGACCCTGGCAGCGTACTGTCCACTCCCGGTGAGAAAAGTGAAACAATTCTGGCTAGAACCTAGTCACGACCTATCCGAAGATCACCTTCGAAAGATAGCCAAAGAGGCCAAACCACACACCATAATCCTACCCAAGATGGTCCCCGGACTCCCGGTGAAAGTCGCCAGCCCGGTCGAAGGAGCAGACATCTTAGTCACCTGCGATGTAACAACTGCCCACGCCGCGAAAGAACGAGGAATTCCAGTAGCACTTCAGATCACAATCCAACACAGGAATGACATAGAGAATGTTTCACGGTTCCTCAAGGCGGACCCCGATTATCTGCTCATTGAATGTCCCAACTGGAAAATTCTCCCTTTGGAGAACCTGATCGCAGAAGCAAAAGGAAGATCTAAGATCCTCGCTAGAACTAGGAGCTTTCAGGAGACCAGAACTGCCCTATCCATACTGGAGCAGGGAACAGACGGAATATCCCTCACACCTGATGATCCCAGCGATATCATCAAGACCCGCGACCTTATCCTAGAGCAACCCGAACCAGTTTCGCTCTCCTTGGCAAAAGTGACGACTATCCGGCCTATCGGGACCGGTGCCAGGGTCTGCGTCGACACCTGTGAGATTCTACACGACGGCGAGGGGCTACTCACAGGCGGCACTTCCCAAGGACTATTTCTCGTCGAAGGCGAAGTCCATTCCAACCCGCACGTGAACCCTCGGCCCTTCAGGGTCAATGCAGGACCAGTCGCCCTATACCTTCTGACACCAAAAGGCAAGACGCAGTATCTTTCAGAACTGACCACGGGACAATCTGTCCTACTCGTAGACAAGCAAGGGCGGACGAGGACAGTGGATGTCGCTCGCATCAAGATAGAACGCAGGCCGCTGATACTCATAGAAGCCTCCGTGGGATCCGACTCTGTGAAAACTATCGTTCAAAACGCGGAAACAGTCCGACTCGTTAACCGCGCCGGATCAAAGTCCATCTCAGATATCAGACCCGGCGACGAGGTACTTGTTCGATGCGAGGAAGGTGGACGACACTTCGGGACACGGGTCCCAGACGAGATGATTATTGAAAAGTGAAACCCAAGATCTGCGTATCTCTTTCCTCCAAGAACCCTAACGAACTATACCGGAAGGCACAGCGCGCGGAGGCGTTGTCAGCTGACTTAGTGGAAGTCAGACTGGACGAACTCAGCAACTGTCAAGGAATATCGAAGGTTGCCAAATCAGTGGAGATTCCTGTAGTCGCTACGAACCGACGAGTGTCACAAGAAGGGTCTTTTGCGCATTCGGAGAGCGAACGATTGGGCCTGTTAATGGACGCAGTCGAAGGAGGAGCCGCCTATGTGGACATTGAAAGCTCAACCAGCCATCTTGACCAAGTCATCGACACGTTCCGGAACACCAGTGCCAAGATCATTCTATCACATCACGATCATTCTCGAACTCCAAAGTTATCAGAGCTGAAATCGACACTGGCCAAACTGCAGAAAAACAAGTCGGACCTCTACAAGATTGTCACCACTGCTCGATCGTTAGAGGACAACCTAACAATCTTCAGTCTGCTAAAGACGAACCATGGAACCAACCCGCTAGTGTCCTTCGCGATGGAAAAACCCGGGGTTTTGTCAAGAATACTGACACCATTCTACGGTGCAGAGTTCACCTACGCTTCACTGAAAAGAGGACTGGAAACTGCGCCCGGACAGCCTAGCATTTCCGAACTACGACGCATTTACGAGACGATCGCTGCAGAGTAGGCGGTTAAACATAACGGGAGAAACAAGGGTGCATTCACTGTTCGGTTCACCGGTTGAGCACAGCCTCAGCCCGGTGATCTTCAACACTACCTTCCAGAAACTGTCGCTAAACCATGCATACCTACCCTTCAACGTCAGCAAGAACCAGCTCAAGCATGCTGTAGAAGCGGCTCTCACGTTAGGGTTTGACGGCTTCAATGTTACAATGCCCCACAAGACAAGGATACTAGAGCTGGTCGACCAGCTCGATGATGTTGCTAAGAAGGGAGGCACAGTCAACACCGTTGCCAGAGTCGGGCAGAGGCTTGTCGGATACAGCACCGACGGGGAGGGAGCATTACGTGCGATCAAATCCTACGGATTCGAACCCGATGACAAGAACATACTCGTAATCGGAGCAGGCGGAGCTGCCAGAGCTGTTGTCCAGAGGCTCTCAGCCCGACACAATTCGATAAGAATTTTGAACCGTTCCTTGGACAGAGCAAGGAGAGTCGCCGAAGACCTCGACGGTCGAGGAAGGATCTCCTATGGGAGACTAACGAAGAAAAACCTGGAGACTTCGATCCCCGATACGAATCTCCTAGTCAACGCAACGCCGCTGCAAACCACGAAAATTCTCGCCGAGCTAGCGATTCAGCCTCAGAGTTTGAGAGACATTGACTGGGTCTTCGACCTGGCGTATGACGAATCATCTGACCCTCTCCCGATCAAGAGTGGCCGAATTAGTCCACTGGAGATGCTCTTGCACCAGGCAGCCTTGTCCTTCGAAATTTGGCTAGGAAAGCCCGCTCCACTTGCTCTCATGCGCTCTTCATTGACAGACCATTTAGGGCGAGACTGGAAATGAGGGGCAACGGCCGGGCGGTCGCACATGGCGCCGTTACTATTCTCAACGCCTTCGCGACGGGGAAGGGGGCCGCTATGGGTGTTGATCTTTGGACGCGGGCAAGAGTTACTTTGCAAGACGGAGGGGGCGCTTCTTTCGGGATCGTATCTTCAGACCAACAGGGGTCCAGCCAGCTCGCCACTAGGGTGGTGGACAAGGTCCTCGAACAATACGGATACGGTGGAAAGCTCCACGGCGAAGTGGTAACCTCCTCGAACATTCCAATTGCAGTGGGTCTAAAGAGCAGCAGCGCGGCGGCCAATGCGGTGGCCCTAGCAACTGCCTCGGCGCTTGGCCGTGAACCCGATGATGACGTTCTGGTCGAAATCGGGGTCGAGGCATCGCTAGAGTGTGGCATAAGCCTGACCGGAGCTTACGACGATTCCTTCGCGTCATGGCATGGAGGCGCTGTTCTGACTGATAATGATCGAAAGAGAGTGGAGAAAGTTCTCAAGGTTCCAGATGACATCAGAATAATCATATTGGTTCCTCCGAGACAGACGCTGACAGGCAACTTGGACCGGCACGGGTTTGCGCCTATCAAGAGAATCTCACAGCTGGCGTATGACGCAGCCCGCAACGGCCATGTGTGGGACGCGCTCACCCTCAACGGCCTCGCATTCTCTGCCGTTCTAGGAGAAGATCCCCGCCCCGCACTCTCCGCAATCGAGGCAGGAGCACTAGGGGCAGGACTCTCGGGAAAAGGACCAGCAGTCGTGGCAGCGGTCGAGGAAAATCACGTGAAAATGGTCCGTCAAGCATTCGAGAAGTTCGAGGGGCGTATTATCGAAACCGAGCCAAACTACTCAAGAGCAAGTGTCGAGACTTGATAGTGAGGATCAAAGGTCCGCAATCGTTCCGGGGCAGAGTAAGAGCTCCAGGTTCTAAGGCGTACACTCACAGGGCATTGCTGGCCTCTCTTCTCTCGCAAGGAGAGACTATCATCCAAGGAGCTTCTGAATGCGATGATACCCACAGAACCCTCGAAGCCATTCAATTCCTAGGTGCAAGAGTCCAGATTCAAAATAGCCGGATCGTGTCTTACGGAACAGGAAGGCTCGCCTCATGTACTACCCCTATAGACTGCGGCGAGTCAGGTGCAACTCTCAGATTTCTAACCGCCATCGCCGGAACGTCTCCGACGAGAACAACGCTGGTGGCTGGTCAGAGACTTGCCAAGAGACCATTAGAGCCATTACTGAAGGCGATGGAAACGCTCGGTGCCTCGACGACGATAGCCGAGAACAGAGAAGGTTGTGAAGTAAAGGTTCACGGCCCTCTCAAGGGAGGGGAAACGTGGATACGGGGCGATGTCAGTTCACAGTTCATCTCTGGACTCCTCTTCGCAGCTCCACTTGCGGCAAGTGATGTTACTATCCACTTGAACGGTCGGTTAGAATCACGCCCTTACGTTGAGATGTCTCTCGATGTTTTGAAGAGACACGGAATCTCGATCGATGTAGGGGACAATGATTTTCACATTCCCGCGCCGCAGAAATACACTGCTGCCTTCCACGATGTTCCCGGAGACTTTTCCTCTTCCGCCTTCCTCATTGCAGGTGGGGGACTTGCTGGAGAAGAGATTACTGTTTCTGGTCTAAATCCGGGGTCAGGGGAACCCGACGCAGTCTTCCTGAAAGTCGTGGACCAAATGGGTCTGGATGTCAGAAATGTGGGTCAGATCCTCGAGGTCCGAGGAAGCAAGCTGGAACCGTTCGAGTTCGATGCAATGGACAACCCTGACCTCGTCCCTCCTCTGGAAGTCCTAGGATGTTTTGCCAAAGGCACCTCAGAGATTCGAGGCGTGGAGAGGCTGCGTTACAAGGAAACCAATCGGCTGCAGACGATCCCTGCCGAACTCGTCAAGATGGGCGCGAAGATCAGAGTCAATGACGGTGCTGTTAAGATCGAGGGAGGAGGATTGGTTGGTTGCGAACTCGACTCGAAACATGATCATCGGGTGGCAATGTCTTGTGCCATCGCAAGCATTGGTGCGAGGGGCGACTCGTCAATTCATAACGCCGAAGCTGTTTCGAAGTCCTATCCTCAATTCTTCCAAGACCTGGGTAGACTCGGAGTGGATCTCAATGTGGAGTAACTCGCTTGGGAAAGCATTCACCGTCACATGTTTCGGTGAAAGCCACGGTCCCGGAGTAGGCGCTACGATAGACGGCTGCCCAGCGGGCCTTTCGCTATCGATCGAAGATGTGCAGCAAGCATTGGACCTGAGAATCCCGCAGGAGATAGAAGTTGGTTCTAGCCGACGAGAGCCCGACGTCGTGGAAATATTTTCAGGCGTTTTCCAGAACTACACCACCGGTGCCCCGATCACGTTCAACATTAGAAACAGAGACACGAAATCTTCGGACTATGACCAGTTGAAGGATGTTGTTCGGCCCGGACACGCCGACTATCCAGCTAAGGTGAAGTACGGAGGTTTCAGCGACTATAGGGGAGGCGGACGGCTCTCAGGCCGAATGACAGCGGTCTTCGTCGCGGCGGGAGCCATTGCGAGGAAGTTGCTCTCCCAGTCCAGGGTGGAGGTCCTTGCGTACACTCGGGAAATCGGTGGCGTCAGACTTGAGAATTCGCCTAGTCCGGATGATGCTAGGAACCTGACCTATCAGAATTCCATGAGGTGTCCGGACGCTGTCGCTGCGGAGAAGATGCGAGATGTTGTGTTGAGCGCGAAAGCAGACGGAGACAGTGTTGGAGGCGTGGTCGAGTGTACCACGCTAAACCTGCCGGTCGGCGTTGGTGAGCCGCTCTTCGACGCTCTCGATTCCGAATTGGCGAAGATTTTATTCGGAATCCCCGCCGTCAAAGGCGTAGAGTTCGGAGCCGGCTTCCAATCCTCAAGACTGAGAGGATCCGAGAACAATGACCAGTATGAAATCAAAGAGGGTAAGATCATGACTCTAACCAACAATTCTGGAGGGGTTCTCGGGGGAATGTCGACTGGCATGCCCCTACTCCTACGAGTTGCTTTCAAGCCGGCCTCCTCGATCGCGAAAGCGCAGAAGACGGTTGACGTCTCGCGAATGGAGGAAGCAAGCCTCTCGGTCAAGGGCAGACATGACCCTTGCGTGGTCCCGAAGGCGGTCCCGGTGGTCCAAGCGATGGTGGCGATAGGGCTCGTCGATCTGATGATCCGCGGCGGGATCATTCCAAGAGTCTTGAAGAGCTAGCACTATTGGACGAGATTCCGAGGATCAGAGAAAGGATTGACGAGATAGACCAGCAACTAGTCTTACTACTCAAGGACAGATACGAGAACGCTCGACTACTAGGACGAATAAAGCGAGCAAGAGGCATCGCGTCCCACGACCCAGAACGGGAAAGGATCATCCTCCGAAAAGTGCAACATACCGCATCCAACCTGGGACTGGAGCCAAGGCTTACACTTCCAATATTCAAAGCGATATTCAATTTCAGCGTGCAAGCTCAACAGTACCCCGTCCATAATCACGCAAACGGGCTTGAGGGGAAGAACATCCTGATCGTGGGAGGAACCGGCGGCATGGGCCGTCTCTTTGCGAATTTTGCAAGTGTTCACGGGGCATCAGTGAAAATTGTCGGCCGAACCATTCATCGAACCCAGGAGACGGCGAGAGAGATGGAAGTGGAGGCCGGTTCAATCTCAGATGCAGACGCGTCCGATATTGTCGTCGTAGCAGTTCCAATGGGATCCGTAGTAGAAAGTTCGATCGAGATTGCGCAATCCATGCGGGACTCAGCATTGCTCACAGACTTGTCCTCTGTCAAAACCGGAATCACCAACCGAATCTCAACCAAAGTTCCGGAAGGTGTAGAGTACGTGAGCATTCATCCACTCTTCGGACCCCGCATCGACCACGTAGAGGGGCAGAACATAGTCGCAGTACCCTTCAAGACTGGCCCGCAATGGAGAAATTTCTCTCGAGCTCTTAGAAAGGCCGGCGCAAGAATCCACACGATGTCAAGCGAACATCATGACAGAGTGATGGGCTATGTTCAAGCTCTCCACCATTTTGCGCTTCTTTCTCTAGGGGTGACTCTGAGGAAATGGGATGGCGAGCTCAAGACAAGCTCAATCGTGGGAACTCTTGATAGGATTGAGGGTCTCTTGCGTAACTGGGACACGTCTGTCGGGATTCAGAGGTTGAACCCTTCGGCTACTGCGGTCCGTCGGGAATTCATCCAAACATCTCGCGAACTGGTCGAAATGCAGCCAACAGACGTCTCTAAGATGAGGAGGATTCTGCGGTCCAATGTACAGAAGTGGACACGCAAGCTATAAATGCGACTTACATGATAGAAAGCGCGGCGAGTCTCATGGGGTATAGCCTTTGGACAGCAGCTCTCGACGACGCGGTCGTCAAAGCTCAACTATTTTCCAATAGCGACTAGCAAGCCGCCTATCGAAATCTTCTCCTCTATCCTAGACAATTCAGAGACAGCCTTCATCCTAGAATCTGTCGAAGGACCACGTCGACTAGCCAGATACACCTTCCTCGGATTTGACCCGCAAAAGACCGTTCGGGTAAGCAAAAGACATGTTGAACTGCTGGATAGGCGAAGCTCGGAACGCCGCATCGAAACCTGCAACGCCCCACTCTCATATTTGGAAAAGCTGAACGCTCCTGCCAAGGACGGGAAGAGAAGCGAGAGATATTCCGGGGGCCTCGTTGGATACGTATCTTACGACCTAGTCCGGTCTCTTGAAGAGATTCCGAGCGTTGGCCCGAAACGCGCCGGATTCCCAGACGCTGAGTTCGGATTATTCGAAGATGGCATTGTCTTCGACCACATCAAGGGTGGATCTTACTATTTCTGCCGGGACGAAAACAGAATCGATCGAGTGAGGAGCTTATTCAAAGAGTCTGGGGGTGAGGCCCGGCTTGTTTTTGGCGAGCCAAAGTCGAACCTAAGCCAGGAAGAGTTTTGCGCGCGCGTTGGACGAGCTAGGGAGTACATTCAGTCCGGCGACATTTTCCAGGTAGTTCTTTCAAGGAGATACAAGATTCCCTTCAAAGGTTCCCTGCTCCGGTTCTACCGGGCACTGAGAAAGATCAACCCTTCTCCATACATGTACTACCTCAAGTTCGGAGACAGAGAGGTAGTCGGATCCAGTCCTGAAATGCTCGTCAGGAAGACTCGAAGTACTGTCGAGACCTTTCCTATCGCCGGAACACGGCCTTTCACGGGCGACACAGCAAGGAATAGAGCACTCGCCGCCGAATTGTTGCAAGATGAGAAGGAGAAAGCGGAGCATGTCATGCTGGTGGACCTTGCAAGGAACGACCTTGGTAGAGTCTGCGAGTACGGGACGGTCCAAGTTCCCGAGTTCATGAAGATTCAGAGCTATAGCCACGTCCAACACATCGTTTCGAGAGTCATCGGACGCCTACGACGAGACTCAACGAGCACGGATCTGTTCAAGGCAGTATTTCCCGCCGGGACTGTGACAGGGGCGCCGAAGGTGAGGGCAATGCAGATCATAGAAGAGCTTGAAGTTGGTGCCCGTGGACCCTATGCGGGAGCCGTTGGCTACTTCTCGTCCAACGGAAACGCGGATTTCGCGATAACTATCAGGACACTCTTCGCGCAACACGGTTACTGCTACCTACAGTCCGGCGCGGGAATAGTAGCGGACTCTGTTCCTGACCGGGAATGGATCGAGTCTGAGAGAAAGACCGCGGCACTCTTCACGGCGATGGATCAGGCACATGGGGACCGGCTGTGAAAATCCTCATCCTCGACAACTATGACAGCTTCGTCTACAACCTGGCCCAGTACGTCGGCGAGATCGCGGACGAAGTAGTTGTGAAACGGAATGATGAAGTGAATATCCCCGCGGTTCGGAAGCTTTCTCCGGACAAGATCATAATCTCTCCTGGACCTGGAACACCAGCAGATCCTCGATACTTCGGCATATGTACGGAAATCCTCCGAAAGGTCAGCAGCGAAACTCCGACGCTTGGAGTATGCCTCGGCCACCAAGGGATTGTTCACTCTTTCGGAGGAAGGATAGTCAAGGCGAAAAGGCTTCGCCATGGCAAAACCAGCCAGATAAAACATGATGGGAAAGGGATTTTCCGGGGACTGCGGAACCCATTCGAAGCTACGAGATACCATTCTCTCGTCGTCGATCGCAGAACCTTTCCGAACAGCCTCGAAGTGTCAGCGCAATCTGAAGACGACCGAGAGATAATGGGGATACGACATCGAGTATTCCCTATTGAAGGGGTCCAGTTCCACCCAGAATCCATCCTCACAGTGCACGGGCATCGAATCATAGAGAATTTCTTGGAGCATTGAGAAAAATGATCAGAGAGTATATTCCGGTTCTTCTCGAAAACCACGACCTAACGCGCGAACAGGCGGAGGCTGCAATGATGGACATCATGACTGGACAAGCTACGCCCTCGCAAATCTCCGCATTCCTGATTGGGTTGAAGAAGAAGGGTGAGACGGTTGACGAAATTACTGCTATAGCCCGAGTGATGAGGTCTTTCAGTAGAACGGTAAGCCCGAAGGTTGACGGCTACTTGCTAGATACTTGTGGTACCGGCGGAGACAGGACCAAGACCTTCAATGTTAGCACGACCGCGGCCTTCGTAATAGCTGCAGCGGGAGTCAGAGTTGCAAAACATGGCAACCGCTCTTTCACCAGTCGTTGCGGTAGTGCAGACCTTCTTGAACAGCTCGGCGTTAAACTGGAAGTCGAACCTGCGCTGGTTGAGAAAGCGATTGAGGAAATCGGCATCGGGTTCATGTTCGCACCCAATTTCCATCCCGCCATGAAGAACGTAGCCTCCATAAGACGAGAAATAGGCGTACGGACAGTGTTCAACATTCTAGGCCCGCTAACCAACCCAGCGGGGGCAAATGCTCAGCTCATTGGTGTCTACGACAGTGAACTACTGGAACCGATGTGTGACGCCGCCTACAACCTCGGAGCAAAGTCGGTCATGACAGTTTACGGCCTTGATGGGGTCGACGAGATTTCTCTAACAGGAAAGACCGCTATCGTCAGGCAGCAGAACGGGAGAACAGTGCGGGAGGAAATTTCGCCCGAAGACCTCGGCTTAAACAAGACTACTCCAGAAATGTTGGCAGGCGGAGACCCCGAGCAGAACGCTCGCCTCACCGCCAGGATTCTTTCCGGCCATTTGAAAGAGGATGATTCCCGCGTCCAAATAGTTGTGGCAAACGCGGCAGCCGGGTTGGTTCTGTGCGAAGAGGTACGTGACATGAGGTCAGGCGTCGAACTGGCCCTCAAAGCGGTGCAAGACGGAAAAGGATTCAGAATATTGCGTCAGCTAATCGAGCTGTCCGGTGGGAATCCCACTCGACTAGAAAGCATGGCATGAACGTCGATGGTCGACTATGTTGCCGATCTGGCCGCAAAGGCGGAGGCGAGGGTCGGACGCGGCTATTACGACAACGTTCAGACAGGAAAACGTTTCAGCAAAGGACTAGTAGAAACGATCCAGAAACTAGAAAGCACTCCGGTCATCACGGAAATAAAATTCGCTTCTCCATCAGCCGGGAAGATAAGGGAAATTGAAGACCCGCTCCAGATTGCGATGGAGATGTTGAAGGGCGGAGCTTGCGCGATTTCCGTCGTTACGGACCCTGACGACTTTCAGGGAAATTTGGAGACGCTGGCAAACTTGAGCCGGGTAGTGGATGCTCCACTGATAATGAAAGACATCATTGTGTCCCCTGTACAAGTCCAGGCCGCTGCCAGAGCCGGGGCGACAGCAGTCGTGTTGATCAGTGAATTGTTCAGTAGACGATTAACTGACGAACCACTTGACAGACTGATACGAGAAGCTGGTCGGCTCGGAGTTGAGGTTCTTCTGGAGGCAAATAGCCCGCCTGAATTTCGAAAACTACCCGAACATCGGCCGGACCTTTACGGAATCAACAACCGAAACCTGTCTACTTTCAACCTGGATCTGTCAACTACGGAACGAGTACTGGCCATGAATGGTCACCTTGATCGCCCGGTCGTGTCCGAGAGCGGTATAGATCACCCGAGAGACATTGTGCGGTTGAAAAAAGCCGGGGCGAATGCGTTCCTCGTTGGAACTTCGATCATGAAAGCCTTAGACGTCGAGTCGAAAGTGCGGGAGTTGGTTAACGCTTGACGAGCTTGGCGAAGTTGGCCTCAGCATACCCGGCTGGCAGGTTTGGAAGGTATGGCGGACAGTATGTCCCTGAAACCCTGATGGAGCCACTGAAAACACTAGCAGATGCCTATCGTAGTTTTTCTCGAGATCCCTCATTCAAGAAAGAGTTGGCGAACTGGCTAGAGCAGTACGCAGGAAGACCGACCCCTCTGTATTTCGCGGGTCAGCTGACCCGTCATGCTCATGGAGCCAAGATCTACCTCAAGAGAGAAGATCTCTTGCACGGTGGCGCTCATAAGATCAACAATACTCTCGGGCAGGCTCTACTTGCAAAGAAAATGGGCAAGCGCAGGATCATAGCCGAGACGGGAGCCGGACAGCATGGAGTCGCCACTGCGATGGCCTGCGCGGCTCTCGGCTTGAAAGCGGAAATCTACATGGGTAGCGAGGACATTGAGCGACAGAAACTCAACGTATTCAGGATGAAGATGCTCGGCGCGAAGGTGCACCCCGTTGAGTCAGGTTCCAAGACACTCAAGGACGCCATCAACGAAGCGTTGAGGGACTGGGTTACCAACGTCGAGGACACCTACTACCTCCTCGGGTCCGTAGTAGGCCCACACCCATACCCAACGATGGTTCGCGACTTCCAGAGCGTTATTGGTAAAGAGGCACGGCGACAGATCCTGAGGCAAGAAGGCAAGCTCCCAAATGCTGTGGTTGCCTGCGTCGGCGGAGGAAGCAACTCGATCGGCATATTCCACTCCTTCCTAAATGACCCAGAAGTGAACCTGTACGGAGTCGAAGCCGGTGGACACGACATGTCCCCAGGGAAACACGCCGCACCTCTCGTCGCAGGCAGGGAAGGAGTCTTGCATGGAATGATGACCTACGTGTTGCAGAATGCGGAGGGTCAGATAGAAACCACTCAGAGCATCTCGGCCGGGCTTGACTATCCCGCCGTGGGTCCAGAGCACTCCTACCTGATGGGCGTTGGACGGACAAAATACGTTACACAAACAGACTCGGAGGCACTGAACGCTTTCAAGCAGCTCTCACAACTGGAAGGAATAATGCCGGCGCTGGAGCCTGCTCACGCAATCAGCTACGCGACAAAACTGGCGAAGACTCTCAAGAAAGAAGACTCGATCATTGTAAACCTGTCAGGTCGAGGAGACAAGGACGTGGACACGATTGCAAGACAACTCCCTCACTGACAACCCGATTGAACAGAAATTCCGGGACCTGGGTAAGCGTTCCGAAGGAGTATTAGTTGCCTATCTGATGGGTCATGATCCAGACCCGAAATCGTTCTTAGCAAACGCCATATCGCTCATTGAAGGCGGAGCTGACATTCTCGAGGTAGGCATTCCATTCTCTGACCCTGTGGCAGACGGTCCAATCATCCAAGCTGCGGGCATGCGAGCCCTCTCCGCCAGGGCTACACCTCGCCAGATTCTCGATACAATCGGGGAACTCTCAACACAGTTTACGTTACCGATAGTGACCTTGACCTACTACAATCCTATACTCGCAATGGGCATCGAGCGTTTCATGCGAACTGCGAGTGACAGCGGGGTGAACGGAATGGTTGTTCCAGACCTACCGATGGAGGAAGCTGAGGCATTCCGCGATATGGCTCTCAAACACAACCTTGACAGCATCTACCTTGCTGCACCGAACACATCTACAGAGAGGTTGCAGAACATCGTTAACAAGTCGAAAGGGTTCCTCTATCTCGTCTCTCTCTATGGGGTCACAGGCCCACGTGACATTCTCAGCACACAATCACTGGACACCGTCAAGAAAGTCAAATTGCTGGCAAGAGGAAAGATCCCAATTTCAGCCGGGTTCGGGATCAGTCGGCCAGAGCACGTATCATCATTATTACGCGCGGGGGCAGATGGAGTCATTGTCGGTAGCGCTCTAGTAAGAGTAGTTGCCGAACATTTGGACGACCCGGGAGAGGCGCAGGATCATTTGAAAAAAAATATCTGGTCTCTGAAGCAAGCGTCGAAAACAACTGGCTGCTAGGTCGGAACGACCAGACGAAGTCCGAAAGAAGCGTAGATTAATTCATCTCACCAGATCTGAAGTTCTCTTCACTCCAGGTCTGAAGGTTGGCGTATCTCAAATGATGAGATGGATGAGCATGCTGTCTTTTGGTGGAACTCTTCCACGTGATCTCCGCCTGTTATTCTTTTCGCTCTTCCTGTGGACCTTCGGTCTAGGCGTCTACAACTATGTCTGGTCTCTCTATCTTACCCAGCTTAACGCAAACCCGGAACAGGTCGGGCTCGTCTCCTCCATCGGCTATGTCGCCGCCGCCATATCGATGATTCCTGGCGGAATCCTCGCCAACAAGTACGACAACAGGACCCTGCTCATAGTAGGCTGGGCGATGAGCATCCCTGTCCCTATCCTGTTCTATTTTTCACGAACCTGGTCCGACGTCATTCCAGGACTGATTCTGTTCCAATTATCGGCGTTCAATCTACCGGCGATGAACTCCTTCATTGGCCAACTAGGGGATCGGAGACGCATGTCATCAGCATTCGGAGCGGTCTACTCCGCGTTTCCGCTTGGCCTTATCCTCTCTCCAGCTGTCGGAAGCCTACTACTAACTTGGTTTAGTATCCGTGATTTGTTTTGGATTACCTTGGTTCTCTGGACAGTTTCCACAATCATCCTGTTTCCGATCAAACGTCAGCCGCCAAGGGAAGTAGATTCGAAGGCTCCTTTGTTCGAGCTTCCCAGATCGCGTCAAGAACTTACGATTCTAGTATTCCTTTTCGGAGTACCCGCAGCCATCAGTATCACCTCGCCGTCTTTCCTTCCCCTATTCCTTCAAGATGAGCTGCATCTCACGGCCGCCCAGATCCAGCTACTGGGGGCGGCTCAGTCTCTTGGCGCCGCGATCTCTGCAATTCTTCTTGGACGGTGGGCTGCGACCCGGAACCCTGGGTCAACGATCGCGAAGGAACTCTTGCTCGTCGCAGGAGGAGCTCTTGGGATAGTTCTGGCAGGCTC
>Ga0137415_10001900_pt1 | contig 20840 bp, 17 predicted proteins | sample CZODoug3_1_1_16f_FD_183082 | JGI IMG/M metagenome (GOLD analysis project Ga0137415, IMG submission 183082) | Vadose zone soil fungal communities from Angelo Coast Range Reserve, California, USA - CZODoug3_1_1_16fungal (Hybrid Assembly) | ecosystem: Environmental > Terrestrial > Soil > Vadose...
TTCTTCATGGCCTCGGCGATGATCTTGCCGATGGTCTCGTCGTTGTTGGCGGAGATGGTGCCGACCTGGGCGATCATGTCGCCGGTAACGGGCTTGGAGAAGTCGTCGAGCCTGCCCTTGCCGCGCTCGCCGGTCTTCTTGTCGATGTCGCCCGCGATGACAGCGATGGCCTTCTCGATGCCGCGCTTCAGGGCCATGGGGTTCGCGCCGGCCGCTACGGTCTTCACGCCTTCGCGATAGATGGCCTGGGCCAGGACCGTGGCAGTGGTGGTGCCGTCACCGGCAACGTCGGAAGTCTTCGAAGCGACTTCCCGCACCATCTGCGCGCCCATGTTCTCGAGCGCGTCCTTCAATTCGATTTCTTTGGCTACGGTGACGCCGTCCTTGGTGATGGTCGGAGAACCGAACTTCTTCTCAATCACAACGTTGCGGCCCCTGGGGCCGAGTGTGACTTTTACCGCGTCCGCCAAGAGGTTGACGCCGCGGAGAATCGCTTGGCGCGACTCCTCGCCATGAACAATCTGCTTTGCCATTGCTTCGTCTCCTGAAGTTTCTTTTGAAGTTAAGGGCAGGCTGGGCCTGCGGAATGTTTCCAGCTCGGAGCTTCGAGCTGCGAGCTTTCAGCGAACGGCGGCTTGCTTACCGCCTTGCGCCTACGGGTTCCTTTTTGGTCGATCCGACAAGGACGCCCAGGACTTCTTCCTCGCGCATGATGATGAAGTCTTCACCATCAATCTTGATCTCGGTGCCGGCATACTTTCCGAACAGGACGCGATCGCCCTCTTTCACAGCCAGAGGGAAAATCTTGCCTTCGTCGTTGCTCTTGCCGCGGCCTACGGAGATCACTTCGCCTTCCTGCGGCTTGTCCTTGGCGGAATCGGGGATGATGATGCCGCCCCGGGTGGTTTCAGCTTCCTCGACGCGACGGACCAGGATCCGGTCGTGGAGGGGGGTAAACTTGGTAGCCATAGTTTGCTGACTCCTTTCGTTAAGTCCAATTGTTTGTTTTGTTTAAATAGCAGGTTGACGCATATACCAGACTTCGTTAGCACTCATCTCGGGCGAGTGCCAATTGTACGGAGATGAGCGGCGAGTTGTCAAGGGGGTGGGAAGTAAGAAGGGCAGGAGGTTCGGGAGCTGGTCTGTCAAGCAGGGTGACAGGGTAATGAATTGATGCTTAGAATGTGGTCACGGCCATGAAAAGACTCTCGGCGGCAGCGGTGGGACTGGCGGTGACTCTGCTGGTGGCGGGTGCGTGGGCGGAAGAGCCGTCGGCGGCGCTCAACTTTGTGGTCGTCCGGGATTACAGCGGGAAGCCCGTGCGGAACGCCAGCGTGGTGTTGCATCCGGTAAATGCGCGCGGGAGACAACAGCGCGGCGGATACGAGTTGAAGACCGACAGCGACGGGAAGACGAGCTTCGACGGTGTGCCGTACGGCAAGCTGCGGGTGCAGGTGCTGGCTCCCGGATTCCAGACGTTCGGGGAGGACTACGACATCGAGGGGCCGACGATGGATATCACGGTGAAGTTGAAGCGTCCGCAGAAGCAGTATTCGATTTACGATGAGCATCCGAACGACGGGAAGAAGGACGCGGCGCCGGGCAAGAACGCGGAGAAGAAGGATCCCGGCGAAGGGGATGGGAAACCGCAATAGTGCTTGTTGGCGGTTGGTGGTTGGCACAGATTTTTCTGAGAGCGATTCCATGGACTATCTTCTGAAGACGGAGCCTTCTGTATATTCGTTTGCGGATTTGCAGCGGGACAAGGCGACCACCTGGGACGGGGTAACCAATCCGGTCGCGGTGCGGAATCTGCGCGCGATGAAGCCGGGCGAACGGTTGGTCATTTACCACACGGGCGATGAGAAGAGTGCGGTGGGGACGGCGTCGGTCGTATCGGTTGAGGTGACGGATCCGAAGACGCCGCTGGTGAAGATTAAGGTCGGGAAGGCGATTGGCACCCCGAGGACGCTGGCGGAGATCAAAGCCAACAAGCTGTTTGCGGATTCGCCTCTGGTGCGGCAGGGGAGGTTGTCCGTCGTGCAGCTTACGGCGGCGCAGTATGAGTTTCTGGGGGGGAAATAGGAGGACCGGTGGTTGGTCGTTGGTCGTTGGCCCGGCTCGGTGGAGCGGGGCTTTTTTTGTTGGTGGGTGGTTTGGGACCAGTTCCGAGTTGTCGCGCACCGGACGGTTGTGCGGCTTTTTGACGTCCCTAAGGGGCGCGATCTGGGTTTCATCGCGGCCAGTCGTGTCGCGAGCGCGCGCGGGCTCGAGATTTGGTTGTCGGCCCTGCGCACCGACGGGCGGGGGACGCCCATCGCTCCACTGACACGCGGGATGGCTGCGACACAAGAATCTCGGCCGCTGGACAGACGAGGGCGTCGGTCCCTACGACGCGGGCTGGGGCGTTTTGCTCGCCATGGCCTCTCGGCTTGGGCGGGCGGTGTTTCTGGCGGAGTTGCGTGCTATGCTCGAAATCCGAGTCGATATCCTTGGTTTCCAACAAGCCACCAACTGGACCACAGGAGCCTGTGGAGCCCAGTCCGCCTGACCAAAAGAAATCTTTGCATGGCTTAGCGGAGGAGGGGCCTGCGGCGCTGGACGAGCGGCGGAGAGCGGCGGGCCGCTTATCCAATCGTCTGGTTGAGCATCCACCAAACCATCATCCTGAACATTTCTCGAACCCTAAGGACGGTCGGCACGATTTGTCTGCGCTGAGCCCGCGTCTTTCAGCGGGAGTGTTGGAGGCGTTGCCTGGGCTTTTGCGGGAGGCGCCGGATCCTGATTCTGCGTTGCGGATGCTGGAGCGGTTGGTCGACGAGTCGGGCGAGCGGGTGGTCGGATTGCTCAATCGGCACTATCCGCTGGTGCACTACGCCATCATGGTTTTTGGGCATAGCCGGTTCCTGGGCGAAACACTTTTGCAGAATACCGATCTGCTGGAGTCGTTGCTGAACCGGTCGCGGCTCGATCGCAGTTATTCGCGGGAGGAATTTCAGGGGGCTCTCAAGGCGTTTCGGTCACAGGGACGAGAGAGCGATGTCTCAACGCTGCTGGCGCGGTTCAAGCGGCGGGAGTATGTACGAATTGTGTTGCGCGACCTGCTGGAGATCGCGCCTCTCGCAGAGACGACGGCCGAGATCTCGGCCTTGTCGGATGCGCTGATTGCCGAGGCGTTGCGCGAGGCGGAGATTTCCTTGCAGGGGAAATATTGGGCGCCTCGAAATGCCGATTCTGGTGCGCAAGCAGGAGAGGGGCGATTCGCGGTTCTGTCCCTGGGAAAGCTTGGAGGGAATGAGCTCAATTACAGCTCGGATGTGGACCTGATGTACCTATTCGGCGAAGACGGCAGCGAGGAACAATTCTCGAGGCAGGAGTATTTCATCCGACTGGCGCAGCAGGTGACGGATATTCTTTCGCGCGTGACCCGGGAAGGTCCGGTGTTCCGGATTGATTTGCGCTTGCGGCCGCGGGGCGCGGATGGGGAGCTGGCGATCAGCCTAAAGCAGGCCTTGCGCTACTACACGCAGACGGCGCAGGACTGGGAACTGCAGGCACTGATCAAGGTACGGCACTCGGACGGGGATGCGGGGCTTACGCGTGCGTTCATCCAGGGTGTGCAGCCGCAGGTGTACACAGAGAAGATCAATTTCCAGGCCATCAAGACGGCGCTGGTGGCGCGCGAGCGGATGCACAGGCAACGGCTGCGGCGAGCGGGCGCGGGGCCGCCGCAATCGGCGATCAATATCAAGATTGATCATGGGGGGATTCGGGACATTGAGTTCCTCGTGCAGTGCCTGCAACGGGTGTATGGCGGAAGTGAGCCCTGGTTGCGGTCGCGGGGAACAGTGTTCGCACTGCAGAAGTTGCATGACAAGGGGCACATTAGCGGGAAAGAGTTTCACGAGTTGACCAGCGCGTACGAGTTTCTACGGCATCTGGAACATCGGCTGCAGCTGCGGCACGGGCAGCAAACCCACGTGCTGCCGACTTCAGAGACAGAGTTGCGGATCATTGCGGGCTCGATGGACAGGGGCGGACAGACGATGCGGGATGCCTCGGACCTGGTGAGCGCGGTGCAACAGCGGATGGCGGCGGTGTCGGGGATTTACAAGCGCGTCATCTTTCAGCAGCAGACGCGGGAAGGGCAGGAGGTGGCGGATACCGGGTTCGCGTTGCGAGGGGGCATGGAGGGGGCCGCTCCGGGTGCGTCGAATCAGCAGATCCTCGACCGGCTGGCGGGGGATTCGCCGAAGCTGCATGAAATTGCTTGCCGGGAGGAGTTGGGGCCGCTGACGCGCAGGAACCTGTTTCGCTTTTTGAGTTCGGCGCTGACGAGTTCGGAGCGATACGCAGCGGTGGTTCGGCAACCGGGGGCTGTGCAGCGGGCGCTGGCGATTTTTGAGGCAAGTGAATATCTGACGGAAATCCTGGTTCGGCACCCTGAGGAGATCGCAACGCTGGCGCACGTGGATGCGGCGCCGTCGTGGGCGGGGAGTGGGTATCTGTTCGACAGCCCGCTGGGGGGCGGACGGACGCCGGGAGATCCGGTGTTCGCTTACCTGGCGGCTTCGCCCGCTTCCCATGGGGAGAAGTTGTCGCTGTTGCGCAGGCACTACCGGGATCGGGAACTCGCCGAGGGGGCGCGCGATGTGACCGGGTTGCGGGACGTGTACAGCTCACTGGCGGCGACGACAGCGGCGGCGGAAGACGCGATTGCGGCGGCGTTTGGGATTGCGGAGGAACCGACTGGCCTGGCAGTCTTCGCTCTGGGACGGTTGGGGACGGCAGAGTTCGATATCGCTTCGGATGCGGATCTGCTGTTTGTGCGCGGCGAGGATGCGGACAGCGAGTCGTTGACCCGGTCGGTGGAACGCATGGTGCAGGCGCTCTCGGCGTACACGCAGGATGGGATGGTGTTTGCGGTGGACACGCGGCTGCGTCCCCGGGGTGGGGAAGGAGACTTACTGGTCACTGTTCCTCAGTTGGAAACTTATTTTCAGCGCGAGGCGCAAGCCTGGGAGGCGTTGCTGTATACCAAGCTGCGGTTTTTGACAGGCGATCGAGGGCTGGGGGAGCGCGCGTTGGGGGCGAGACGGCGTCTGTTTGAGCGGTTCGAGACGGAACCGGGGGTCTTACCAGCGGTGCGGGATATGCGGAAGAAGCTGGAAGGAAATCATGATGGGGAGAAGAACTTCAAAACCGCGCCGGGAGCAACGTATGACATTGACTTCATCACGAGCTACCTGCTGGTGAAGCATGGGGTTCGGGATAAGAGTGGCACGCTGCGCGACCGGTTGTGGCGGTGTGCGGCTGGTGGCTTTCTCGAGAAGCGAGATGCGGCGCGACTTGATCACGCCGCGGAGTTGCTGCGGACGGTCGAGCACGTGGTGCGGCTGGTGGTGGGACGTGCGTGGAAGTGGCTGCCGGCTGCGGAGCATGCGCGGCGGGTTACGTCGGAATTGGCGGGAAGAATTTTGGATCGATCGTTTGACGACGGGTTGGAAGGGGAGTTGGAGCGGACGTGTGCAGAGGTGCGGGGGATTTACGAGCGGGTGTTGGGGGGTGTGGGGTAGGGCTTACCAGAGGGCTCAGCGGTCTTGTGTCAGCGCGGCTCGGCAGTCGACAGCGAGGATTTTGAAGTATTGCCTAACGTTGTCTTCGGGCACCGTTGATGAGCCGTTGTTACGAGTTCCTCTTATATGAGGACCCGTTCACGCCGGGAATTACTACGTCGGAGGTGTCTGGACTTGCCGGACACGCCATCGCCTGTTAGGCGGCTCTCGCCAGGGGAGTTGGCGCAGGGCGTTGACGGCGTTGCACGAGCCAGACAACGAGCCAGGCGATGCCGGCAAAGATCAGGACGGGCGGGCCGACAATCAGCCAGAACCAGCCTCGGCCTTCGAGGGCCGTGACGTCTCCTCCTACTATGGCTTCGGGCTGGCGGCCGAGGGAGCCGCCTACCGCGGCGAGGTCGCCAGCGACCTTGGTTCCGCTCTCCAGGCGAACGTCCCCCAGGACGGTGGTCAAGTCACCCGCTACGGATCCCTCGCCTTCGATCACGACGTTTCCAGCGACGGCGGTTACATCCCCGGCCACTTGGCCGCGGATGTAAATGGAGCAGCCAATGCAGGTGAGATCGCCGGTCTGCTGGTCGGGGCCGACGCGGATGTCGTGGCCGAACTGGGTGTACTCGGGATTGTCTTTGGCGGAGGCGAAAGGGACGCTCGCGAGAAGAAAGAAAACGAACGGGAGGTAGGAGTCTCTCATGAGGTGGCAACGGCTCCTTTCGCGCTTAGGGTGAGATTCTGGAGCAGGGACGGAGGGTTGTCAAGGCGAGGGAGGGCAGCCAAGGCAGCGTGTCAGCGGGCGACACCCGGAAGAGGCGCTTGCGCGCCGATGGAGGAGGACGCCAGGCGCTCCAGCAAGCTTCTTTCAGCCGTTCCTACGGGACGGTTTTTGCCCGTTCCCGCCATTGAATTGGCGGGATATTCTCAGCGCCCTTACAGTGCGCGTTCACACCGCGCGCCACTACCAGGACCTCCGAAGCGCGAGGACCCATCGACTTCGCTCAGAGCGGCTCCGCTCCACTGACACGGCAGAATCATTTCTCGCGGTGCGGGTGGTTTCTCTATAATGAGTGGTTTTCCATCACGGGCAAGAGGTGTTCTATGGCGGATTCCTTTAATGGCGTGGCTGTGCCGGCCGATGGGGCGCGGATCACGTATACGGGCGGCGAGTACCAGGTTCCGGACAATCCGATTGTTCCGTTCATCGAGGGCGATGGGACGGGACGTGATATCTGGAAGGCGTCGGTGCGAGTGTTCAACGCTGGCGTCGAAAAGGCCTACAAGGGCAAACGTCGCGTGGCCTGGTACGAGATCTTTGCAGGCGAGAAGGCCAAGGCGAAGTTCGACAACTGGTTGCCGGACGACAGCGTTGGCGCGGTAAAGGAATTTCGCGTGGCGATCAAGGGGCCGCTGACTACGCCGGTGGGGGGCGGGATCCGGTCGCTGAACGTCGCATTACGACAGATTCTGGATCTCTATGCTTGCATTCGGCCGGTGAAGTACTACAAGGGGGTGCCGTCGCCCGTGAAGCATCCGGAGCGGATGGACCTGGTGATCTTCCGAGAGAATACCGAAGACGTATATGCGGGGATTGAGTGGGAGCAGGGGACCGCCGAGGCTGCGAAGCTGATCGACTTTCTGAACAAGGAGATGCTGAAGGGCGGCAAGAAGCAGGTGCGGTTGGATTCGGGCGTGGGGATCAAGCCGATCTCGATCACGGGAACGAAGCGGCTGGTGCGGATGGCGATTCAGCACGCGCTGGAGCATGGGCGGAAGAGCGTCACGCTGGTGCACAAGGGAAACATCCAGAAATTTACGGAAGGCGCGTTTCGCAAGTGGGGATATGAGCTGGCTACCCAAGAGTTCCGGGACAAAGTCGTGACGGAGCGGGAGAGCTGGATTCTGGATAATAAGGATAAGAACCCCAATTGGTCGGTGGAGCAGAATGCCAACCTGACGGAGCCGGGATTGGAATTTGCTACTCCGGAGTTCCGGGCGGCGGTTTACAAGGAAGTGAAAGACGTGCTGGAAGCGATTTACGGCTCGCACGGGCATGGAGTCTGGAAGAAGAAGTTGATGATCAACGATCGTATCGCCGATTCGATCTTTCAGCAGGTCGTTACGCGGGCCGATGAGTATACGGTGCTGGCTACGCCGAATCTGAATGGGGATTACATCTCGGACGCTTGCGCGGCGCAGGTGGGCGGACTGGGGATCGCACCGGGGGCGAATGTTGGAGATGGGTACGCGATCTTTGAGGCTACGCATGGGACCGCGCCGAAGTACGCGGATAAGGACGTGATTAATCCGGGGTCGGTGATCTTGTCGGGGGTGATGATGTTCCGGTTTTTGGGGTGGACCGAGGCGGCGGATCTGATCGAGCGTGGGTTGGAACGGACCATCGAGCAGAAGAAAGTCACCTACGATTTTGAGCGGCTCATGGAAGGCGCGACCAAGGTGAAAACCAGCGAGTTCGGGGATTCCATCATTCAGAATATGGATGCTTCAGTGCTGGCGGGGGTAGGGTAGGGGCGCGGCCGCAGATTGCGCTGATGGACGCAAGCCAAAGACTAAGAGCTCTTGACCGCAGAGGGCGCTCCGAACAGCCGCTAAGGACGCGAAGAAGGCTAAGTTCTGAACGTCACCCGCAGGCGTGCATCCGATCTTGAAGTCATAGAAAGGACTTATTCATGCGCAAGAAGGTGACGATCGTTGGTTCGGGGAATGTGGGGGCTACCGCGGCGCACTGGATTGCCTCGAAGGAGCTGGCGGATGTCGTGCTGATCGACATCATTGAGGGGGTGCCACAGGGCAAGGGCCTGGATCTTCTGGAGGCGATGCCTATCGAGAAGCGGGACTCTCACATTCTGGGGACGCAGGATTACAAGGACACCGCAAACTCGGACATCGTGGTGATTACGGCGGGGGTTCCGCGCAAGCCGGGGATGAGCCGTGATGATCTGCTGAACATCAATCACAACATCATGAAGGCGGTGGTGGGCGAGGCGGTGAAGTATTCGCCGAACTGCATTTTGATTATCGTGTCGAATCCATTGGATGCGATGGCGCAGGCGGCTTACAAGATGAGCGGGTTTCCGCGCGAACGCGTCATTGGCATGGCGGGCGTGCTGGACTCGGCGCGCTTCCGGACGTTTATCGCGGAAGAGCTCAAGGTCAGTGTGGAGAATGTGACGGCTTTTGTGTTGGGTGGACATGGCGACACGATGGTTCCGCTGACGCGGTATTCCACCGTGGCGGGGATTCCGATCACCGAGTTGCTGGATCCGGCCACGCTGGAGAGGCTGGTGCAGAGGACTCGGGATGGCGGCGCGGAGATCGTGAAGTATTTGAAGACGGGGTCGGCTTACTATGCTCCGTCGGCTGCAGTCACCGAGATGGTGGAGGCGATCCTCAAGGACAAGAAGAAGATTCTGCCTTGCGCGGCTTACCTGGAAGGGGAGTATGGGATCAAGGGGCTGTACGTGGGGGTGCCGGTCAAGCTGGGCGCCAAGGGGATCGAGCAGATCATCGAGATCAAGCTGACTCCGCAGGAGAAGACCGAGCTGGATCGAAGCGCTGCGGCGGTGAAGGAACTGGTGGGGGTGATTGGGGTTTAGGTGTCAGGTGTCAGGTCGTAGGTGTTAGGTATCAGATTCTCGGTCTCCAAGTGTTCGGTGTCTGGCAGCGTGGTTTTTCGGTCTGCGCGCAAACGGCGACTAGGGCGCGACCCTTTCGCGAAGGGGTTCGTCCAATCCGCTTAGCCCGACGGGGCTCAGCAGGCTGACCGCTCCGGTAACTGCAAAATTTACGCACAGCGCAATGAAGCCGGCATTCACGCCATGGAAGGGGTCGCGTTTGCTGAGCATCAGAAACGCGACGGTGGCGATGCCGGTCGCCAGTCCCGCGAAGACGGCGGGCGTTGTGACTCGCCTGGAGTATAAACCGAGCACGACGCCGGGGAAGAATTGGGTCACGCCGGCATATCCCAACAGCAGGAGGGAAACCAAGGAGGTTGAACTGGAGATGGCGGAGCCCAGGGCAACCGTCGTGATCACCAGCACCATGATCTTGGCCAACTTCGCCACCTGCTGATCGGTCATGCTGGGCGCGAAGAGGGGACGATAGAGGTTCTTGGCGAACAGCGTGGCAGCCGTGAGGATCTGGATGGCTGCGGGGACCATCGCAGTCAGGGCGCCAGCGCCGCCGATCAGGCCCAGGACCCATGCGGGGAAGGTCTTCCGGACCAGCGTTAACAAAGAAAGATCGCCGTTGCTCAAGCCGGGTAGAACCAGCAGCGCGGCCAGGCCTACGAACAACATCAGGGGCATTGTAAGGCTGTAGAGTGGCATGACGACGGCATTGCGGCGCAGAGTGTTGCCGCTCTTGGCGGTAAAGCTGGCACCAAACCCTTGTGGCCACATGTAGAACCCAAGCGCGGTGAGTAGAACTGTGGATACATACCAGGCGTGACCGAGGTTCTTCGTCGAGCCCGGCATGACAAGATGTCCAGGTTTAGCGTGCGCCACTGCGGCAAACATCGGCCCCACTCCGCCGAAATAGATATAGGGGATCGCGATGCCTACAAAAACGGCAGCTAGGAACAGTAGTAGATCCTTCAACACGCTGACCCACGCCACTCCGCGCACGCCGCTGGTGAATACGAATGCGGCCACCAGCGCGAAGGCCAGCACCATGGCGGGGGTGCGACCGATCCCTTCAAAACTTGCCACTTCCACGATGATCCCGAGCCCGGTCAGTTGAAGCTGAAGGTACGGGATCATGAAGACGACTCCCACCAGGGCGACGAAGGCCGCAAGGTGCTGGCTGCGATAACGGACCTGGAAGAAGTCCGCTTGTGTCTGAAGGCGATACTTTCGGCCCACTTCCCAGATTTGCGGCAGGATGTAGAACGAAACAACGTACGCTAGCGGCTGGTACGCGAGAATGTACAAGGCGGGTCCACCCTTGGCATATGCCCAGCCGCTGGCCCCTAGGAATGTGAACGTCGTGTAGATCTCGCCCGCCATCAGCAGCCAAACCAGGAGTAAGCCGAAGCCTCTGCCGGCTACCGTCCATTGTTCGAGATCCATCTTGTAGCGGGAGCCGGCGTAGAACCCGATGAACGAGCCCACTGCGACAATCGCGAAGATGATCGTGAGAGCCACGCCGCTCGCACTCACGAAGCACCGCCCGTGTCGCCGTGACGCCATCGATCAGGAGCGCGTTCCACCTGCAGCCTATATGCACCCCACATGCAGAGAGGTGTGAGCACCAGCCATGAGGTCAGCCAGAAGAAATTAAATGGTATGCCGAGGACGGTGGGATCGATACGGTCCCAAAGGGACACCGAGAAGCACACGCCTGCGAAGGGAAGCAGCCCCAACAGAATCGATCCCGGCGATGGCCGTTTCACTCGGAGAGACTCCTCGTCCATTTGCGCACCGCGACTGAATGGCGGGCATTGTTGCATACCGACGGTGCGATGAAAAGGAGTGATTTTGAGGAGCTAGGCTGGCGTTTTGTGCAGGAAATCTCCTTTAAGGTCTGATGAGGACTTCAGAGACTCGGGGTCCTTCGACCACGCCAACGACTATGCCGACCGATCCCAAAGGAATCAGCCGGCTCCGCTCAGGATGACAGGATTGGAAAAAGGCTCTGCCTGCAGGTCGGCTATAGGAATCGCTCAATCGTTACCGACTGCAGGACTATGGCTTTTTGGGGGCGATTTTGCGAGGCGCAGGGGACGTTGGCAATCTTGTCGGCGATTTCCTGGCCTTCGATGACTTCTCCGAAAATGGTATGTTTTCCGGTCAGCCAGGTAGTGGGGGCGACGGTGATGAAAAATTGCGAACCGTTGGTGTTGGGGCCAGCGTTCGCCATCGCCAGCTTGCCCTTCTTGTCAAACTTGTGGGGCGAGCCACGGGTTTCGTCTTCAAACTGGTAGCCGGGGCCGCCCATGCCGTTGCCGGCGGGATCGCCACCCTGGATCATGAAGTCGGGAATGACGCGGTGAAAGACGGTGCCGTCGTAGAGGCGATCTTTGCTTTTCTTGCCGCTGACGGGGTGGGTCCAGTCGCGCTTGCCTTCGGCCAGATCGACGAAGTTGGCGACCGTTTTGGGGACCTCTTTTTCGAAGAGACGGCAGACGATAGTGCCTTCGGTGGTCGTGAACGTTGCGTACGTGCCGGGTTGGCGGGTCATAGAATCCTTTCGTTTGCCTGATGGGGATAGGTCGACGGGCCAGGACGCCGGTCGCTCCGCAAGCTGATCTCTAACTATTGCGGTGCTGTGGCTTTGGGCGATGCCGGCTTGGCCGCAGTGGGCTTCTTGGTTGCTCGGGCAGCCGGCTTCGGCACGGGCGGAGCAGCGCCCGGCTTCACGATCGTGATGTGGATGATCTTCACGGGACGGAAGGGGCGATTGCCGCGCGGATCACTGGCCAGGCGGGCGATCTGCTTGACCAGTTCCACGGATGCTTCGTCGCACTGGCCGAAGATGGTGTAGCCACCGTTCAGGCTGGCGTAAGGAACCTCGGTGATGAAGAATTGCGACCCGTTCGTGTCGGGACCGGCGTTGGCGTAGGCCAGCCGGCCGGGGCGGTCGAAGGTGAGGTCGGGTGAGGTCTCGTTCTTGAATTTGTAGCCAGGATCGCCCGTGCCAGTGCCGGTGGGATCGCCCCCCTGGATCATGAATTCTGGGATAACACGGTGGAAGATGGTGCCGTCATAGAGGGGAACGCCGTGCTTGTTGGCGTGGGTGACGGGGCTGGTCCAGTCCTTGGTGCCGGAGGCCAGGCCGATGAAGTTGTCGACGCCGATGGGGGCTATCTTCGGGAACAGGGTGCAGTGGATCTTGCCGGCGGTCGTGTCGATGATGGCAGTTGGATCGGCGGAAGCTGCGGTTGTCGCGGCCGGAGTGGTGGTACGTTTCGGGGGCGTGGTGGTTGTGGGTTTCGTTTGGGACCAGGCGGAAAGACAGAGAATGAGGATGGCTAGCCCGATTCGTTTTTGCATGCGGACTCCTTCGTAGGTTCGGTTCTGCGCCCAAGGGGCTGATTGGAGTGAATTTGAATTGTACGACAGTGCGAGGCGGGGCGGTTGGCTGCCTTGCAACGGTTCTTTCACCCCTCCCGGGCCTGGACACGCCCTGCTGCGTTCCCGCGGCATGCGCCGTGGGCTTCATTCTGTCGCCGCTTCGCGCCTGACGATTCGACGAAAAAAAGAGAGTCCCCCTAATCGGAAAACGGAAAATCGGCTCAGCAACAGAAATGCTGTGCGAGGCTGGTGGTGTGGGACATCGACACCGGGTCCTTCGACTGCATTCGGCATTCGCCTGACTTCGCTCAGGATGACAGGTGAGGGGAGTCCGGGGATGGTTGACTTCGTCGCGGCCAGGGCAAAGGTGATCTATGGGAAAACGCCTGATGTCGATCCACAGCTATCGCGTCGCGGCGGTTTTCGTTTGTGCGGATTGCATCTCGTGGCTTACGCGCTCGACCTCGCGGAAGACGCGCAGCAGGTTTCCACCCAGGATTTTCTTTATGTCGTCGGAGCGGTAGCCGCGGTCGAGCAGGCCTTGCGTGATTTTGGGGAGGTCGGCGGCGGAGTCGATACCGGCGGGAGTTGCGCCGCTGACGCCGTCAAAATCGGAGCCCAGGCCGACGTGATCGACGCCGCTGATTTTGGCGATGTGGTCGATGTGGTCGATCAGGGACGTCAGGGCCGGGCGCGGAATCTTTGCCATCCACTCCCGCTCGACGTGGTCAAAGTCGAGGTAGGTGACAGTTTTGCCTGCGGCCTTTAAACGGTCGACATACGCCTGGGTGGCGGCCGTCTTATCCTTGGTTTGCGCTTCCATGGCCTTGCGGAAGTTGTCGTCGTCGAACGCTGAGAAAAAATTAACCTGCACGACCCCGCCGTTTTTGGCTACGGCGCGCAGCATGTCGTCGCTCATGTTGCGCGGATGGTTCACCAGCGCCCGAGCCGAAGAGTGGGAGGCGATGACCGGGGCCCTGGTGGTGGCGACGGTGTCCCAAAACGTCTTGTCGGCGACGTGGGAAATGTCGACCATCATGCCGAGGCGGTTCATCTCGTGGACCACCTGTTTGCCAAAGTCGGTGAGGCCGTTGTGGTGCTCGATTTTGGGATCGTTCGTGTCGCCGGAGGAATCAGCCCACTCGTTGGTGTTGGACCAAGTGAGGGTCATGTAGCGGACCCCGAGACGATAGTAGGCGCGCAGTAGGTGGATGTCGTTCTCGATGGAATGGCCCCCCTCGATGCCCATGAGGGCAGCAAGTTTGTGCTGTTGATGCGCGCGCTCAATGTCAGCAACCGAAGAGGCCATGAGCATGCGATCGGGATGGCGGGCGGCCTGCTCGTAGACGGAGTCGATCAAATCGAATGTACGCCGTGCAAAGTGGCCCCGATTGGTTTCCGGTTCCACCCAGATGGAGAAGAACTCGGCGCCCAGGTTGCCGGCGCGAACTTTGTCGAGACTGATGTGGCCGATGTCTTTGGGGTCGGTGCTGCCGATGTCGAAGTTCTCGTCCAGGAAGCGCTGCGGGGTGTCGGCGTGAGTGTCGACCACGATCGCGGAGTTGTGGATTTGCAGAGCCTTCGCATTGACGCCGGCGGGCGGCGGAGTGCCTTGGGCTAGCAGCGGGGCAGAGGACAGCAGGCAGATAAGGAGCAGACGCGGCTTTCGATTCATAGGAGATCGCACTTGCGGTGACGGTTGGGGTCGCAAGGGAAGGATTGTATATGGTGCGAGGATCGTGGGGAAACGGGATTCAGCGGAGGGCGTTGAGAGCTTGGGTCACGCAGTCTTCGGGGGGCTGAACAGTGTCGATTGTTGTCTTGGGGAGAGTGATCGATTCGAAGTTGGCTTTGACTTCGAGGTAGGTGTCGAAGCTGCGATTTCGGGCGGGATGCTCGCCGGAAGCGGCTTGGGATTCGATGCGCGTACGCGCGACATCGTCGGAGCAGATGCACTCGAGAATTCGCCAGGGCTGGTGGAGTTTTGTGGCGGCGTCAACGACCTGGTCGATCTGGTAGCGGCGGGAGAAGGGTCGGCCGTCCAGGAAGACTATGCGGTCGGGTTTTTTCCTGAGGAGCCATGCTGCCGCTTCGAGCATGATCTGCAGGACGAAGTCGTCTTGCGCGGTGGAGTATTCGACGTCGGGTGGAGCGAAGAGCGCCTGACGGATTTCGTCTTTGCTGAGGATCGCTGCGTCGAGATGCGCAGCGAGTTCGCGGGCTAGCGTGGATTTGCCGGTGCCGGGCAATCCGGCCAGGAGGACGATCATGATTTGGCTGCCATAGGTGGGTTTGTGTTCATCCGATGCGGTTGCGAGATTCTTCCTTGTGCTTGCGCGCTGGGTCGGGGATTTAGCCTTTCCAGACACAGCATACAGAAAATGCTCCGTCGGGCGCGGTGGTCGAGTGCCGTCAGGGCAGGCTTTCGACTGCGTTCGGCTGCGCCTCACTTCGCTCGGGATGACAGGGGCGGATCGATTGCGGGTAGTTTTTGATGAGTTGCGGCGTAGGGCTACTTTTGGCTGAGTTCTTCGGAGGGTTCGTTGGAGGGTTCGTTGTCCCAGTGGGCGACGTCCTGGGTCTGACGCCAACTGGCGTAGCGCTCGGAGACCATCACGTGGAACACCCACTGGCGACGTTCTTCTTCGGGTTCGACCAGGCCGAGAGCGCGTAGGTAGAACAGGTAGCGTTGCACAAAGCGGATCTGCTCCTTTGACATGCCGCGACGCTGGAGGTCGAGCGTGAGGCCGGCGAGATGCGACGAGGCGGTCTCGCCTTCTGCGGGGGCAGCGTTGCGATTGTGGCGGCGGAGCTTTTTCTGCACCTTCACGGTGCGGACTGCGGAATTTACTTGGATTTGGTCGTGGAACTGGCGGTAATAAGCCTGGCTGAGATCCTCGACGAAATCGCGCGCCCAGGGACGGCAGTAGCGGCGGTTGGGATCGAGCCGGGGATCGATGCGAAGCGTGGCGCCGGTGCGGATCGGAATCAGAGCCTGACTTTCTTTCAGGGCTTCGAGTTCGTCGTCATCCTGAATGCGCGGCAGATCGAGGCGATCGATTTCCTCGTTCTGGCGAAGCAGAGAATCGTGGGAAGGGCGGAACATCGGGCTCCAGCGCAGACGGCGCGTGTGATGCTTGGTACTGCGCCGCGTGGTAGAGCGTTTGGAGGTGTAGCTGTGGAGAGCGAACGCCTGGCTGCCCATCGCCAGAGTCAGCACGACCCAGATTGCCAAGCGCCGAGTTCCCATTCGCACGAAGTGGCCTCGCCCCTTTCGGGGAGCGCTCCGGTGGCTCGGAGCAGGTGTGTATTCTAACCCGGCTGTCAAGAAAACCAAGGAAAAATGACGCCTCCGGCGTTACTTAGGGCTGAAATGGTAATGGTTACGCGGTGGTTACCAGACGCAACCCGTTGGTTCTGGTGATGGGCGTTCTCATTTCGAAAATGCGCATCTCCCTTTGGGGGTGCTTTGAAACTGTTTCTTTCATCCCATTTGGGGCTTGATCACGCTTTCATTTTTGTGACCCAACGGCTTGCGCATTCTTGCGCCGCTTTGCGGCTGGATTTGAGCGGTGGCACCCGCTCTCTAGCTGTGGGTACGCTCTGGCTTCGGCGCGGCTGTAAGCTGCACTCTTTCAAATCAAAGCGGGCCGCGTTTTGATCCGTAAATTCTCTATTGCGACGAGGCTACGCCGCACAGCAGGAATGCCGGATCACTTCCTGAACAGGTCGACCAAGGCTTGTTTCATTACCTCGCCACCGACTTCTGCGATGGAAGTGGTCAGGGGGATGTCCTTGGGGCAGACCTCGACGCAGTTCTGGGCGTAGCCGCATTCCTGGATACCGCCGTCGCCCATGAGGGCGGTGAGGCGCTCGCGCTTGAGGGATTTGCCCGTGGGGTGCGCGTTGAAGAGGCGCACTTGCGAGACGACGGCGGCGCCGACGAAGCCGGTTTGTTCGTTGAATTGCGGACAGGCCTCCATGCAGCAGCAGCAGGAGATGCAGCGGGAGAGCGGATACATCTGCTCCTGATCTTTTGGGGAGACGCGCGGGCCGGGGCCGAGGTCGTAGCTACCATCCACCGGTACCCAGGCTTTGGTCGCTTTCAGGTTCTCGAAGATGACGTTGCGGTCGGTGGCGAGATCGCGGACGACCGGAAATTTCGAAAACGGCTCGAGGCGGATGGGCCGCTCCAGTTTGTCGAGCAGGGCGGAGCAGGCCATGCGGGCGCGGTCGTTGATGATCATCGCGCAGGAACCGCAGACTTCTTCGAGACAGTTCGAGTCGTAGGTGATGGGCGTGGTCGCTTGGCCTTCGCGTGTGACGGGATTGGCGGCGATCTCCATCAGAGCCGAGACTACGTTGCGGCCGGGTTTATAGGGGAGCTCGAACTCGTCCCAGTACGGCTTGGAGGTGGGCGTATCCTGGCGTTTGATTTTGATGACTACGGAATGTTTGGTCATTCGCTTGCAGCTCTCAGCTGTCAGTTCTCGGTTCTTCACGACTCTTGACTCTTACCCTCCAGCCCTAGGGGGTTTGTCTCGACATCCTCAGAAGCCGAGCACGGAGCAACAGATCCCGGGCAGCCAGCTGCGCTTTGAACGGCGGATCGCCGGTGGCACTTCGTCAAACATGCACGCTCCCCTGCGCAACCTATAGATCGTTGCTCGGGCGATGCGCTCTGAACGAAGCTCCCAGGCTCAGAACGCTCAGCGAAACACCTTCACTTCGCGGCATCGTATTTCCTCGGCCTTGGTGGAATCAGCGAGATGTCTACTGGTTCGAATTCGAGTTTGGGTTGGTCGGCATCGGGGGCGAATGTTGCTTTCGTCGTCCTGAGCCAGTTCAGGTCGTCGCGCTCGGGGAAGTCCGGTTTGTAGTGCGCGCCCCGGGATTCGTCGCGCATGCCGGCGCCCTGGGCGATCACTCGGGACAACTGCAGCATGTTGTAGAGTTGGCGCGTGAAGGCAACCGTCGTGTTCGCCCACTGCGTGCGATCGCTCAGGTTGATCTTCTGCATGCGTTCCAGTAACTCGACCAGCCTGGCGTCGCACTGGCGGATGTTTTTGTTGTAGCGGATGACCGTGCAGTTCTTGGTCATTTCGTCGCCTAGTTCCTGCCACAGCTTGAAGGGGTTCTCGGAACCGTCGGCCTTCATGAGGCCGTGGTTGATCTCCTCCTGGCGTTTTCGCTCGGCTTCGAAGTGGCCGTTGGCTTCGGCCTTCTGCAGGCCGCGGGCGTATTGCACGGCGTTCGGACCAGAAACGAAGCCTCCGAAGATGCAGGACACCAGGGAGTTCGCGCCCAGACGGTTCGCGCCATGGTACTGGTACTCGGCTTCGCCGGCAGCGAAGATGCCGGGGATGTTCGTCGACTGCTTGAAGTCGACCCAGAGGCCTCCCATGGTGTAGTGCATGCCAGGGAAAATCTTCATGGGCGTATCGCGGGGATCGTCGCCGACAAACTTTTCGTAGATCTCGAGGATGCCTTCGAGTTTCTTGTCGAGGATTTTGCGGTCGATGTGAGTGAGATCGAGGTAGACCATCGGCTTGCCATCGATGCCGAGGTTGTGCTCGTAGACGACTTTGAAGATGGCGCGCGTGGCTACGTCGCGCGGGACAAGGTTTCCGTATTTCGGGTACCACTCTTCGAGGAAGTACCAGCGCTCGCTTTCGGAGATGCTCTTGGGATCGCGGTGGTCGCCGGGCGTCTTCGGGACCCAGACGCGTCCACCTTCACCCCGAGCGGATTCCGACATCAGGCGGAGCTTGTCTTCACCCGGGATTGATGTGGGGTGGACCTGGATGAATTCGCCATTCGCGTAATAGCAGCCCTGCTGGTAGAGCGCGGACTGCGCGGAGCCGGTGCAGACTACCGAGTTCGTGGACTTGCCGAAGATGGCTCCGATGCCGCCGGTGGCTACGATGATGGCGTCGGCGGGGAAGGTGCGGATTTCCATGGTGCGGAGGTCCATGGCGCAGATGCCCCGGCAGACACGGTTGCCGTCCAGGACGGCGGAGAGGAACTCCCAGTGCTCGTACTTCCTGACCTTGCCTTCGGATTCGTAGCGGCGGACTTGCTCATCTAACGCGTAGAGAAGTTGCTGACCCGTGGTGGCCCCGGCAAAGGCGGTGCGGTGGTAGAGAGTGCCGCCGAAGCGGCGGAAGTCGAGCAGTCCTTCGGGAGTGCGGTTGAAGGGGACGCCCATGCGATCGAGCAGATCGATGATGCCGGGGGCGGCTTCGCACATGGCGCGAACGGGGGGTTGGTTAGCGAGGAAGTCGCCGCCGTAGATGGTGTCGTCGAAGTGTTGCCAGGTGGAGTCGCCCTCGCCCTTGAGGTTCTTGGCGGCGTTGATGCCGCCTTGCGCGCAGACGGAATGCGAGCGCTTCACGGGCACGATCGAGAACAGGTCAACGTTACCGCCCATCTCGGCGATCTTGATGATGGCCGCAAGGCCAGCAAGTCCACCGCCGATCACGATGATTTTCGGGTTGGATGCCATTTCCGCTCTACGCTTTCTGTAATTCTGCTATTCGGTGAGACTGGGTTTCGCGTCTTCCACGATGCGCCCGCCCACCGGGTCCACTGGCTGTTCCGGAAAACGAGAGCGGAACGTGTACAGACTCGCGAGTCCCACAATGCTCATCAAGAAGAAAAATCCCAGGCACACTGCGAGGAATCGCCGGCGCGCTTGTTCTCCCGAAACGATGCCCCACTTGGCGGCAAACAACCAGATGCCATAGGCGAAATGCCAGGACGCGCAGACCAAGCCGACTACGTAAAAAGCAAACAGGAAAGGATTAAACAGTTCCTCCTGGACTTTGCCGAAGGAGGCGCCGGCGTGGATGTGGAGATCGATGCCGGTGAAGCGCATGGTCCAGGTGTGCCACAGGATGTAGGCGAAGGCGATGCCGCCGGTCCAACGCTGGGCGCTGTACATCCAGTTGCTGGCCCAGGGGTAGTCGGTGACGTTCGTCTCGCCGCGGTACCAGATGTAGAAGCCGTAGAGCGCATGGAAGAGGATCGGGAGCCAGATGCCGAACAGTTCGAGAGCCGGGACCAGCGGAAGGCTGGCCAGGAAGCGGACCTGGCGGGCGTAAGCGGTGGGCCCTCCGATGGCGGCGGCGTTGGAAATCAGGATATGCTCAAACAGGAAGGCGCCGACCGGGATGATGCCGGTGAGAGAGTGCAGGCGGCGCAAGAGGAACGAGCGGCCCTGACCGGCACGTAGGGGAGCTACTCCATGCTTGATGGTGATGGGAGCCGCAGAACCGGCTGTCGCCACGATTACCGCTCCTTATGAGTTCAGATGTGAGATGCGAACCTTTTATTATCTTGGCGGGGTGAGAGCGAAGTCAAGGGAAGCGGGCTCACTAGAATGCGTTCTCGGTTCTGGCGGAGAGGATAAGAGAGGCGCTTCGCGCCCGACGGGCGGGGACGCCCGTCGCTGCATCGGACTGGAATACAATTATGTCGCTTGGGAGGCATCGCCATGTTCAAACCGAAAGGACCGTATTGTCAGAGCTGCGGGATGCCGCTGTCGAAGGATGAGAAGGGCGGGGGTTCGGAGGCGGACGGCAGAGTGTCAACCGAGTATTGCAGTCACTGTTACGTGGGCGGGAAGTTTACGGATCCTTCGCTCACGGCCGAGGAAATGGTGGAGCGGGTTCGCGGCAAACTGAAACAGATGCATATTCCGGGGTTTCTGACGAACTCGATCGCGAAGGATATTCCGACGCTGGGGCGGTGGGCGAAGCGCTAGCGTTGGACGGCCGCTAGATGAGAGGCGTCCCTTGAACGGAAGTCGGAAATTGAAGGGCGGTTGATCCCGCGCTTAGTGCGGGCGCAGCGGCTGACGTCCGCTGCGGAGACTGCTCCGAGTCTGACATGTGCGGCACCCTGACGTCCTGCCCTGAAATCTCTGCGCGCACTGGACACCAGCCATGGTGGATGGGCGGGGACGCCGGTCGCTCCAGATGCCGGGTCTTTGCGTATCCTCCGACTCGGTTTCATTCCCAAAGTTGGGTTCTTTACTAACGCCTCCTCGTCGGTACCTGCTTTCACTTTCGTCAGGAGTTGATCCATTCCAGGAATTTGCGGAAGGCGGCGCCGCGGTGGCTGTAGTTGGCTTTTTCTTCAGGAGTGAGTTCGGCGAAGGTTTTCTGGATCGGCGGAAAGTAGAACATGGGATCGTAGCCGAAACCGCCGGTGCCTTGGAGATGGTCGAGGATCT
>Ga0137415_10001902_pt1 | contig 20816 bp, 18 predicted proteins | sample CZODoug3_1_1_16f_FD_183082 | JGI IMG/M metagenome (GOLD analysis project Ga0137415, IMG submission 183082) | Vadose zone soil fungal communities from Angelo Coast Range Reserve, California, USA - CZODoug3_1_1_16fungal (Hybrid Assembly) | ecosystem: Environmental > Terrestrial > Soil > Vadose...
CAGCCACGCCACGTCACCGGTGACCACGATCCACTGCCCGAGGGTGGCGAACGCCGGCGGCTGCTCCCCGGTCAGGGCGTGCACCGTGCCGGCCGTGAAGATCTGCGTCGCGCCCTGGGCGGCTCCCGCCATGCGTCCACTCCTCGCCCCGCCCGCCGGTGCACGCGGCCCATGTAACCGGTCACGGGCCGCGGCGGCGTCCCGGAATGCCGCCCATTCGGGCAGCAGGTCAGCGATCAGGCTGTCGTTGGTCATCGGTGTCCCCCGGGTCGAGTGGGTCTCGAGGGTGGCCAGGTGATGTTGAGGTGCTCGCGCAGGCCTGCCGCGCCTTTCTCGGTGACCCGCAGCGCCCGGTGGGTCGGCGCGGGAGTGATCCAGCCGGCTGAGTCGAAGGCATGGAGTACGGCCGCGCCGAGCGGCCCGGCGATGTGGTGGCGCTGCTCGGTCCAGTCAATGCAGCAGCGCACGGCACCCAGCTTGGGTGGCAACACCACTCCCATCGCGGCTAGCGTGTCGTGGCCGGCCTCGGTGATGCGGTAGTCGACCACGTCGCGGACAGAGAGCCGATCACCGGACGCGTTGGCCAAGTCGGGTGCGCTATCGGGTCCCTCGAGCAGGCCGTGTTCGCGCAGCGCGTCGGTGACCGTGACGCCGAGCCGCCCACTGATGTGGTCGTAGCAGCGCCGAGCCAGGCGCAGGGCGTGCGCCCGGGTACCTTCCCGCAGCGAGCGCACCGGCTGGGCAGGGGCAAGGCGTCCGATCACTTCAACAAGTCGGGCCACGTCCGGGCCGGCGAGCCGGTAGTAGCGATAGCGCCCAGTCGCTAGCACCTCGAGCAGGCCCCGCTCGGTCAGCTTGCGGAGGTGACCGCTGGCCGTGGAGGGCCGTACCCCCGCCTCTGCCGCGAGCATGCTGGCCGATAACGCCCGGCCATCGACCAACGCGAGCAGAATCCGGCACCGACCACGGTCCGCCAGCAGCTGCCCCACCGCGGCCATATCGACATCACCACCACCAACCACGCCAATGAGCCTAGGGCGACGAAACTTCACCGAAGGCCGAAGTGACCTGAGCGCGGTCGCCCGCCTCATCCGCGCGGTCCTGAGCCAGATCAGCGTGCCCAAGTAGGCCCTCCGTCACCGACAAACGCGGCACGGCGAGCGGGCGGTGCCTATTCGTCTTCGGCGTCCGGGTCGCGCAGCGGTCGGTGAGCACCGCCGAGGTCTCGGCCAGGTGGAAGCTGTAGTGCCCGTCGATGCTGATGTGGTGGCACACGAACGGGGACAGCCGGGGCACGTCCTGCGCGAGCACCGGGTAGCCCTGGGCACGCAGCTCGGCCAGCGCGCGATCCAGGTAGAACGTGTTCCACGATGGCCCTGCACGGTGAGCTGGCGGTTCATCTGTCGGCGGTAGGTGTCGTCTACCGGGTCGACCACGCGCAGCAGGTGCTCGGTCTTCGCGATCCGCCCGTACTCCGCGAACGCCGCCCCCAGTGGGGTCGGACGCCCCTCGCGCCCGAACATGCGCTGCAGGTCGTAGGCGCGGACCTGGTTGGTGACCAGGGAACCGGCGACCTTCAGCATGTCCGGCCAGTGCGTGATCACCTTGTTCAGGTTGACCCGGCTGCGGGCCAGGTCCTCCACAACGCCGTATGTGCCCGTCTCGACGCCGGGCATCGTGGCCCGCCAGAACCGCTGGTCGTCCAGGTCGCGGAACCGCGGACTGAAGTTGTAGCCGAGGATCTTGAACAGACCGAACACCATGTCGGAGTACGACGCGTTGTCGGTCGCCACCATCTCCGGCTTCACCCCGCCGTCCAGGTTCAGCAGGCCGTCCAGGATGTGCAGCGAGTCGCGCGGGGTGCCGGGCACGACCATCTGCCCGATGCCCGCGACCTGGTCGTTGACCGCGTTGAGCCAGGTGATGCCCCCGGTGGTCAACCCCGGCTACGAGGCGTTGACCCGGGCCCGGCTCGTGCATGTCGATCAGTACTAACTGCGGGCCGACACCATCGCCGCGGCGAACGCCGCGCTGATCGCGGCCCAGGCCGAGATCCCGATCGTGCAGTTCTGGGGCGACGGGCTGCTCGCCTCCGTGGACGGCCTGCGGTTCGTCCCCGTCCGGACCGTGAACGCGGCACCGTTGCCGAAGTACTTCGGCTTCAAGCGGGGGGCCAGGCCGATGTTGCACGCCTCGGAGACCAGCAGCGCGACCATGGAGGTGGGCAGGTCCTTCATCCGGGTGGTGCCGTCCCCGAGGTGCACGAAGGCGTCGAGGAACCCGGTCCAGGCGTTCACCTCGAACAAACCCGTCGTCCTGCACCTCGATGGAGACCTTCGCCGCCGGCCCCGCCTCCTCCAGCCGTTCGGCGAGCTGCTTCCACCCGGCATCCAGGCCGCGCACCAGCTCCGCCAGGTGCTCGGCGACGGGCATGTCCAGGCTCAACCCGGCCAGCACGTCCTCCTCGACCGCCTCCCAGTCGGGCCCGTCCAGCAGACGGGCGCGCGGGTTGGACCAGCGGTGCGAGGGCGAGGCGAACACATCGCGGTTGTTCAGGGCCCGGTGCAGCTGCTCCAGCACGCACACCACGTACGCGTCCCGGTCCACCGCGCCCTGCGGCAGGTCGGGGTTGGCGTACACCGCCTTGCGCCAGGCCGGCGGCACCAACTTGTCGTCCACCTCGCGCGGCAGCAGCGGCTTCACCCCCACCTTCCGCCGCGCCAGCGCCGGAAGACCCCGCACCCCGGCCAGGACCCGCTTCCCGGCGCTCGCCGCGTCCAACGCCTTCGACTCTCCGAGCCGCGCAAGGAACGGGCGCACCGTGGCGTACCGGGTCGCCAGCGCGGCCCGCATCGCGATGTCGGCCGTGTTCTCGTCCTCGGGCACCAGGGTCACCACGGTGGCCGCGGCGGTCATCACGGCGGCACGCGGGGCGACTTCCTCGACCGCTGCCCACAGAGCGGCCACGTCCAGGTCCGCACCGTGCTCCTCGAACAGCTCCAGCTCCTCGAACAGCACCTTCGCCGCCTGCGCGAGCGTGCGCGACGCCTTCTCCAGCTGCGGCAACGTCGACAGCCGCTCCTTCTCCGTTTTCCGCTTCGCCGTGTTCAGCAGCCGGGTGGCCATGAGGACCTGGAACAGGTCCAGGGCCTCGTCGATCGCCTTCGCCTCCAGGTGCCGCATCACCGCGGTCAGCATCGCCGTGCGCTTCGGTTCCGCCGCCCGCTCCAGCAGCGGCGCCTTCGACCCCAGCGCGTACCGGGCCAGCGCGGCCATCCGGTTCGGCGGGATCTGCGACAGCCTCAGCCTCCCCAGCCGGTACGCGCCGATCTCGTCCACCCGTTCCAGCGCGCGGGCGAACGCCGTCCCGGTCGTTCGCGTCGGCGGCCGGCGCAGCCGCTCCAGCTCCGAGAGCCGCGACCCCTCCGGCGTCTTGAGCGTCGCCACCAACTCGCCCGGCAACGCCGGGTCAGCGCGGCGGGCGGCACCCGCGACCGTGGCGTGCAGCCGCTTCTCCGCAACCTTCCGGGCCTCCGACACCTGCCGGGCCAGCACGCTCACCCCCGGCAGCAGCACCCGGTGACGGCGCAGCCGGCCCATCGCCTGGTTGAACAGCGCCACCGGCCCCTCGGCGTGCGTCCACGCCCGCCCGTGCACGAACGTGCGAAACCGCCGGGACCACTCCGCGTCCTCGTACTCGCGGTACTCGTAGGCGTCCCGGATCTCCCACGCGTGCTCGTAGGCCGTCTTGGGCCGCTCGGTGTACCGCTTCACGCACGACGGGTCCTCGATGCCGAGCTGCGCGGCCAGATGCTCGACCACCGGCCACGGCGCATCGAGCGGATCGTCGGGGAGGAACCGACCGATGTAGCGCACGGTGCACATCTGTAGGGCGAAGCCGAGCTGGTGATGCTTTGAGCGCCGTAGCGCGATCAGATCCCGGTCCACATCGTCCAGGAAGAAGAACCGCTCCAGCTCGGGGCGGGTCGGCTCCTCGGCGAACTACCCGTACGCCTCGGCCTGCTCATCAGTCAGAAACTCCACCGGCACGAGGGGACCGTAGCCAGCGCCGCTACCCGCCCGGCGATCTTTCCGCGAACCCTGGCGGAGCCCTCAACCGGTGTGCTAGCTGACCATGATCGTTCTCAGCGCCAACGGCTGTACCGATGTTCCCCGAGGCCGGAGACGGACTGTCCAACCCCGAAATCGGCACCCGCCTGTTCCTCAGCCCACAAACCAGGCCCACCTGCACAGTCAGGTGTTGTCCGGCGGTGTGGCACTGAACATCTCGATGAGCCGATCGACTGCATTCTTGCTGAAGCAGACCTCGATGCCTTCGACGGATTCTTGTGCCTTGGTTGCGCTGCGCGGGAAGAGCGCGTCCTCGTAAGCGGTGAGGGCCTGCTCGGTCTCGCCGGGGTGCTCGGCGACTGCCTTGCCAAGGAGCGCTCCGTCGAGCATGGCGAGGTTGGCTCCTTCTCCCGCGAACGGCGACATCAGGTGAGCGGCGTCGCCCAGCAGCGTCACGCCTGGGACTCGGTCCCAACGGTGGCCGACCGGCAGTGCGTTGACCCTGCGGGGCACCAGTGGACCGTCTGCGTTGGCCACCAGCGCCTGCAAGCTCTCGTCCCAGTCTTCCAACTCTGCGAGCACCTTCGTCTTCGAGGCCTCGATGTCGTTGAAGTCAATCGTGTCGAGCCAGTTCTCGGGGGCTTGGAATGCGGTGTAAATGTGCAGTTTGCCGCTGGTCGTGCGGTGACCGAGGATGCCTTTGCTGTCCTCGAGTGCGAAGAGCATCCCGTTGCCGACGACGGCGGCCTCCTTCGGGTGACGGGCATCGGCGTCGAGCAGGTCGGCTTCGACGAATGAGATGCCGGTGTAGGCCGGCCAGGCGTCGGAGACCAGCGGGCGAATCCGCGACCAGGCGCCGTCCGCGCCGACGAGCAGGTCAGTGGTGACGGTGGCGCCGTCGGCGAAGGTTACTTCGTGCCGGCCGACGCCGAGCGGTGTGGCAGCAGTGACCTGGCGTCCCCAGCGCACGGTGCCCTCGGGCAGTGAATCGAGCAGCAGGTCGCGCAGCTGTCCGCGGTCGACCTCGGGGCGGTCGCCGGTGCCGTCGTCGGCCTCCTCCCAGTGCACGGTGGCGTGCTTGTCCAGGACTCGCTCGCTTTCCCCGCCCGGATGCACCAGCGCGCGGAAGCCGTCGGTCAGCCCGGCGTGGCGCAGCGCCACCTGGCCATTTTCGGTGTGGATGTCGAGCATGCCGCCCTGCGTGCGGGCGTAGCGGTCGGTCTCGAGATCGAAGACGGCGGCCGCGATGCCGTGCACGTGCAGGACGCGCGCGAGGGTGAGGCCTCCGAGTCCGGCGCCGACGACGAGGATGGGGTGGTGGGTGTTCATGGTGGTCTCCTTACTGGTTGCCGGTGGGCTGCCTGCTCAGAGGCACTTCCTGGATGAAGACGGCGGCGAAGAAGGCCGCCGCGGCGCACAAGGTGCCGACTAGGAAGATCTGCTGGGTGCCGTGGGTGACTGCGTGCAGATAGGCGTCCGTGGCGGCCTGTGACACGCCCGCGGTGCCCGCCTTGCCCTCGGTGGCGCGGGTGAGCAGAGAGCCGAAGACCGCTACGCCGAGGGAACCGCCGAGGGTGCGGAACAGGCTGGTAGCGGCCGAGGCCGCGCCCATGTCACGCAGTTCGACGCTGTTTTGGGCGATGGTGTTGGCCATCTGGATGCTGAAGCCGGTGCCGATGCCGACCAGAATCATGAAGGCGCTCGTGGCGGCACGTGAGGTGGTGGTGTCCATCGTGGCGAGCAGCCCCATGCCAACGGCGAGCGAGGCCGACCCCACGATCGGGAAGATCTTGTACCTGCCGGTCTTCGACATTACTTTGCCCGCGATCATCGAGGCGGCGACGGAGCCGGCCATCATCGGCAACAGCAGCAGGCCAGAGTTCTGAGCCGAGGCGCCCTGGACGGTCTGCTGGAAGAGCGGCAGGTAGAGCGTGCCGCCGAACATGGCCACGCCGGCGACGGTGAGCAGGACGGCGGCGATCGGGAAGTTGCGGCGCCTGGTGAAGATCCGCGGCGGGAGCAGAGGTTCGGCGGCGCGCTGCTCGGCGGCAATGAAGGCGATCAGCAGAACGACGACCGAGGCACCGAGGCCGAGGATCTGCCAGGAGCCCCAGGCGTAGGTGCTGCCGGCCCAGGTCGCGGCCATCACCAGAGCACTGATCATCGCGGTCATGAGCGTGATGCCCAGCCAGTCGATGACGACCTTGCCGCGGCGGGCGGGCGGCACGCGCAGCAGCAGCCAGCACCAGACGATGGCTGTCAGACCGATGGGGATGTTGACGTAGAAGGCCCAGCGCCAGCCCAGGTAGGTGGTGATGAAGCCGCCCATGAGCGGCCCGGCGATGCTGCCGACGGCCTGCACGATGGCCACCATGCCCTGATACTTGCCGCGCTCACGCGGCGGCAGCAGCACGCCGATGAAGGCGAAGGCCCCGGCCATCATGCCGCCCGCGCCGATGCCCTGCAGGGCGCGGAAACCGATCAGCTCGCCCATCGACGAGGCCTGACCGGACAGCGCCGAGCCGACGATGAACACCACGATCGAGCCGAGGAACATGAGTTTGCGGTTGAACAGGTCGCCGAGCTTGCCCCAGACCGGAGTGGAGCAGGCAGTGGTGAGGGTGTAGGCGGTCACTACCCAGGAGATGTGGTCGAGCCCGCCGATGTCGGCGACGACCGTGGGCATCGCGGTCCCGACGATCAGGCCGTCGAGCATCGAGAGCAGCATGGCCAGCAGGATTCCGAGCAGGATCCAGCGGATGTTCTTCGGCACGACGGCCTCGGCCACGGGTGCGGGTGCGGGTGACGACATGGCGGACTCCCTTCGCTGGCCGGAACACAGCTTAGCGAACATGTTCGTCACAAACAAGTTCGTTAGGAACAGGTTCGTCATGCTCGGCTCCAGCACCGGAGGTCTACGAGACTCCAGCGCGCTACCGAGGGGTGTTCATCGTGCCGTTGATGACCGCGCGGAAGATCCAGGTCAGGCGCTGCTGAGGGGTGCCGGAGATCAGTTCCGTGCCGAGTGTCGCGATGCGCGGATACGTCTGCACCGTGGCATCGCGCAGCGCAGTCACGAGGACGTTCTCCTCGTCCCGGGCGGCGATGTCCTGATGGCGGGCAGAATGCTCGGCCGCGGTGGCTGTGGCCACCTGGAGCAGCACGTCCACACCCCAGGCGGCCTGCGCGTCGGGAACTTGCCCCTCGTGCAGGAGTTCCAGGATCGTCTCGACCAGCGCCAGGTAGTTCGACCCCGAGGGGCGGGCCACCAGGGCGGAATGGGCGAGACTGGGATGTTCGAACAGGACCATGGTGTAGGAGCCGAGGACGGCTGCGAGCCGCTCGCGCCAGTCGCCGTCCGCCCGTGCGGCAGCTAGGTCGACCGCGCCCAGCAACTCCTCCAGGATCGCCGCGTGCAACCCGGCGGTGTTGGCCACGTACACGTACAGCGAGGCAGGGCCGGTGTCGAGTTCCTGGGCCAGGCGGCGCATGGTGACGCGTTGGAGTCCCTCGGCCCGCATCAGGGCGACGGCAGTGGCGACGATGCCCTCGTAGGTCAGGGCGGGTTTGGCCGGCCGTTCACGGCGGCTGCGGGGGGCGGAGGTTCGCGGGGGCATGCCTTCAGCGTAACGAACATGTTCGTTGCGAACCAGTTCGCCGTGATCAGCCGATCAGGGCGCGCAGGGCGACGGCGGTGCGGGCGCCGCTGGTGAAGTAGGCGATGCCGAGCTCCTCGAGCAGGTCCACGCTGGCCGGCGCGGGACGGGTGTAGCTGTAGATCACCAGCGGCAGCGCGGCGGCCAGCCCGACGAGGGCGGCGCGCTCGCGTTCCAGCTGCTTGGGGTCGGCCAGCGTCTTGACCAGCACGACGGCGTCCACCTCGCCGCTGTCCACCAGCAGCCGCACCACGGGGCCGACGCCGCCGGTACCGAGCACCTGCGCCGTGGCGTCCACCGGGTTCACCGGGCTGCCGTAGGCGGGGATCAGCTCACGCAGCCGCCGTTGCAGGTCGGCGCCGAGCAGCGGCACCTCGAGCCCGGCGGCAACCAGGTCGTCGGCGAGCCAGGTGCCCGCGCCGCCGGACACGGTGACCACGCCGATCCGGCGGCCGGCCGGCCTGGCCGTCCGGGACAGCGTCAGCGCAAAGTCGATCATCTGCTCCTGGTCGGCGGCACGCAGCAGGCCGGGTCCGGCCAGTGCCCGGTCGTAGGCCGCGACGTCGCCGGAGTCGTGCGCGGTGTGCGCCAGCGCGGCCCGCCGGCCGGCGTCCGAGGAGCCGACCTTGGCTACCACGACCCGCTTGCCCATGGCCGCCGCTGTCGCCCCCAACGCGGTCAGCCGGGCCGGGTCGGCAACGCCTTCCACGAACAGCAGCAGGACCCGGGTCGCCGGGTCCTCCAGCAGGTACTCGGCCAGCTCGGCGAGGTCCAGGTCCACCTCGTTGCCGGTGCTGAGCACGTGGCTGAAGCCCAGCCCCCGGCTCAGCCCGTCGTTGAACAGCGCGAAGCCGAGGCCGCCGCTCTGCGCCACCACCGCGACGTCGCCGGCGCGCAGCCGGACCAGTCCGCGCCGGTAGTCGATGGTCGGGCTGAAGCCGACCGGGATGTCGTCCACGACGTTGATCAGGCCCTCGGCGTTGGGCCCGAGCACCCGCAGGCCCGGGTACCGCGCGCCGACCTCGCGCAGCTCCCGCTCCCGGTCCGCCCCGTCGAACTGCTCGGCGAACCCGGAGCTGATGATCACCACGAAGCGCACTCCGGCAAGGCCGCAGTCGTCCAGCACCCGGACCACCCGGGACGCGTTGACCACCACCAGCGCGATGTCCACCGGGCCGGGCACCGCGCCGATGTCCGGGTAGCACCGCAGGTCGGCGATCCGGTCGTACCGGGGGTTCACCGGGTACACCGCGCCGGCGTAGCCGTGCTGCGCGAGCACGACCTGCGGGATGCCGCTGATCACCTCGTCGTTGGTGGACGCGCCGATGATCGCGATCGACGCCGGCCGCAGCAGCGGCGCGAGGTCGGTGGCGTGCGGGGCGCGGTGGGCGGTGTCCGTCACGAGGCCCTCCCGAGCGCGGCGCCGCCGAGCAGGTCCCGGGCGACCAGGAACCGGTGGATCTCGCTCGGCCCCTCCACCACCCGGGCCACCCGCAGGCCGCGGAACCAGTGCTCCAGCGGCAGGTCCATGGTCATGCCCATGCCGCCGAGGATCTGCATCATCGCGTCGACCACCTCGAAGCCGGCCTCGGTGGCGTAGACCTTGGCGATGGAGGCCTTGGTCCTGGCGTCCACGCCCCGGTCGGCGTCCCACGCCGCATCCCAGGTGAGGTGCCGGGCGGCGGTGATCTTGATGTGCGCGTCGGCGATGGCGAACTGGACGGCTTGCCGGGTGGCCAGCAGCGCCCCGAAGGTCTCCCGCGACCGGGCCCACTCGGTGGCCATCCGGATCGCCTCCTCGGCCACCCCGACGGCCTGGGCGGCGTACCGCAGTCGCCCCCGGACCAGCCACTCCTGGGCCAGCCCGAAGCCCTGCCCCTCCTCGCCGACCAGGTTCTCCACCGGCACCACGCAGTCGTCGAAGGTGACCTCGGTGGTCCAGTGGTCGCGCAGCACCGGCACGCTGGTCACCGACATGCCCGGGGAGCCGCCGTCCACCACGAACGCACTGATCCCGGCCCGGCCGGCGGACCGTTCGGCGGTGCGCGCGTAGACGATGCCGTAGCGAGCCGTGTCCGCGCCGGTGGTCCACATCTTGTGGCCGTTGATCCGGTAGACGTCGCCGTCCCGGGTGGCCGTGGTGCGGATCGCCCTGGCCGGGTCGGAGCCGCCGGTGGGCTCGCTGATCGCGCTGAACGCCGACCAGCCGTGCTCGATGGTCGGCCGCACGTACCGCTCGATCTGCGCCGGGCTGCCGCGGTAGAGCACCACCGGCGGCTCGGAGCCGAACACCCCGGCGCCGGGCCGGGGAAAGCTGTACCGGTGCTTGGCCATCTGCTCGGCGAGCACCACGCCGGCGAACACGCCCAGCCCGCCGCCGCCGTACTCCTCCGGCGCCTCGAGGCACCAGAACCCGGCCGCGCGCGCCTTGGCCCGCAGTTTCTCCCGGTCGGCGGCGGGCAGGTCGCGGGCCTCGCCGGGCACGGTGGCCTCTACGGGCACGATCTCCTCCCGGACGAACTCGGCGATGGTGCCGGCGAGTAGCCGCAGGTCGTCGGGCAGGTCGAATCCTTGGAACGACAAGGCAGAGTCCTCCCTGGTAGGACCCTGTGAGTGGTAATGGTCGCTATAGCGACCATTACCACTCACAGGGTCTGAGCTGGGGTTCAGTGGCCGACGAAGTGGGCGGGGCGCTTCTCGCGGAAGGCGGCCAGTGCTTCGGCGGAGTCTTCGGTGGAGGTGACCACGGCCATGTGCGAAGAGATCAGGTCCAGCGCGGTGCGCAGGTCGGACCGGGCGGACTGGTACACCGCCCGCTTGATCGTGCGGATCGCCACCGGCGGCCCGTCGGCGATCTTGCGGGCCAGCGTGTGCACCGCGCCGGCCAGCTCGGCGTCGTCCACCACGTGGTTCGCGATGCCCAGCCGGCCGGCCTCCTCGGCGTCGATGAAGTCGCCGGTGAGCAGCAGCTCCAGCGCCTTCGCGGTGCCGACCAGCCGGGGCAGGTAGTAGCAGCCGCCGTCCCCCGGTACCAGCCCGACGCGGACGTACCCCTCGGACAGCCGTGCCGACCGGGCCATGATCCGCATATCGCACATCAGCGCCATATCCATGCCGGCGCCGACCGCGACGCCGTTGATCGCCGCGATCACCGGTTTGTCCAGGTCCTCCAGGGCGAGCGGGATGCGGTGGATCCGCTCGGTGAGGTTCTCCTTGCGCTGCAGCGGCGTCGCGGGCGTGGCGTCCTGGCGCCGGTCCAGGTCCACGCCGGAGCAGAACGCGTCGCCGGCGCCGGTCAGCACGAGCACCCGAACGTCCGGGTCGGTGCGGGCGTCGCGCAGTGCCTCGGCCCAGGTGTCGATCATGTCCAGGGTGAACGCGTTCTTGCGGTGCGGGCGGTTCAGCAGGATCGTGCCGATGCCGTCGGCGACGGTGTACTCGAGGTCGGCCATGGGACTCCTTCCGGTCAGGTCAGCGGCTGGGAGGGGTGAGCTGGTCGAGCTCCCGGGCCAGGTTGCGGCAGCGGCGGTGCCGGTCCGGTCAGGGTGGCGGCGCCGGCCGGGTGAGTACCTGGATGACCTCGAGCTCGCTGGTCCGCCGGTGTGCGTCCATGACCTCGATCAACCGGTCGGTCTCGCCCCGGCGCAGTGCCTCGACCAGGTCCCCGTGCTCGTTGATGATCCGGGCGCGGGCAAGCGGGTCGGCGCTGTAGACGGCGCGGTAGGGCGTGGTGCGGTCCCAGAGCCGGCCGACCTCGCTGACCACGTGGTGCAGGCCGCCCAGCCGGAAGATCCGGAAGTGGAACTCGTGGTTGAGCGCCCGGATCTCCCGGGACGGAGTGTCCACGAGCTCGGCCATCCGGTTGTTCAGCTCGGTGAGCCGGTCCAGCTCGGCGGCCGGCACCGCCTGGACCCGGCGCAGCAGCTCGGTCTCCAGCAGCCGGCGCATCAGGTAGAACTGGGCCAGCTCGGTGGAAGACAGCCGGGTGACGACGAAGCCGCCGGTCGCCGAGGGCCGCACCAGCCCCTCGGCCTGCAGGTTCTGCAACGCCTCGCGCAGCGGTACCCGGCTCATACCCAGCCGCTCGGCGATGGCCACCTGGCGGATCGGCTGGCCGGGCAGCAGCTGGCCGTCGTGGATCAGCTCGCGGACCGCCATCACCGCTTGCTCGGCGAGGCTGGCCCCGGTCTGCGCCGGGACCCGCGCGTCGATCGGCACCGGTGCCTCCCGCCAGGTCGGGTCGTCAAGCTGCTTCTCAGAATGAATACACACCTGAATACACAACGGTCAAGGGTTGGCCCTGAGGTCGTGCTGAGGCTGACCGGGCAAAGCCGCCGGCCGAGGCGCCAGGCGGGCCAACCGAGTCCCACCCCGCACACACGGGTTCGGGGCACTACACACCGCGTTCAGACGCCACACACGGGTTAGCACTCGTGTGCAGTATCCGGAAACGGTGTGCCAACGCCCGAGACCGTGTGCCGGGCGCCGCCGCCCAGAGCAACTCGCGTCAGCGCGCCCAGCGCAGTACCAGCGGGTCGTGCCGCCGCGCCAGCTCGACAAGGCCCGCCCTGGTCCGGGGTGACACCGCCACCAGCGGGGCGCGGGTCCGCTCCGAGCCGATCACACCACCCTCGGCCAGCAGGATCTTCTGGGCGCGCAGCCCGCACTGCCGGTTCTCGAAGTGGATCAGCGGCAGCAGGGCCTCCCAGGCGGTGACGGCGGCGCCTCGGTCGCCGGCCAGGTAGCCCCGGATGATCCGGCCGAGCTCGGCGGGCACCATCGAGCTGCACATGGTGCCCACGGCGCCGGCGTCCAGGTCCGGGATCAGGGTGACCGACTCCTCGCCGTCGAACGGGCCGGGCAGCGCCGGGCCGAGCGCACCGACCAGCGCGTGCAGCTTGTCCGCCGCGAACGGCACCTCGATCTTGGCGTAGCGCACCGAGGGCACCTGCTTCACCAGGTCGACCAGCAGCGCGGTGGGCAACGGCGTGCTGGACAGCGGCGCGTCCTGCACCATGATCGGGAGGTCGGACGCGGCGGCCACCTCGGTGAAGAAGTCGAGCACCGCCGGGCCGGCCACGCTGAGCGTCGCGCCGAAGAACGGCGGCATCACCATGACCATCGCCGCGCCCATCCGCTGCGCCGCGCGGCCGCGCTCGGCGGTCACCCTGGCGCTGAAGTGGCTAGTCGCGACGATCACCGGGACCCGCCCGGCTACGTGCTCGAGGACGGTGCGGGCCACCAGGTCGCGTTCGGCGTCGGTCAGCGAGAACTGCTCGGAGTAGTTGGCCAGCACGCACAGCCCGTCCACGCGGGCGTCGACCAGATAGTCGACCACCCGCCGCAGCCCGGGCAGGTCCAGCTCCTCGTCGTCCCGGAACACGGTCGGCACCACCGGTACGACACCGGTCAGCCGGAGCGCGCCGACTCCCCCGGCGCCGCCCGCGACCCCGGCGCCCGCTCCCCCGGCTGTGCTCACGCCAGCTCCCGGACCGGGGCGCCGGCGGGCCCGCGCACCGGCAGCGGCTCGAACCGGTCGCACAGCACGAGGTAGCTGAGCGCGCCGCCGACCACGACCGCGCCGGTGGCGACCAGCGGCACGACGAACGCGGTCGGCCCACTGCCGGCGAAGAAGCCGAACACCAGCGGGCTCAGCACGCCGGCCAGGTTGGAGGCGAAGTTCTGCAGCCCGCCGACCGAGCCGACCTGGGCCTCGGTGGGCGCCACGTCGGCGGGCAGCGACCAGATCGACGAGGCCGCGATGGCCAGGCAGCTCATGGACAGCGCCAGCAGCCCGATGGCCAGCCCGGCGCTCGGCGCCACCGCGGCCAGCGCGATCGACGACGCCAGGCACATGGACACCACGATGGGGATCTTGCGCCCCCTGGTCGGGCCGTACCGCATGGTCAACCGGTCGGACAGCCAACCACCGACGAACTCGGCGCCGAACGCGGCCAGCGGCGGAATCATGCCGAGGAAACCCGTCTTGAGCAGGCTGAGCCCCCGGGCCTCCACCAGGTAGCTGGGGAACCAGGTGATGAAGAAGTAGAACGCGAAGTTCAGCCCGAAGAAGCCGATCATCATGCCCCAGATGGTGCGGTGGCGCAGCAGGTCCACCCAGCGGCCCCGGGCGGCCGGCGGCGCACCCGCCGGAGCGACCGTGCGCGCCCCGCCGTCCTCGATGTAGGCCAGCTCGGCCGGATCCAGCCGGGGGTGCTCGCGCGGGTCGCGGTAGAGCCGGAACCAGCCGACCACCCAGACCAGCCCGAGGCAGCCGGTGATCAGGAACGAGGCCCGCCAGCCGAACACCGCGATGATCACCGTGACGATCGGCAGCGCCAGCGCGGTGCCCAGCCGCGAGCCCGAGTCGAACACGGCGGCGGCCATTGCGCGCTCGCGCAGCGGGAACCAGCGCCCGACCACCTTGCCGAACGCCGGCGGCGCGATCGCCTCGCCGATGCCCAGCCCGAGCCGGAACACGATCAGCGAGGCGAGCCCGCCGGCCAGCGCGTTTGCGGCGGTGAAGAAGGACCACCAGATGGTGGCGAAGCCGGCGGCCAGCCGGGGTCCGACCGCGTCGACCACCCGGCCGCCGATCAGCTGGCCGGGCGCGTAGGTGAAGAAGAAGCAGGCCAGCAGGACGCCGGTGACCTCCTTGCCGATGTGCAGGTCGTGCTCCATGAACGGCAGCGACACGGCGAGGTTGGCCCGGTCGATGTAGCTGATCGCGGTGCCGGACATGGTCAGCCAGGCGATCAGCCAGCGCAGCTTGGTGGCCGGTCTGGTGCCGTGCGGGCTCGGTCCGGGCATGTGGCGTCCTCTCCGCTGAGTCGGCAGTGCACGCGGGCGGGTCGGGCACCGCACGCGTAGCGTTCGACGTGACCGGCGTTCGATATTTCGAATGCCGTCTGACAAATCGAACACCGGCAACGTAACCTGTGCGGTGCTCGCCGGACAACCGCCCACCACCACCCTGGAGCGCCGATGTCGCCGACCGTGCCGCCGAGTACAGCCCACCGCCTGATCCGCCTGCAGCCGGTGGACGGCGTGGCCATCGCCGCCGAGGACGTGCCGGCCGGCGCCCAGGTGGACGCGGGTGAGGGCCCGTTCACCGCCCGCGACGAGGTCGGCCGGGGGCACAAGATCGCGCTGCGGGACCTGCGCGCCGGGGACCGGGTGCTGCGCTACGGCCAGGTGATCGGGTTCGCCGGACGGGACATCGCGGCCGGCGAGCACGTGCACCTGCACAACCTGGAGTACCGGGAGTTCCAGCGGGACTACGAGTTCGCCGTGGACGCCCGGGTGGAGCAGCTGCTGGACGAGGCCGACCGCGCCAGCTTCGACGGCTACCTGCGCTCCGACGGCAGCGTCGGCACCCGCAACTACCTCGGCGTGCTGACCAGCGTGAACTGTTCGGCGACCGCGGCAAAGCAGATCGCCGCCCGGATGCGCTACTCCGGCGTGCTGGACGAGTTCGAGCACGTGGACGGCGTGGTCGCGCTGACCCACGGGCAGGGTTGCGGGATGGCGCCGGACGGCGAGGGCATGGACGTGCTGCGCCGGGTGATGCGCGGCTACCTGACCCACCCGAACTTCGCCGGGTTCGTGGTGCTCGGCCTGGGCTGCGAGGACAATCAGATCGCCCAGCTCACCAAGGACGTGCCGATCCGGGCCGACGTGCCGGTGTTCGCCAGCACGATCCAGGAGATCGGCGGCACGAAGAAGACGGTGGTGGCCGGGGTCGAGCGGCTGACCGAGATGCTGCCGATCGCCGACGCGGCGCGGCGCACCCGGCTGCCGGCCAGCCGGATCGTGCTCGGCACCAACTGCGGCGGCTCGGACTCCTACTCCGGGCTGACCGCCAACCCGGCGCTCGGCAACGCCGTCGACCGGCTGGTGCGCAACGGCGGCACCGGGATCGTCGGCGAGACCCCGGAGATCTACGGCACCGAGCACATGCTGGTCCGCCGGGCGGCGTCCGAGGCGGTGGGCCGCAAGCTGCTGGCGCGGATCGACTGGTGGCGGGACTACACCACGCGCAACGGCGGCTCGATGGACAACAACCCGTCCCCCGGCAACAAAGCGGGCGGGCTGACCACCATCCTGGAGAAGTCGCTCGGCGCGGTGGCCAAGGGCGGCACCACCACGCTGGCCGACGTGGTCGAGTACGCCGAGCCGGTCAGCACCCCGGGCTTCGTCTTCATGGACACGCCGGGCTACGACCCGGTGTCGGTGACCGGGATCGTGGCCGGCGGCGCCAACGTCGTCTGCTTCACCACCGGGCGCGGGTCGGCGTTCGGCTGCGCCCCGGTGCCCAGCCTGAAGCTGGCCACCAACACCCCGCTCTACGAGCACATGTCCGACGACATGGACATCAACGCCGGCGGCATCGTGGACGGCGACACGACCGTCGAGGAGCTGGGCGCGGTGATCTTCGACCGGGTGCTCGCGGTCGCCTCGGGCGAGCCGACCAAGAGCGAGGCGATGGACTACGGCGAGGAGGAGTTCGTGCCGTGGCACATCGGTACGGTCATGTGACCCGCGACCATGATCGGATGAGGTGACGCCGTGGCCCGCCAGACGCCAGCGGTGCTGCGCGGCCTGGACATCCTCGAGCTCTTCCTGACCGAGGACGCCACGCTGTCCGCGCCGGAGATCACCCAGCGCACCGGCCTGCCCCGCACCACAGTGCACGAGCTGCTGGTCACCCTCGCCGCGCGGCACTACCTGGCCAGGGACGAGGTGACCGGGCACTACCGCCTCGGGCTGCGGCTGTTCCAGCTCGGCAACGCGTACGGCGAACGGTTCGACCTGGTCAGGGCCAGTACCGAGGTGGCGCGCGGGATCTGCGCGGAGTGCAACGAGACGGTCCATGTGGCCGTGCGGGACGGCGCGAACGTCGTTTACATCGCCAAGGTGGACAGCAGCCGGGCGGTCCGGATGGTGTCAGCCGTCGGACGCACCCTGCCGGCGCACTGCACGGCGGTCGGCAAGGCGCTGCTGGCCGGCCTGGCCGACGCCGAGCTGGCCGAGCTCTATCCCGGCCGGGCGAAGCTCGCGGCGCTCACCGAGCACAGCATCACCGGGGTTGCCCAACTGCGCGCCCAGCTGCGCGAGGTCGCCGAGCGCGGGATCAGCCTGGAGCAGTGCGAGTCGAACCCCGACGTGTGCTGCGTGGCCGCCCCGGTCCGCGACCACCTCGACCGCACCGTGGCCGCGCTGAGCATCTCGGTCCCGGCCGCCCGGTGGACCCTGACCGGCCGCACCGGCTGGGAACGGCTCGTCGTCGAGGGGGCGCGTGAGCTGTCGAAACAGCTCGGCCAACGGACCGGGGATCCCCGCTGAGAAGACCGGTCTGACCAGCTGCGTTGCCGTGCCAGACTAGTTGAATGGCGCGGACCCAGTCCGGGGAGTCGGTCCTGACCAGGGCCGTCCGGATCTTCGAGGCGTTCACCCCGGACGAGCCGGTGCTGTCGGTCTCCGAGATCGCCCGCCGGGTGCCGCTGCACATCGCCACCGCCTCCCGGCTGATCGGCGAGCTGGTCGGGCACGGCCTGCTGGCCCGCGAGCCGGACGGTCGGGTGCGGATCGGGGTCCGGTTCTGGGAGCTGGCCCAGCGGGCCTCCCCTACGCTGAGCCTGCGCGAGGCCGCGATGCCGTTCCTGGAGGACCTGCACGGGGTGCTCGGGCACGACGTGCAGCTGTGCGTGCGCGACGGTGACCACGCGCTGTTCGTCGAGCGGCTCACCGCGCCCGGCGCGGCGATCAACTTCACCCGGGTGGCCGGCCGGCTGCCGCTGAACGCCTCCTCCTCGGGGCTGGTGCTGCTCGCGCACGGCCCGCGTGAGCTGCAGGACCGTATCCTCGCCGGACCGCTGCCCGGCTACACGTCGCACACGATCACCGAGCCTGATCGGCTGCGCGCCACGCTGGCCGATGTCCGCAAGGCCGGGTTCGCGCTGTGCGCCGGGCACATCCACGAGGACGCCACGGGGGTGGCGGTGCCGGTGCGCAACGGCACCGGCGAGGTCGTCGCGGCGCTCTCCTCGGTCCTGCCCAACGACGGCAGCGCCTACCAGCACGTCCCGCTACTGATGACGGCCGCGCGGGGGATCGGCCGGCGGTTGGCCCCGGCGCCCCGGCCGAGGTAACGATCATCGCGTCCCTCTCAATGGTTGAGAGCGCCCTGTCCGGGCGGCGACGCGGTGCCGATGCTCGACAGCACAGGCACGGGAGGGTGGCCGATGGCCGATACCGAAGTGAGCACGACGACCGAGGTGCGCGCCGCGAACGAGGTGCGGACCTCGGTCGCGAACGTGCTGACCCTGCGCGTCACCGCGAAGAGCCCAGCGGCCGACGGGGTGGTCGCGCTCGAGCTGGCGCACCCGGACGGCGCGCGGCTGCCGGACTGGACGCCGGGCGCGCACATCGACCTAGTGCTGCCGGGCGGCGTGACCCGGCAGTACTCGCTGCGCGGGGACCGCTGGGACGCCCACCGCTACCGGGTCGGCGTGCTGCGCGAGGTGGCGGGGCGGGGCGGCTCGGCGTACGTGCACGACGAGCTGCAACCCGGTGACCTGGTCGGCGTGGGTGGGCCTCGCAACAACTTCCCGCTGGTGCCGGCGCCGCGGTACCTGTTCGTCGCCGGCGGCATCGGGATCACGCCGCTGCTGCCGATGGTGCACCAGGCCGAGCTGCTCGGCGTCGAATGGCAGCTGCTCTACGGCGGCCGGCGTCGGGCGTCGATGGCGTTCCTGGACGAGCTGGCCGGCTACGGCGACCGGGTGCGGGTGGTGCCGCAGGACGAGGCCGGGCTGCTCGACCTGCCCGGCTACCTCGGCGAGCCACGCCCCGACACCCGCGTCTACTGCTGCGGGCCGGCGCCGCTGCTGGCCGCGATCGAGGCCGCCTGCGCCGACTGGCCGGCCCACACGCTGCACACCGAGCGGTTCGTCGCCGCCGACCAGGGTGCCCCGGTGCGGACCGCGCCGTTCGACGTGCAGCTGGCGCGCTCCGGCACCACCGTGACGGTGCATCCCGCGACCTCGGTGCTGGACGCCGTGGCCGCCGCCGGGGTGGACGTGCTCTCGTCCTGCCGCCAAGGCACCTGCGGCACCTGCGAGACGACGGTGCTGGCCGGCGCCCCCGACCACCGCGACTCGATCCTGACCGACGACGAGCGCGCGGCCGGCGACTGCATGTTCCTCTGCGTGTCCCGCGCGCTCGGCGACCGACTCGTGCTCGACCTCTGACCCCTGGAGCCACCGTGACCCTCGCCGCTCACCCCTCGACCCTGGCCACCAGCGACGTCGACCCCTTCTCCCACGCCGTGCTGGAGGACCCGCTGCCGATGCACGCCGCGCTGCGCGAGGCCGGCCCGGTGGTGTACCTCAGCCGCTACGACGTCTACGCGTTCGCCCGCTACGAGCAGGTGCACGCCGCGCTGGTCAACTGGCAGGAGTTCCAGTCGGCCGCCGGCGTCGGGCTGTCCAACTTCCGCTACGAGAAGCCGTGGCGGCCGCCGAGCCTGCTGCTGGAGGCCGACCCGCCCCGGCACGACGCGCCGCGCCGCGTGTTGCGGCAGATCCTCGGCCCGCGCGCCCTGCACCGGCTGCGGGAGAAGTGGGTCGCCGATGCGGAGGAACTGGTCGACCAGGTACTGGCCGAGCACGGGACCGGGGACGGGGCCTTCGCCGAGTACTCCGCTGAGTTTGATGCGGTGCCGGTGCTGTCCGAGGCGTTCCCGCTGCGGGTGTTCCCGGACGCCGTCGGCCTGCCGAATGCCGGGCGGGAGCACCTGCTGCCCTACGGCGACCACGCGTTCAACGCCTTCGGCCCGGACAACGACCTGGTGGCGAAGGGGGCGCCTCGGGTGGCCGAGCTGTCCGGCTGGGTCGGCTCGGTGTGCGCCAGGGATGCGCTCAGCGAGGACGGCTTCGGCGCCCGGATCTGGGCGGCGTCCGACCGGGGCGAGATCACCCCGGAGCAGGCGCCGCTGATCGTCCGCTCGCTGCTCACCGCCGGCGTGGACACCACCGTGCACGGCCTGTCCGCCACGCTCTACGGCCTGGCCAGCAACCCGGAGCAGTGGCAACGGCTGCGCGCCGAGCCCCGGCTGGCGAGGGTCGCCTTCGACGAGGCGATCCGCTGGGAGTCCCCGGTGCAGACGTTCTTCCGGACCACGACCACCGACGTCGCCGTGGACGGCGTGGTCATCCCGGCCGGCCGGAAGATCCTGATGTTCCTGGCCGCCGCGAACCGCGACCCACGCCAGTGGGCCGAGCCGGACGAGTACGACCTGGGCCGCGACCCGTCCGGCCACGTCGGCTTCGGCATGGGCCTGCACCAGTGCATCGGCCAGCACGTCGCCCGGCTCGAGTCCGAGGCGCTGATCACCGCGCTGGCGCGGCGGGTCAGCCGGATCGAGCTGGCCGGCCCCACCCGCCGCCACCACAACAACACCCTGCGCGCCTTCGCGTCGCTGCCGCTGCGCCTGGTCCGCTAGCGGCGCTTGATCCCGTCGGTCGCGTAGATCGCCAGCTGCTGGCCGCGGACGGGAGCGTCGCCGAGAGCGCTGTCGATCGCGGCGAGCACGTCCTCACCGAGCTCGATCCCGGCGGCCTTGGCGTTGGCGAACACCTGCTCCGGCCGCGAAGCGCCGATGATCGCGGACGCCACCTCGGGACGGCGCAGCACCCAGGCGAGGGCGAGCTCCGGCAGCGTCAGGCCGGCGGCGGCCGCGACCGGGGCCAGGCGCTCGACGGCCTCCAGCACGCCGTCACGGATCACGAGGTGCTCGTTCATGTTCATCGCGTCGCTGGCGAAGCGGGAGTCCTCGGGGTAGGCCTGCCCGGGCCGGTACTTGCCGGTCAGCACGCCCTGGGCCAGCGGTGACCAGACGATGTGCGAGATGCCGTACTCGGTGCACAGCGGGAAGACCTCTGCCTCCGGCGCGCGCCACAGCATCGAGTACTGCGGCTGGCTGGAGCAGAACAGCTCCGGCCCGGCGATCTCGACCCCGGTGCGGATCTGCTCCGGCGTCCACTCGGAGAAGCCCAGGTAGCGGGCCTTCCCGGACGCGACAACGCC
>Ga0137415_10001904_pt1 | contig 20813 bp, 11 predicted proteins | sample CZODoug3_1_1_16f_FD_183082 | JGI IMG/M metagenome (GOLD analysis project Ga0137415, IMG submission 183082) | Vadose zone soil fungal communities from Angelo Coast Range Reserve, California, USA - CZODoug3_1_1_16fungal (Hybrid Assembly) | ecosystem: Environmental > Terrestrial > Soil > Vadose...
GTTCTAAGTTCTAAGTTCTAAGTTCTAAGTTCTAAGTTCTAAGTTCTAAGTTCTAAGTTCTAAGTTCTAAGTTCTAAAAATAATAAGGTTTTGGAAAATTATTAAATTAAGGATAAAGATAATAATAAAGATCAGAATAATAATAAGTATAAAAATAAAGATAAAGATAAGTATAAGGATAAAGATAAAGTTAAAGTTCAGAAAAGTGATATGTATATAAAAAATTATAATTTATCTAGTATAATTAATTGAATTCTTATTCTTATTATAAGAGTTTTGTTTTCAAAAAGTAAATATTATATAAATAATAATAATATAATTAAAACTTAATATTTATATTTTAAAAAGCTAAGTTTTGTTTTGGTTTTTTAACTTAATTTAATAAAGCTTGAGTTTTTTTAATAAAGCTTGAGTTTTTTTAATTTAATAAAGCTTATTTTTTGTTTTTAAGAAAGCATAACCATAGGAAATAGGTTAGATTGAGTTGTTTTATTTTAGGAAGTTTTAAAAACTCGTTTTTTTAGAATTAGAATTAGAAATCTTTTTTTATGTAAACTTTTTATTTTTATTTTATTTTTTGTTTATTTTATTTGTTTTTTGAAAGGTTGTTTTTCAATTTAAGAAAACATAAGAACAAAAGGGCGTTGCGATTGGTTTGTTTTTTTGTATTATAAATTAGTATGTTTAAAAATTACAATCTTACATTAGTTAAAAACAATTAATAAGGTGCTATATCAAATGCTACTAAAATACTTGGAACTAAAATAATAAAAGCTACTGCGACTGGCAATAAATATAGTCAACATAAATCCATAAGTTGATCTCATCTTAATCTTGGTAGAGTAGCTCTAAATAATACAAATAAAAAACAGAATATACAAGTTTTTAGTCCTAAAATTATAGATTGAATATTTAAAATACTATTATTAACAAATAATTCGGGCATATTATAACCACCTAAAAATAAAATTGCAGAAATACAACTAAATAATACAATTGAACTATATTCACCTAAGAAGAAAAAGACAAAAGGAACAGCACTATGTTCAGTCATAAATCCTGATACCAATTCTGATTCAGCTTCTTGAAGATCAAAAGGTGTTCTAGATGTTTCAGCTAAAATAGAAATAAAAAAAAATATAAAAACGGGTAATAATGGTATTATAAATCAGATAGATTGTTGACTTTCTATTATTAATGTAAAATTAAATGTTCCAGTTAATAAAATTATTATAAGAATTGCTGCACTTAAAATTAATTCATAACTAATCATAGCAGCACTAGATCTTAAAGAACCTAATAAAGAATATTTAGAATTTGAAGATCAACCTGCAAATAATATTCCATAGACACCTAAAGATGATAATGCTACACTATATAAAATTCCCATTGAAAAATCTGTAATAGCTAAACCTTGACCAAAAGGTATAATTCCCCACAAGAAAACAACTAGTTTGTTTAAATTTGTTATCAATTTTTTAAAACCATAAAAAAGCTCTAAAATAAAAATAAAATTAAATTAAATAAAATAAAATAAAAATAAATACAAAAACTAAATATTTGAGGTTTAGAATAGAATTTATAATTGATAATTGATAATTGATAATTGATAATTTATAATTTATAATTCATAATTAATAATTAATAATCTAATCCTAAGTTTTTAAAGCTTGAGGTTTTTTGAGTTGTTTTCAAAAGCTTTCTAAAACATTGAAGGTATAAAATTCAGGTTTTTTTAAGTTTTATAATTCAAGAAAAAGTTTTTGTTTTAAAGTAGGTAAAGAAAAGTTTGTTTTTGTTTTTTTTTCTAAAGCAAAAAACTCTAAAAGTTTTCTCTGTTATTTTTTATGATTCTATATCAGAAAGCTATCAGATATGTTAAATCACCTTTACTTTTTATTTTATAGTTAATTAATTAATAAGAATAAGAATAAGCATAAGTATAAATATAAGCATAAGCATAAGCATAAGCATAAACATAAGTGAAATTTAATTTATTTTATTTTATTTAAAAATTGATAAAAATTTACTGTAAGGATGGACTATGTCTTATAAAAAACCTTGGCTTTATAAAGCTAAAAAACATTATTGGAAAGGGTAAGTTTTATTTGTTTTTTTAAGTTAATTTAAAATCACGTATAGTCTCTAAGGCTATAAAAAAGTTTGCTTTGCTTTAGAATTAAGCCTGCTAGTTGATAGATTTATTACTTGATAATTACAAAAGAATAAAGAATAAAGAATAAGAATCAGAATAATAATAATAATAAGAATAAGAATATTAATATGAATATTTTCTAGCATATAGTGACAGTTTAATTAGGCCAGGACTGGTTTTTTAGCAGTAGCAGTTTTTTGGTTTATAAAACAACAAAACTCTTGTTGTTACTGAAATTTTAAGATAAGAAATCTTTTTGTAACTATAACTGTAACTTTGAAAGCTTTAAAACTCAACCTAATAAGCTAAATACTAAAGTAGACACAGGTGCTAAATAAAATAATACTTTATTCGCGTGTGATGGAACTACTGTTTCTTTAAGAATTAATTTTAATGCATCGGAGAATGGTTGTAAAACTCCATATCATCCTACTGTGTTAGGCCCCCTCCGTCTTTGCATACTAGCGAGTGCTTTTCTTTCTATAATTGTCATAAATGCTACAGATAATAGTATAGGTAATAAAATAGTCAAAACATCTACTCATCCCAGAAGTAATTCTGAAATATCGAATATAAAATTATTGTTATTGTTTATCACTTTTTGTTAGCTTTTTTGTTATCATTTATTTTTTATTATTAAATTAATTCATAAGATAAAATATCCATTTATTTTTGTTTAAAAAAAGTTTTCTAAGATAGAATATATTTATGAACACTGTATAGTTATAAATTTATACAGTCAAGATAAAATATCAAGAATTAAAGGTTTTATTAAGTTAAGAAAACAAAAGCTTTCAAAATTATATTAAAAACAGTACAGTAATTAATACTATTATTTAATATTTATAAACTAATTAAATTTGCTATCAGTTAATAATCAATCTTAATAAATAATTTATAATTTATAATTTATAATTTATCAGATATAATATATAATACATAATATATAATATATAATATACAAGTACTTTTTTAAAAGTTTTTTAAAATTGGAAAGCTTTTTAAAATGAATAATCTAAATATAATTATAATTCATTTATGAACTTTAATATATTACTTTTTTTAAGAGTTTTTTTTAAAGCCAAGCTTTTTTCAAGAAGAGTTTTTTAAAATTAAGATTGTACTAATGTATTTATTGAATTGATTATCATAAAAAGATATAAATAATATTAAGATCTACTGAAGATAATTTAGTTAAAAAAGTTTTCTAAACAATATATGAGACTGAAAAGCTTTCTTACATATTTTACTATAGAAAATCCTTATATTTTAACAAGTGTTTTTTTGTAAAGCTGCAGTTTTGTTTTCGAAAACGGCGTTTTGTTGTTTTCTAAAGCTATTTTATTAGTTGTTATTAGACTTGATTGTAAAAAACAAGCTTTATTAAATTGTGTACATTTATTTTAACTAATAAGAAAACAAGTTTTAACCTATGTTTTTATCATAAAAAACCTCGTTTTATAAACGAACTACTCTAAAACTTTGAAAAAAAAAGAGTTGAGTTTTTTTGCAAACCTAACCCTTTTATAAAAGGCTTTCTTAGTTGTTGGTTTTTTGTGTAGTTTTGTTATTATTTGGCAAGATAAATATCAATAACTAATTCAAAAAAACTAAAATCAAATTAGCTAGTATTCAGATAATAATTGTTTTATGAATAATATCTTAAATTTAATTTAACAAGTTTTTTTAAAATATTTAGAATAAGAATGAATATTAAAAATTTAATAATTAGAATTTAATAAACTTATTAACTAAAATAACATTGAAACCATGTATAAAGAATTAGAATTAGAATTAGAATTAGAATTAGAATAAGAATAGAATAAAAATATAAAAGACTTTTTAAAAAACCGCGTTTTTTTGCAATAATATAGTTATAGTTATAGTTATAGTTATAGTACATCTATCATACTCATATACTAATATACTAATATAATAATATACTAATATACTAAGATACTAATATACTCAGATACTTAAATAATAAGATACTAAGATACTAAGATACTAATATACTAAGATATTAAGATACTAATATACTAATCCAGTAGGTTTATTAAGTTATGTTATATAAATTTAGATAAATTATTATGCTTAAAAAGAATAGATAGATAATTTTAATTTTAATTTTAAAAAACTTTGAATTGTAATCTGTGATTTGTGATTTGTGATTTGTGATTTGTGATTTGTGATTTGTGAATTGTGAATTGTGAATTGTGAATTTGAATTGTGAATAAAACTGTGAAGATTTTTTTTTTTGTTTTTAAAAAAGCTTTCTTAAATATATATTAAACTAAACTATTATTATTAATGATATTAGAATATATTATATATGTTAAACTTACACAAAAAAGCTATTTGTTAATGAAATATATATGTTAAACTGAACTACTTATAATCTATATCTACTAATCTAAGTAAAACAAGAGTTTTTTTCTAAACCAGAACATAATAGGGAGTTTTTTTATAATTTAAAATTAGATAAGCTTTCTAAAAATATTAGTTTTTTAATTAATATATTAATTTAATTTCATTTAATATTTAGTCATTTTAACTATCTCATTCTATCTCATTAGTTAACTTTATAATTTATAATTTTATTATTTATAATTTATAATTTTTATATATATATTTTATTATATTATATTATATTATATTATATTATATTATATTATATTATTTTTACTTAAGAAAACAAAAAAGCTTGGTTTTTTAAAAAGTTAAAGAACTTAAAATTTTATTATTATACTTATCAGTATCAGTATCAGTATTAACAAAAAACATTTACATAAAACTGTAGTATCTAAATTAGAAAACTTTTTTTAATCTAGAATGAAGTTTTTTAAAACTTGATGAAAACTTTTATACGGGAACTGTGAGATTCGAACTCACGACTCTTTTGGAGTACCTATTTTCAAGATAGGCGCCTTAAACCAGACTCGACCAAATGCCCTTTGAAATTATTATTATTCTTTAAAAAACGCTAAAGCTTTCTTGGGAGTTTTATTAAAACTCTTGGCTAAACCTTGAAAACCCAAAAGTTTAGGCTTTGAACCTGGTTTTCTTAAAAACAAAAACTTCTTATATAACTAACAATCATAGAAATTATGTTAAAACAGAAGACAAAACTCTGCTTATTTTAGATATTTTAGATATTTTATATATTTTAGATATTTTAGATATTTTATATATTTTACTTACTAATGATAGTTAAGACCGTTGGGAATCGAACCCAAAACCCTTCTATTATGAGCAGAATGCATTACCAAATTATGCTACAGTCTTAGATTTAGAACATATAGAAATGTGTTTTTGAAAGCTTAGAAAACTTTTATTTATATTTTATATTTTATATTTTATATTTGATATTGTTATTATAATAAAGCTTAGAAAAAGCTTAGAATTTAGAATAAATATATTCTGTTTTTGAAAGCTTAGTTTTTAAAACTTGCCGAAAAGAGGGAACGATCCTCTATCTAAATCTTACAAGGAATTGATTTTAACCAATTAAACTATTTCGGCTCTCTCTTAGAAAAAAACGCTTGTTTTTAGATTTTTGTTTTTTTGAAAGCTTTGGCTTTGTTTTCTAAAACTATTATTATTATATTACTTAATCCTTATTAAAAATTAGAGGAAACCTTTTTTTAAAGCCCAAGAAAGCTTTAGCCCAAGAAAGCTTTAGCCCAAGAAAAGTTAAAGTTAAAGTTTTATTATTAAAATAAATAGTTTTTGTGATTATCCACTTATTATATTTATATTTTTATTTATATTTATAGTTATATTTATAGTTATATTTATATTTATAGTTATATTATATTTATATTTAGATTTATTTAAAAAGTTAAAATTAGAAAGTAAAAAGTAATAGAAGGAAAGAGGGAAAAAACCTTTAGTTTTTGAAAACTGAAAACTGAAAACTGAAAACTGAAAACTGAAAACTGAAAATTTGTTAAATAATAATAAAAATAAAAATAATATTCAGAAATAAAATGTTAAAAAGAAAATCATTTAATACAGTAAAAAAAACAAGCTTTCGAAAGCTTTTTAAAAAACATCAACTCCAAAAAAAATATCAATATCAAAAACTTGCCTCGAGAGAGAATTGAACTTTCATCTCTAATTCTTCAGATTAGCGCTTTGACCACTAAGCAACCGAGGCTAATTATAAATCTAATTCTAATTCTAATAATTTAATTAATAAATATCTTCTTTTAAAAGTTTTGTTTGCAAGCGCAAGCTTTTTTCAAAGCCACAGGATTTGGACAGCGTTTTTTAATTCATTATTGCTTTTCTTTTTTCTACAGTTTTGGAAAGGCTTTTCTAAAATATGACATCTTAAATCTTAAATCTTAAATCTTAAATATTAAATCTTAAATATTAATTATTAAATCTTAAATCTTAAATATAAAGTTATAAAAAGGTTTTTGATCTTATCTTAATCTTAATAAAAAGTTTTCTTGTGTATTGTGTTTTATGTATTGTATATTGTGTATTGTGTATTGTGTATTATGTATAAAACTGTGGTTTTTATAAAACTGTGTATTGGATCTATACAGTTAGCTTGTTTTGGGATAGTTTTATAATCCAAAAGAATAAAGAATAAATAATAAATAATAAATAATAAATAATTAATAATAAAAAATAAATAATAAAGCTAAATTAAAAAACCTAATAATAAGAATAACAAAAACAATTAAAAATAATAAATAAAACAAGAACAACAATTTAAAAAAACTTTAACTTTAAAAAACAGTCAAAAAAACAAGAAGCTTTAGCCTTTAAAAAAAACACTTTTCAAAACTATAGAGGTTTCCAAAGCTAATCAAAGTATTAAGAATAAGAAACTGTTAATATAATAATAATAATAATAATAATAATAATAAAGTTCTGTAAATATAATTATAATTAGAGAGGGGTTATTATGTATAAAAAAGTAGTTTTTGATTTGAAGTTTTTTCCTTTCTGAAAGAAATCCCCCTCAAGCTTTGGAAAGCTTTAGGATGGATGTTTTAGCTTTACAAAATAGTTAGATATATTTTATTCTGTTGCTGCATCCATTAATGAATTTTCTGATATACCGATAACAGGAACTAAAAATAGGAACCATACAAAATAAAAAGCTGTTGATATTTGACCTATTTCTATGTAAGGTGATTCTGGGTGTTCTTGACCAATTCAAAATAAAATGAAGAAGTTAACAACAAAAAATCAGAAAGCTATTTTCATTATTGGTCTAAATTGATTTCCTCTTACTCTAGAAAGATCTACCAAAGGTAAAATTAATAATATCAGTAAACTACCAAACATAGCAATCACACCAATTAACTTGTTAGGAATTGATCTTAAAATTGCATAAAATGGTAATAAATCAAAAAGAAATTTATTCTGTTATAAAAAATTCACTCGAAAGCTTGGGTTTTTTTAATTAGAAAGCTTTTGTTTTTTTACTTTAATTAGAAAACTTTTTTTAATTCCTAAGTTTTTTTAATTTATAATCTTTAATTGATAATTGAGAAGTTTTTTTATAAATTGATAATTGATAATTGATAATTGATAATTGATAATTGATAAGTTTTTTTGAAAGCTGCAAAATAAATAATAAATAAAAAATAATACTAAATAAAAAAAATGTTAAAATATAATAATAATAATAATAATAATTATAATAATTAGAAGAATAATAATAATAATAAATATTGAATATTTTTAAGAATAAATTGATTTTGGACTATATCTTTACGTATAAAAAACCGTTTTATGTTATAGCCTCTGAACACTATTATTTAGTGTAGCTGATAGTTTTATTAAGATTAAGAAAGCTACTGTAGACATTATAACTTATAATAATAATTAAGTAGTTTACAATAAATTAAATTTAAAAAAACCAATAATTTAACTAAACTTTTCAGCTTAGAGCATAATTTTTAAATGGCATCTAAATAAATATTAATAGTTATAGAAATATAAATTATATAAAATTAAAATAAAAAATACCATTCGGGTACAATTGATGCAGGTGTACTCATAGGATTTGCAGGAATATAATTATCAGAATGCCCTAATAAATTAGGATAATAAAATACAATAACAGATAAAGAAAGTAAAAAGAAAAAAATTGTTACTAAATCTTTAAATGTAAAATAAGGATGCATAGGATATCTATCTCCATTGGCTCCTATACCATTAGGATTATTACTTCCATGCATATGTAAAGCAATAAGATGGGCTAATGCTAATGCAGCTAATAAAAAGGGTAATAAAAAATGTAAAGAGAAGAATCTATTTAGTGTTGCATTAGACACTGAAAATCCACCTCAGATCAATTCTACTATATCTTGTCCAAATACTGGAATAGCACTTAATAAATTAGTAATTACTGTCGCACCTCAAAAACTCATTTGACCATATGGTAGAACGTAACCAAGGAATCCAATTGCCATCATTAAAATAAGTATAATACATCCTATACTTCATACTAATACTCTTGGAGATTTAAATGATCCATAGTATATACCTCTAGCAACATGAGCATAAACACAAATAAAGAAAAAAGAAGCTACATTAGCATGTGTATATCTGATAACTCAACCATTATTTACTGATCTCATGATCAAAAGAAATCTTAGTTAATAATAATTTAAAAAACCCTAAATAAAAAAGCTTGAAGAAAACTTTTATTGAAGACAACTTTTATATATTGATCATAAAATTTATTATTATTATAATTATTATAATTATTATTATTATTATTATTATTATTATGTTATTTTTAAAAAACAAAACCTACAAAAAAACAAGCGTGTTTTTCTAACTATTATAGAAGTTTTATTATATAAGTTTTATTATAACACAAAAAAAAAGCTTTAAAAAAGCGCACAAAGCGTTAGTTGTCTTATATAACTGAGATGACTTGTGGACTATATTATATGTTTATTGCGTATAGCCTCTGAGGATATCTTATATCCTGCTGATTACTATTATTATTATTAAAAAACTATTAAAAAACTATTATATTTAATTATTTAATACTAATTAATAAAGCTTGAGTTTTCTAGCATATATCAATATTTAAAGAACACAACGATACTTTACTTTATAAAAAAATTTTATATTTATCTTTATGTTTATATTTATTATATTTATATTTATATATATATTAATTTATATGTATTATGTTTATATGTTCTACACTATTAAAAGCTAAATCAACGTTAGGAGAATAATGCATTGCTAAGAATACTCCGCTCAGTATTTGAATTATTAAACAAAGTGCTAATAAAGAACCAAAATTTCACATATAAGAAATATTAGCTGGTTGAGGGGAATCAACAACATAAGAATTATAAAGTCTTAATAAAGAATTTGATTTTAAAATCCTCATTTAACTTTAAAAACTTAATTGTTGAATTGTTATTAATTTTTTATTATATGCAAATTTTAAATATATTAATTGTAGAAAACATAGGTTTTTTTTTCTCAAGTTTTTAAAAGCTTTCTCCCCTTCAAGCGTTTTTTTAGCCAAGCTTTCTTTAGAGCCAAGGTTTTGGAGAAAAGAAACACTAAACCTTTTTGTTGACAGGCTAAACCAAACCTTCGAGTTGATGCTTTTGGTTTATTAAAGTATTTTTGTTTTAAATTTAATTTTAACGTTTTTGAAGAAAACTTGAAACTTGAAACTTGAAACTTGAAACTTGAACTTTTAATGTTATATTTATTTTATAAAATATACAAAAAATCAATCGAAAACTGGATTATAATGTTTAATAAGAATATATATAAGTTTTTTTAAATAATATAGATAATTGAAATATAATAAGCTAGATTATAATTTTACTAGACTTTGATAAAATATCAAAAAAAGTTTTTTTAATTAAAATAATGAATTATTCTTTTGTTTATATTTAACTTAACTTTTATAAACTATATATAGATAATAAATTTATCATAATAATTAATCTATAAAAAAGGTATAAATTTACAATTTACAGTACAAATATACTAATATTATATATTAAAAGTTTTATAAAACTATTATTAATTTACTTTACTTTTAGCAAAAAGCTTCAAAAAAGGTTTAGATTTCGCTTTCGATTTCCACAAAAAACAAGCTTTTTTAAAAACCCAAGCTTTAAAACTCTTGGCTAAACCTTGGCGTTTTTTTAAAAAAAGATTTCGCTTTCGACCAAAGTTGATAGTTTTTTTAAGAGTTTTCTAAATTAATAGTAATTAATGTAATTATAAAATAAAATATAATAGTTTTTTTAACAGTATAATTATAATAATTATTGGAACAATTAATATTTTTTTTTTTAACTAAAAAAGCTAATTAAATAATAAAGCTAAATAAAAAAGCTTTAGATTTCTAAATAAATAAATAAATAAATAAATAGATAAAAATTTACCAAAACTGAATATATTAAAATTATATTTGTACTTGTATTTGTATTTGTATTTGTATTTATAATTGTATTTGTAGTGTAGAAAGCTAGGAAATTAATGCTAGTTAAAAAACTTTTTTTGCTTTACCGTTGGAAAGCTTTTTGAAAATTTAATAAGCCCAAGAAGATTTGAACTCCTACAAATTCCTTATCAAGAAATTATTCTACCATTAAATCATAGGCTTTTTTAATAAATATAAAAATCAACTTATTGTATTGATAGTATTACTTATTATAAATATTTACTATTAATATATTTTAGTTTAAAAAAACAAGAAAGCCTTTCAAAAAAACCAAAACCTAATAGAAAACAGATGTCGAACTAAACTACTTTTAGAGAGCGTTATAATATATAATAAAAAGAAATTATAATTAATAAAATAAAATGAAGATAAGAAAGCCGAATTTTGTAAGCTTTGAAGAAAACAAAAAAACGCTTATTCTAATTTTACTATAATTACTTCAATAAAAAAAAACTTCTCCAGTAGCTTTGAAAATTCAATAAAACTCCGTCCGGCCCTCCGTTTTTTTTGTAGCTTTATAAAACTCCCCTTTCCCCCTAAAGGACAATCGCCAAGAGTTTTAAAAATCCACTAAAACTTTGACAGGCTAAACCTTCGAGTTGATGCTTTTTTATAGTTGATAGTTTATAGTTTCTAGTTAATAGTTTATAGTTTCTAGTTGATAGTTGATAGTTGATAGTTTTTATTAATAGGAATAGGTGAAAATAACCTTAGTTTTGAAACATTATAAATATAAAAGTAGTAAATAATCGAAAACTTTCTTAAAATTCAAATAATTTTTATTAGAAAACTTAACATGAGTTTATTATTAAGATAAGTACACAGTAATAGAGAATATAAAATAAAGAATAAATAATAAATTATAAATTATAAATAATAAATAATAAATCATAAATAATAAATAATAAATAATAAATCATAAATCATAAATAATTAGTTGACAATACAAAAAAAGCTTTCGTTAATATAAATTTAATAAATCAGTACATTACCTAGAAAATTTTATTTTTAATTTTAATAAATTCCGGGTTAAGTTTACAGATGGTTCTGTAGTAGACCTGCAAAGTCTATAAATTTATGGTTCAATTCCATCTTAACTCTTCAAAAAACCGCTTGGGAAACCTTTTAAAAAAACTCGTAGCAATAAAGCTCTCGAAATCTTTTTCTTTTGGCGGTTTTGTTTTTTTGTTGTTTTTCTAAATCTAAATCTTTTTTAAAACAAGCTTTCATATATTATTATATTTCTGATTAGTTTTTTTAGAAAGCTTTAGAAATCTTTTTTTATGTGTTGTGTTATTATAATACAAAAAATTATTATTTATTAAATATTAAATATTATATAAAAAAGAGTATATCTTTAATACAATGTTTTAATTATAATCTCTAATTAATATTTTATTTCAATTTTAAATTTGGAGAAAGATAGATTCGAACTATCATGGCGGTAGTGCAAATACCGATGATTAACCATTATCGGATTCCCCCATTATTAATTATTAGAAAACTGTTTAGTTATAATTTGTAATTATGAATTTAGAAAAACGTATAATTTGTTTTAGATAACTCTTGTTTAGTTTTTGAATATAAATATCAAATATATAATATAAAATATAAATATAAAGATAAAGATAAAAATAAAGATAAATATAAAGATAAATATAGATAGAAATATAAAAAATAACTAAAGTTAAGTTAAAAATACACTTCTTTTTTTTTAAAGCCAAGCGGTTTTTTGAAAACGTTTAGCCAAGGGGATGGGTTTTTTTTAAAGCTTTTAGAAAGCCCAAGAGTTTTAAAGCTTTTGTTGATAAAAGTTGGGTTTGAAAGCTTTTTTTAAAGTGAAAGTTAAAGTTAAAGTTAAGTTTAAGAAATAAAGTCTTGAGTTTTTTGTTTTGGAAAGCTTTTAAAAATCGAACTATTAAAAATAGATATAAAAAATAATAATATCACAATCCTTAGTTTTGAAAGGCTAAAACTTCTAAAGTAAAAAAACAAGCTTTCTCGAACCATTATAATAAAGTTCCATAAGAAAACTTCCATAAGAAAAGTTCCATAAGAAAAGTTCCATAAGAAAACTTTAATAAGTTCCGTAAGTTCCGTAAGTTCCGTAAGATTAGTAAAAAAACTCGGTAAGAAAACAAAACTCTGAGTTTTAGAAAAAAAATTTGGTTTAACACTATCAGGGAAACAAGATACGAACAGACCGAGTCGAACGGTCAAGCCATAGGCACACCATCTTAAGAGGTGATTGTTTACCAATTCCAACATGTTCGCTAATTTTGTTATTTTGATTTTATTTTATGTTATTTTATCTTATTTTGATTTGATTTTTATTTTATTTTTAAAAATAAGGTTTAAATATATTAAATAAATAAACATACAAAAAACCAACAACTTTTTAGAAAACAAAACTTTTAGACAACTTTTAGGTTTAGAAAACTGTTAGTTTTAGAAAAGCTTTATTATCTACTTTTAAAAAAGGTTTAGCCCAAGAGTTTTAAAGCTTATTAATAATAAGTAATAAATAATAAGTAAGGCGCTGAGAGGAATTGAACATCTATAAAAGTATTAACAGTACTCCGCATTACCACTCTGCCACAGCACCATAAAATAGACAAATTATGTTTATGAAATTTAAAATTAAAGATATATTATCTAAATAAAATTAAACTATAACTATAACTAAAATAAATTGGGAAAGCTAAAGCTAATATATAAAAAAAGAGTTTTGATAACTTCTTAAATATAGGCTAAACCTTTTTATAGTATATAATATATAATATATAATATATGGTAGGCGCGGATCGAACACGCTATCTCTCCCACCCAAAGGAAGCTACGCACCAATTTGTATTCTACCATTTTAAATTATACTTCTTATATTGTGATTATAACAGTTTTGTTTTGTTTTCTTAATTATAAATTATAAATTATTAATTATTAATTATGTATTATGAATTATGAATTATAAATTATCTTATGTTAGTTTTTTTTATGTTTTAATTGTAATAAACCTGTCCAAAGCCAAAACGGGGAGTTTTATTAAAAAAGATAAACCTGTAAAAAAGAGGATTGTTTAATTTCTAAACCTGTAAAAAAAGAGGATTGTTTAGTTTCTTGTAAAAGCTTTAACCTGTTGAAAGGATTTCAAAACATTTTATTTTGTATTATATAACTGAACTGAGTTAAAAAAAAAAACGCTCTAAGTTTAAGTTTCCAGCAGCGCCTTAGAAAGCCACTTAAAATCTAATATAATCTAATCTAATTTAATTTAATCTAATAAATATCCATGGTTTTTTTAAGTTGGATAAGTTAGTTTTGTTTTGTTAATTTAAAAAAGCGATTTGTTCTTTCCCCTAAAACTTTTAATAACAGCTCTCTTCAAAGCTTTAAAACTCTTGGGATTTAAAGCGCCACTTCCTAAAGCAAAAACAAGATTTGGACGGACGCTAGTTCTAAAGCTAATGTGGATCATCAGGTTTTTTTACAAGATCAAGATAGTTTTTAAATAATAAATAAATTTAAGACTTTTTATACTTTGTATACTTTTATACTTTTAGACTTTTATACTTTTTATACTTTTTATAGTTTTATACTTTGTATACTTTTTATACTTTTTATACTTTGTATACTTTGTATCCTTTAAGAAGTTTTATTGAAACAAAAGAAAGACGTTTTCTTAAATATAAAATTAGTATATCTGATTTAAAAAAAATAAAATTAAAAATAAAAATTAAAAATTTAAAAAAGATAATCTAAATATAAATCTAAATATAAATTATAAAATATTAAATATTAAATATTAGAATTAATCTAAAAAAACTATCATATAAGTTATCTAATGTATTTATATCTATTTATTTATTATTATTATTATTATTATTATTATAAATTATTGTGTCAATATTAAACATCAAGTCAATTAAAAAAATTAGTAAAGCTAAACTACATTCGCTTCCTATTAAGAAATAGTCTATTTCTTTTTTACAGAATTTCATCTCTATTTGTGGGCGAGCTCTTCTTATCCTTAAATAATTCGGAAGTAGATGCATTAATATATTTTATATATGTCAATCTTAACTATTTAACATCTATCATTTACTACAGTTTTAGAAGATAAGTAAAAAAACTAACTTAAAATTAAATGTCAGTAATTTGAAAGAAAAAAGCGAAACTAATATTACTTGATGAAAGTTTAAAGTATATTCATAACAAATTAAAGTAGAATTAACAGAAAATATAGGTATCAATTTTCCAAAAAACCCTTATATAAAAAAAGTAGAAATTCAATTCCCCCTCCTCTCGAACGCCAAAGAGGATTCATTAGTATCTGGAGGTTAGATTCACGCTTTATATACCATCAGCATTTATCTATTATGTTTGTGGCTACCCAACTATGCAGGTTATACTCCAAATCTTCCGCCTTCTACGGTTTCGCGCTCCTCACGCTAGCAATAGCACTTGTTATATTATATCAAATGAATAGGAACCATATATCTAATATTTAACTATGACACCTAATTAGTATTTACTTAATTATATGATTAATCACTGACAAAAATCCTGATTCAACTATTCTTCCAACTAATTTGCTTTCTAATCAAAGTTTTAATTAATCTTATCAATATAAACAATCCTTCTGTATAATCCCACAATTGGTACACTAGTGAAACACAGCCTATTGATCCTTTCGTACTAGAAGGTCTGCCTCTTTTTACTATTCTTCCCTAATGAAGATAGGGCTTTATTTAGTATTTATAATATTTTCTTTAAATTTGAATAATTTTTTTATTTTTATATTATATAACTAATTGGAACTATATTTTAATTATTTAAATAAACTTGATCATTTATATAACTAGACACGAATAGTCTCTGAAAATTTATTATATTATTTTTTTTGCTGATTATAAATATTTGATATTATTAAGATTATAACTTTATAGCTTTATTAGCATATTAGTACTTAAATATAATTATATTAGGTTTCAGCATTTAGTGTTTTTTTAGTATGGCCCCTATTAAATAATTTTATTTTTGAAAGGATTTCAAAACTGTTTATTAAATTTTAAATTAAATATATAATTGTTAATCATTAATAAGTTTATTATAAATTAATAGATAAATCTAAATTGTATAATTATTATATTTTTATTAAACATGCTATAATTATTGACTCCCATTTGACATGGGTCACCATACTGACTTCAGACTGATGACTCATCTCACTGATTGTAAAATGCAAAACTTAAAAATTCAAATATTTTCATTCTGTATTTCCTAGTAATTAAGTCTAACTCGAACTATTTCTTTCTTTATTTTTAAAATAGATTATAATTTATCCCTTCGAAAACTTAGCTTTTTAAAGCTCTTCCATTCCAAACTCGTTTTTTATTAGCGATGCGATAGTTTAAGAAAATCAGCTTTTCTTTTTTCATGAGTCTTTGAATTAGCAACATCATGACCGTGGGTAAGTTTTTTAAATCATTCTTGAAACTTTTTAATACTAATTAAAGTAAAATTATTAACAGGTTTGGAAAGGTTTGGTTTTGTGAAAGATTTAGAATGCGAATTATAATTATATTACACTAAATTAATTTATAAAGATTATACGTATAGTCTCTGAGGTAGCTTTATTAAAGATTAAAACAAAATAGTTTTGTTGTTATTTCATAAGATTACCAGCTGGTTATACAATTATTTCAAAAACAGATTCTGACTTATAAAGTTTTTTTTAACTATCATTTATTAAGTACTGTTTTATATTATTATATGTCCTTCCAGCTTACAGTAAATTTTGCCGACGCAAGTCTTTTTTGATTTGAAAATCATCTTGATTTTTATATTTAAAATAATTTTATTTTTGAAAGGATTTAAAAACTGTTTTAATTGTAGAGTGCGAAAGCGAAAAATTTTGTATTTTCCATTTTTATTTTATATTTTATATTTTATATTTTATATTTTTTGTTTATTTTATCTTTCTTTGTTAAAAAAAAACCAACATTTTTGTATTTTGTATTTTTTAATTTGTATTTTGTATTTTGTATTGTTTATTTTGTATTTTTTATTTTGTATTGTTTATTTTTTATTTTTTATTACATTGAATCCTTTAACTAAATACTTAAAAAGAAGCTTGAATAAAACTTTTGTTTTCTAATTTTGAAAGCTTTGGGAAAAAAGCTTGGCTTTAAAAACCGGTTTTTACTATAAAATTATTATAACTAATATTAAATCTCTGATCTATTAAAAAGATATTTAAAACTATCAAAACATTAATCAATATTTGTAACTACTTAAAATAAAAAGATAGAATTTATGTTAATTTACCCCAGTCCTTTAGGTTTTAAATCCTTATTGAAGAATTTGAAGTTTTTTTGCTGCAATAATTCATAATTAATAATTAATAATTAAATAATTAAAGAATTAAATAATTAATAATAAAAAAAACCCTCCCCGTTTTCTAAAACAAAACAAAACAAAACAAAACAAAACAAAACAAAACAAAACTCTACGGCTAAACGTTTTCTTCTAAACGTTTTCTTCTAAAGATTTGGACAGGAGAAGTTTTATCCCTTTCCCAAAGCTAAAGGATGGTTTTGGAGAAATTTAAAGTTTTTTTAAAGAAGAAAAGTGCAGGGGTTAGATTATTTGTTAAAAGTTCGTAAGATACATTCATATTACTTGTTGAAATGTAAACAAAGGTAAAATATATTTAGAAAAAATATAAATTAACACTAGTAATGTTAAGAATGAAAATGATATTTGATTAATAAATTGAAATTGAAATTGAAATTGATAAAGAAAAAAAAAGCTTTCAAAAAAATAGAACTTATAATCCTATTCTATACAGCATACTTGGTATCATATGGTCGTTTTTTTAACTAATGCTTGTAATTGTGGTACTTGAGTTCGCGGGAAAACTAAAATGTATTGTTCTCTTCTATCATGTTGTACTCGACTTAGAATTCCATATTTATTAAATATAACTGTAGATAATAATTGTACTTCAACTAAAGTAAAAGAATTTGTATACAATCTAATATATCCGTGTAGTTTATGATAATTACCATCACTCATAATGAAATTAGCTAATAAAATTGGACATAACAATTGTTCAATATTTAAAGGTATAATTTTGATATATTTACCTAAGCTATTAAGAGTATAATAAATATCCAAAAATTCATCGAAAATAGGCAGGCTTCTAGTTCTAACAATTCATCTCTGATAAAAAGGTGAATCTTTCCCACTTTGCACTTTATAAGAATAAAGACCTTTAGGAGTACAGAATTCTCTTAAAGTACTAAAAACATATGTTGCAAATGCTTCACCATGTTGCCCAAAAGTTTGTGTATATAAAGAACTTTGTATACTTGTTTTTTTGATATGACCGTCTCCTGAGTGTTAAACCGTGTAAAATTTGTCTTTGTTTTTTATTTAATTCCATAGTAATAAGAAGATTTGTTTTTTTGTATTAAGGCTCTTATATAAAACATAATAATAAATATTATTTTTAATTGAAGAACTATCTCTACCATATAGGTAATAAACTGCTAAAAACTGTTTAAAATAAAAAAAAGACTTTTTTTGAAAGCTTTTCTAAATCTAAACGTTTAAAAACTACATTTATAATGAGATATTGAGGGTATCTTTATAAAAAAGAAAATGTAAATGTTAATGTTAATATATTTTTATAACTAAAATATAAAATAAATAATAAATTAATTAATAAATAATAAAACAAAAGTTATGTATAAACTAATATACTTAAAATTCTGGTTTTTTAACTATTAAACAAAAAACTATTATATTATAAGTTAGAAAGCAAGCTTTCAAAAAAACCCGCAAAAGTTTGTTAGGCTTTAAAGCTTTTTTTTTTAAAAAAAGTGGGGGTTTGTATATATATTTTGTTAGATTAAAAAACTTCAATAAACCAAAGCTTTACAAAAAAGCGCTCAATTTAAAAAAACAAACTTAAAAAAACAATTTCAAAACTATTACCGATTAAGATTGAACTGGTAACATTTTAAATGCGTGTAATGGAACTGGGCTAGATAATGCTCATTCTAAAGTTGTAGCTGTATCCGTTTCATTATTAAATTCTGATATAGATGTAAAATAAGAAGGAACTGCTCAAGGATTATTAGAACATGTAGGTTGGTTAGCAAAAATATCATAAATAATATAACCAAATAAAATAGTTGCTATTACAGATATTATTGACCCAAAACTTGAAACCGCATTCCATCCACTAAATGCATCAGGGTAATCTGGAATTCTTCGAGGCATAGATGCTAGACCTAAGAAATGTTGTGGAAAGAAAGTTATATTAACTCCAACAAATAATGTTCAGAAATGTACTTTACCTAAGAATTCATTGTATGTTCTACCAAGGATTTTTGGTGTTCACATGTAGAAAGCCGCAAATAATGCAAAAACAGCTCCCATACTTAGAACATAATGGAAGTGTGCTACGACATAGTATGTATCGTGAAATGAAATATCTAGGCTAGCATTAGATAAAATAACCCCTGTTAATCCACCTATTGTAAATAGAGCTATGAATCCAATAGTAAAGATTAATGGAGTAGTGAATCTTAAGCTCCCACCGTAGAATGTTGCTAACCAAGAGAAGATTTTAATTCCTGTTGGAACTGCAATTATCATTGTTGCTGCAGTAAAATATGCTCGAGTGTCCACATCAAGACCTACACTGAACATATGATGGCTTCATACTAAGAATCCAAGTATTCCAATTGAGAACATTGCATAGACCATTCCTAGATAACCGAAGATAGATTTACCTGAGAATGTTGACACAATATGACTAACGATTCCGAATCCAGGAATAATTAAAATATATCAATTATTTTTATAATGAAATAAATTAAATTAAATAATATTAACTATTTTTATACATTACTTAATAATAGGACTTTGTCTTTGATTTTAGTATATAAAACTAACAATAAAAAAAGCTTTCTAAAAAAACCTCTAAGATTTAACATAACAAAATTCAGTTACGAAAACTTAAAAAACTTATTTTCTTACCTTTAACCTTTAACCTTTAACCTTTAATCTGAAATCTTTAACCTTTAACCTTTAACCTTTAACCTTTAACCTTGATAAAATTAATAGTAATAGTAATAGTTTTTTTAACTAACTGTTTCAAAGGTTTAGCAAAACCAATAAGTAAAGTGAATGTTTTCTAAAGGAACAAAAGTTTTTTTAAAGAAATCTTTTTTTGTTTTCAAGTTCAAGTAAGTTTTTGTTGATAATACTTAAGTTTTCTAAATCGATTGCGTAAAGTCTCTGAAGTAATAATTAGTTAAATTTAAATTGTTAGTTTTATATCAAGCTTTATTATTATCTTTTTATATATTATATATATTATAGAAAAAAGCTTATAAATATTATTGAATATTATTATATAACATAGAAAAGCCAGGGGTTAAAAATAGTTTTACTTTCTACAAGAAAAGCTGCTACAAAAAAACAAACCATTAATATTTTCTATTTAATAATTTAAAATAAACCATTACAAAACTTGCGAATATACTCATTGTTTTAACTTTTTTACTATTATATAAATTTAATAAATAAAATAAAATAAATATAAAATTTAGAAAAACTGTAGTATTTAAAACAAACTATAAAGTTAAGAAAGTCATTCTCGCATATAGCAAAATTACGAAGCACTGTATTATATCCTATTATATTTTTTTTGGGTTTTCTAAATCTTTTTTTTTTAGCTTTATTATTAATTATTTATTATTTTATATTAGCTTATTAATAATATATACTATTTATGAAGTAATTATTTCCTTTATCCCGTCTTTCTATTCTTTATCAATTCTAAAGTATCCAAGTTTTATAAACTTTAGAAAAAAACATTCCATTGCTTACTGGCTTACTTGCTTACTTAATGTCCCCATAAAAGTTGTTAATAATAATAATCCAAAGACTAAAACTTCTCCAAAGCGGTCTAAAACTCCCGGTTTTGTTAAAACTTTTAAAAAACAAAGCTTAACTAAAGTAATTTTCTTTATTGAATAAAAAAACTCCATAAAACAAAGCGTTTTAAAAACATTTTTAATATCAGATTTAGATTTTATGATAAAACATTAAAAAACTATCACTTTGAAAGCTCTAAATTGTTATAAAAAAACCTCTCCGTTTTTTTAGAAAACGGAGCGT
>Ga0137415_10001905_pt1 | contig 20813 bp, 17 predicted proteins | sample CZODoug3_1_1_16f_FD_183082 | JGI IMG/M metagenome (GOLD analysis project Ga0137415, IMG submission 183082) | Vadose zone soil fungal communities from Angelo Coast Range Reserve, California, USA - CZODoug3_1_1_16fungal (Hybrid Assembly) | ecosystem: Environmental > Terrestrial > Soil > Vadose...
CCGCAGCCTGCATCGCTGACTACACCCCAGATCGATTTCGTCACTCTGGCAGCCCTCGACCACCTAGGCGGACGCATGCATTTGCTCACGATATCGAAAGACACCTTCCTGACCAAAGGCGCGGAAGTAACGATGACGAGTTCGCTAGGTGTTCCTTTGACTGTGCGAGTTGTACGCGCGAACGGAGTTAACACTGCGGTTGCTATTTTCGATCTGCAGGGCCGTTCATTGGTCCCGCTGGTAGTCCAGTATCCAATCGAAAGGGGCGGCGTCTTTCGCGAGATGGCCTATTACACTTCTGCGCATCCAGCTTTGCTCTCGCCCGATTTATCGCGCGCCGGCCGCGGCTACATTCATCGGACGATGAATCTCGCGGTGCAACGCCTGCGCGACAAGGGAACATTCATCTCGCCGCAAATCGTGGATGTAGCTGAGCGCTTGTGTTTGGTTGAGCATGTGGATCACGATCGCTTTCGACTTGAGAACCGGCTGGCGCTCTTTGATGAGATTTATTCGCTCTACGCTTTGAACGAGCCGGATACTTACCGCTATTCGGTAAGCTTTGCAGGCGCCGGCGGCATGGTGCAAATGATTCCGTGGGCCTATAACCTGGAACGGCAGCGGCATCCGGCAGTGGGTTTGACATCCGACTTTGTGGTGGGCATGCGTAACCATGTCAACGCGCTTCAGGCGATGCTGCTTTACATGCAGGACACCTGGAATGACCTGGCTGCCAACGAAGATGTGCAATACGCGCTGAGCGCAAAGCTGGCGACGCAAACTGAATTACTTGCGGCTGGCTATAATTCAAACGCCGCGCGCTTGCCGCTTTACATTCGACGTGGCGGCGCCGGCTGGCGCACACTGATTCCGCGCGAGACGCAGATTTATTTGCAGATATACAAGACGCTGGAAGCCATAGTGCCGCAGAAACCAAACGCAACTCTGACTGCGCAGGATGGAGGTCAAATACTGCGGGCCGCAGCGGTCAACGATTTCTAGTTTTTCCCAAATCCGAATGACAATCTTGCAGGCCGGGCGATTGATCAGATGAACGGTCTGCGTGGTAGTTATTTGTATGCTCAGGTCCACGCCTGAAGTTTCGCTACGTTTGGAAAGGTGCCCATGAAAAATCGAGCCATTAATAAATCGCGTTTCCTCGTGATGTGCGTAACGGCACTCTTCGTCGCTTGCGTCGGACTCGTTGCGTTCGTGCCGGTGGGACAGACATCGAACCAGCAGCCCGCTGCCGCTGCACCACCTACCGAAAAGACAGTTGAGCAGGTACAGAAAAACATCAAGGTGTTAAGCGGCTTGCCAGCGTCGCAGTTGATTCCGGCCATGAATTTTATGAGCGCCTCGCTGGGCGTTCGCTGTACCTACTGTCATGTAAACAAGGACAACAAGTGGGACTTTGTCAGCGACGAGAAACCGGAGAAGAACACGGCGCGTGAAATGATCAAGATGGTCCTGGCTGTTAACAAGGACACTTTTCGCGGCAACACTGAAGTGAGTTGTTACACCTGCCACCGGGGACGCACTAATCCTGCAAGCGTGCCGGCGCTTCCAATTCCGGATGCTACGCCGCACGCGGCCGCCGCTGAAACAAAACCGGAAGATGCGGCGCCGACGGCCGAACAGGTTCTCGCGAAATATACCGAGGCCCTGGGTGGCAACGCCGCGATTGAGAAACTGAAAACGCGGACTCTGAAAGGAACGTTTATCACTTCTGGAGACATCACTCTCGGCTACGAGGTTTATCAATCCGCGCCCGATAAGATGTACGCCGTTCTCCACACGGCCAAGCAGGGCGACATCGAACAAGGGTTTGATGGCGCAATTGGCTGGCAGAAAAACCCTCGCGGTGTTCGCGTGCTTGAAGGCGACCAACTAGTAGAACTGCGGCGTTCCGCGAACCTCTTTACCAATATCAAACTCAAGGACCAGTTCACCAAGTTAATGTTTAGCGGCAAGGACAAGATAGGCGAACGCGAGGTTTATGTTTTGCGCGGCGTGACTAAAGACAACCAGCGCGAGCGATTGTATTTCGATACGCAAACGGGATTACTTGTCCGCCGCCTCACGAGCAGCCCAACAATGATTGGCTTGATTCCCCAGCAGGTTGACTTTGAGGATTACAAAAACGTCGATGGCCTAATGACGCCGTTAACTATTCGCGTTTCCTCGGTCGATCCGAACATCACGTCAGTCCGAAAGCTTACGGAAGTCAAACTCAACGTGCCGGTTGACGCAACCAAATTCAACAAGCCGGCAGCGCCAACACCCTAGTAGGACAGGCATTCCTGCCTGTCCTGAACGGTCTAATAGTTAAGTTTGTAGAACAGGCATTCTTGTCTTTCCTTAGTCATCAGGGACAGGCAGGAATGCCTGTCCTACGACTGCCGGATAAATCCACCTAAGCGCGGACTATCTTTGCGCTCTTATTAAGTCTGACCGTCCCCAGTTTCCAATAAGGTCGGGCTTTTGCTTCTCCTGACTTCAAATAAGTGCATGGTATGTCGTTTGCCAATCCGGCAGGCGACAGGAAATTTCACCGAGGAGAATTAGTTTGAGTAAAAGAATTTTCGCAATCGTGGTTTCAATGGCGATCCTGACTGGATCGTTTGGCGTGCAAGCAGTCTTCGGTCAAAGCGCAGCGTTTGATGCGCAAGCGTCGAAGGCGCGCGCAAAAGTTGAGAGTTTAGGTAACAACGCACGCGTCGAAGTCAAACTCCGGGACACAACAAAAGTTAAGGGGAATATAAGCGCCATTACGCCGGATTCATTCACTGTTACGGATGCCAAAAGCGGCATGAAAAATACTGTGGCCTATGCAGATGTTGCTGAGGTAAAAAAACCGGGAAGCGGGCTATCAACCAAGGCTTGGATAATCATTGGAGCAGCCGCCGTAGGAATGGTGGTCACATGGATCATAGTGAAGCCTGCCTTTTGCGATGGTGGCGCACAGACACGCGGCATTTGCTGATAGTCCATCAGCCGCAACTCAGCAGTTTGTCGGACAGGCTAGTCTGAAGTTTTGCCAAACAATACATTGATCCAATAGAAGGCAACGGTGCCGCTGCCAATGACGGCGCAGGTTGCAACCGTGCGCCAGAGAATATCTGTTCCCGCAAATTTCCAAATGGCCAGGAGCGCCGAGAGCACTGCCACTAAGATGCAGGCGCTCGTGGTCCAGAAGGAAATGCTTCTGACCATTTCCGGGTTTAGAAAGCCGCGCCGCTTTCGGTGTGATTGCGAGTTTTCCAAATCAATTCCCGTGTGCTGAGTTTACTTTCGGTGCGGCGCGCCGCCGCCGGCTCCAGGTTTTGCAGTCACGGCTTCGGCGCAGCAATATAATCATCCAGCAGCTTTTGCGCACTTAACCCCGGACTAATGACTGCCAGTTTTTGCCGCGGATCGTAACCGCTGAAGACACCTACAATTTCCGCTTGTTGATTGTAAACCGGACTGCCCGAATAACCATCGCGGCCCTCGATCGTCGCCAAACTGAACTGCTGACCGCGTAATTCGTACGGCCCGTAAAAAACACCTTTCCTCATCAGCCTGTTACCATGTGGGCGCGCAATCACAAACAGGTTTTCATCTTTGCTGAGACTCGCTTGGAACGCCGGCGCCACCGCATGTTTTTGTTTTTGACAAATTTGCAATAAAGCCAAATCGGCGGCTTCATCAAACTTGATCACGCTTGCCTGGCAGCCCTGCACGTAGACTTCAACTTCCAATTCATCGTCCGGCGCGAATCCCAACTGGACTTTTTTTGAAACGCTGAGATTTCCCGACACCGCATGATAGGCCGTCATTACCAACTGATCGCCTACCAGAAAACCAGTGGCAAAACCATTTGGGCCATCGAGCATAGAGAAAAAGCGCTGCAGCGGGTTCGCTCTCTTTTTCATGAACTTTAGTTCCAGTGAGACTGCACTATCTCCCGGACGTTTTACTGTGCGATGTCCACCAGCTTGGCAATTTGGCACGTACGCAAGAGCAGCGATCGTTAAGATGCTTGCCCAAAACATTCTGCGTTTCATGATCGACTCTCCTTATGGAACGAAGATAACTTTTCGTAGGACGCTGAAGTATGGTTGGGGCGCGCGCTTCCGGCATCAGGCTCCAGTCGGCGACGGCGACTGATGTTATGCGAGCGCATTGCGGGGCGCAAGATTTTTGGGTTATCGACGTTGGTCGGACGGAAAGCTGAAATAGTCGGTTAACTAAGCCTCAAAACTTTAAGCCTTTTCGAGTCCCGCATACTTTTGCACTAGTTTCTTCTGACCGTAACCGGGAAATGTAACTGTTAGTTTGAGAGAATCGCCGGCGCCTTCGCGCCTCAGCACCAGCCCGCGACCGTATTTCGCATGCTTTACGTAAGAACCGGGCAAGAATTCGGATGAAGCTGTCGCATGTCTAGTGTCAAGTGTAGGACTTTGGACCCGCGAAGAACTCTTTCTACCCATCGAACTATTGTCCCGTTCGCGCTGGTCTTTACTCGCTTGGAAGCCGCCTCCAGTATTTCCAAGTTGCGCTGCGCGCTGCTTGAAGAAGTCGGCGATGGAATCCACGCTGTCGTAAGTTTTTCCGGCGTACTTCTTTTTCTCCTTGCGATACTCGCCTTGTTCGTAATCAATCGCCGTTGAGCCCCGGGCGAACGACAACCAGGATTTTCCGAGTGACAAGTCTTCCATCAACTCCAAAGGCATTTCGTTTAAGAACTGCGAAGGTTCGGACGCCAGCTCCTCGCCATACACGCGACGTTTCATCGCGTGCGTAACATATAGAAACTTTTCCGCGCGCGTCATCGCTACATAACAAAGACGACGCTCTTCTTCCATCTCTGCCGGATCCGTTGCCGAGCGCGAGTGCGGAAATAGACCATCCTCGAGCCCGGCGATAAAGACGATTGGAAACTCAAGACCCTTGGCCGAGTGCGCCGTCATCAGTGTCACGGGCGCGTCGCGTTTGTATTGATCCTGATCGGAAACCAAAGCGGAGTGATCGATAAACTCTCGCAAGCCTTCAATGCCCTCGTCGTCATAGTCGACCGCGGCGTTGACCAGTTCCTGCAGATTTTCCAACCGCGCTTCCGCTTCGTCGGTCTTTTCGCCTTTGAGCGCGTTCTCGTAACCAGTGTCGAGGATGGCGGCTTTAACGATGTCGGAGACAAGCGATTGCGGAGACACGGAGATGGGGCGATGCGGAGACTCGGAGACAACACTATCCCCCTGTCTCCCTATCTCCGTGTCGCCGTGTCCGTGTTCTCCACCTGCAATTTCACCAAGACGCAAGATGATCCTGCGAAAGCTTCGCAACGCCGAAACCGCGCGCATGCTCAAGCCATCGGGCTTTTCAATGGCCAGCTTGATCGTTTCCCACAATGTTAGATCAAAGTCATTCGCGCGGCGAGTAAGCTCGTCGAGGGTTTGTCTGCCAATACCGCGCGGCGGACTGTTAATCACTCGTTGCAGCGCGATGGAATCGTTCGGGTTCAGGGCCAATTTTAGATACGCTATGATGTCGCGCACTTCCATGCGCTCGTAGAACGAAAAGCCGCCGACGATGTTGTAAGGCAAACCCGCGCGGCGCATCGCTTCTTCGAAAACTCGTGATTGGGAATTCGTGCGGTATAAAACTGCCGCGCGCACGTCGTATTCCTCGCGGCGATGCTCAACGATCTTCGACGCCACCCAGCGTGCTTCCGCGTCGGCATCGAAAGCCTGGTAATAGCGAACGCGTTCGCCTTTCGGGTTCGACGTCCAGAGGCTCTTTCCCTTGCGCTCGAGGTTGTGTTTCACCACTGCGCCGGCAACGTCAAGGATCGTCTGTGTCGAACGATAGTTTTGTTCGAGGCGAATCGTCTTCGTGTTAGGGAAATGCTTTTCGAAATTGAGGATGTTGGTGATGTCGGCGCCGCGCCACTTGTAGATCGACTGGTCCTCGTCACCCACCACCGCGATGTTTTGCTGCTTTTCAGTTAGCAAGCTAATTAAAGCAAACTGGAGCGAGTTTGTATCCTGGTATTCGTCCACCAAAATGTATTTGAACTTGTTGTTGTATTTCTCACGTACTTCTGGAACATCACGCAGCAAGCGCACGGCTTTGATCATCAGGTCGTCAAAATCGAGTGCGTTGTTGGCGTGCAGGCGTTCCTCATACAGCTTGTAAACGCGGGCCATCGCAGCGCGGCGTTCGTCCACGTAATCAGCGCGGGCCGCGAACGCGTCTACGTCTTCGGCGCGATTTTTCGCAGAACTAATAGCGGACTGCGTCGCGCGCACGCCCAGGTGCTTTTCGTCGTAGCCTAAATCTTTAATGCAGTTCTTAATCAACCGCTGCGAATCGTCCTGGTCGTAAATGGTGAAGGTGCGCGTGTATTTATCGTTTAGTTTTTCGATGTCCTGCCGCAGTATGCGCACGCACAAACTGTGAAACGTTGAGACGAGCGGAGCACTGGAAAGCTCCTGATCGCGCAGCAGGCGCTGCACGCGCAAACGCATCTCTTCTGCAGCCTTGTTGGTAAATGTAACCGCGAGAATGTTCCACGGTGCGACGCCCTTTTCCGCGATGAGGTATGCAATGCGGTGCGCGATGACGCGCGTTTTTCCCGAGCCCGCGCCCGCAAGAATCAGTAGTGGCCCTTCAGTATGCTGGACGGCAATCTGTTGTTCGGGATTTAAGGAAGAAAGAAAGTCAGTCATTACTGTCGAGTCGTTTGATATTTCATTTAACCATATGAGTTCGTGCGAACAAAACCTGCAAGAGAAAAGCCAACTCCGCAGATTACACAGATTTCGCAGATTTTGGTTAGAGGAAGAATTAGCGCTTCGTTTTTTCCTCTAATCTGTGTAATCGGCGTAATCTGCGGATTCCGTTTTGACCGCAAGAATCGGATAGATTCGCTGGCGTTCAGTCGTTAATATCACGCGCAGTTGGAAATGAAGCGACGTTTGGGAGGTGTTAAGATGAGTGCCGTGTTGCATGAGCAAATGACGATGTTGCCGGATAGCCAGGATGAGTTTTGGAATGCCGTGCTGTCGAAAGATCGCAGCTTTGACGGCCAGTTTGTATTCGCCGTCAGTTCCACTGGCATTTATTGCCGGCCGTCCTGTCCGTCACGCCGGCCCAGGCGTGAGAATGTTTCATTTTTCGCGTTGCCGGCGGCAGCCGAGAGCGCCGGGTTCCGTGCCTGCCGTCGTTGTCATCCCAACGCTGCGCGATCAACTGATCCGCAGGTCGAGATGGTGCAACAGGTTTGTCGTCTGATTGAAAACAGTAATGGTGAGACTGTTACGCTTAACTGGTTAAGTGAAAAAATCGGCGTCAGCTCGTTTCATCTACAACGGACTTTCAAAAGCATCATGGGAATGTCGCCGAGCGAGTATGCCGAGACGCGGCGCGTGAACAAATTCAAGCAGAGCGTCCAGGCGGGCGAGAAAATCACCAATGCGATCTACGATGCGGGCTTTAGCTCCAGCAGTCGCTTATATGAACTGGCGTCTTCGCAGTTGGGCATGACACCGGCAACCTATGGCAAAGGCGGACGTGGCGCGGTGATTCGTTATGCAATTGGCGACAGTCCGTTGGGGCGTTTGCTGGTTGCTTCGACCGACAAGGGCGTGTGTTCGGTTAAGCTGGGCGATTCAGACGAAGCACTCAAAACGGAACTGTTGCATGAATTCTCCGCCGCCGAAATTCTGGTTGATGAAGGCCGGCTGCGTCCGGCGCTCGCGGCAGTTGTGGAGCATCTCCACGACAAGACTCCGCGGATCGATTTAGCTCTCGATATTCGCGCCACCGCGTTTCAGCGCCAGGTTTGGGAACAACTCCAAAGAATCCCTGCCGGTGAAACCCATTCGTACACGAAGGTGGCAAAAGGCATCGGACAGGAAAAAGCTGTACGCGCAGTTGCGCGTGCTTGTGCCAGCAATCCCGTGGCGCTCGTGATTCCCTGCCATCGAGTGATTCGTGAAGACAAGAGCCTGGGCGGTTATCGTTGGGGCTTGGACCGCAAGAAGAAATTGCTAGAGCGCGAAGCACGCACGAAATAGGGACGGCAGCTTCTACTCAACTGTAACTGACTTTGCCAGGTTCCTCGGCTGGTCCACATCACAGCCGCGGCGCACCGCGATGTGATAGGCGAGCAGTTGCAGCGGAATGATTGAAAGAATCGGCGATAGCAGATCGCTGGAGGGCGGAATGCTGATGACGTAATCCGAGACAACCGAAGACATCGTGTCGCCTTCGGTGAGTACAGAAATCACAATGCCTTCCCTCGCTTTAACCTCAACAATATTTGAATGCGTTTTCTCATAACGCAGTTCTGACGAGCGATTACCTTCTTCGCGCGTGTTGATGAACATCACTGGCAAACGCTCGTCGATTAACGCGTTTGGACCATGTTTCATCTCGCCGGCCGGATAGCCTTCCGCGTGAATGTAGGAAATCTCCTTGAGCTTCAGAGCGCCTTCCAGTGCCACGGGAAAATTTATACCCCGGCCAAGATAGAGAAAATCCGTGACCCGGAAAAATTCCTTTGATAACTCCTCGATGTCGTCTGATTCATTCAGCAGATGTTCAAGTTTGACTGGCAACTCAGCCAGTTCCTGTGCATGATGCTTTGCTTCATCAGCCGATAACGTTCCTCGAAGATTACCAAGGTAGAGCCCGAGCAAATAGAGTGCGACCATCTGGCAGGTGAAAGCCTTGGTAGAGGCGACTCCGATTTCCGGGCCGGCGTGCGTGAGCACGGTGCCGTCGGCTTCGCGCGTGATCATCGAGCCAAAGACGTTGCAGATGGCCAGCACTTTGCTGCCCATCTCTTTCGCTTCCCTTAGCGCGGCGATGGTGTCTGCCGTTTCGCCCGACTGAGAAATGACCAGCATCAGCGTGTTCTCGTCCATCACCGGATCGCGGTAACGAAACTCCGACGCGTAATCAACCTCGACCGGGATGCGTGCGAGTTGTTCGATCATGTACTTGCCCGCCAGGCCCGCATGCCAGGAAGTGCCGCACGCAGCAATCTTGATCGAAGTAAACTTTTTGAAGTCGGCCTCGGTAATGTTTTTCATTTCATCAAGAAACACACGACCACTGTCCAAAGAGATGCGGCCCTGCACGGTGTCACGAACCGATCGCGGCTGCTCGTAGATTTCTTTGAGCATGAAATGCTTGAAGCCGCCTTTTTCAGCCATGATCGGATCCCAGGTGATCCGTTGCACCGCAGGTTGGACAGAATTTCCCTCAAAGTCGGTAACGCGAACCGCGTCCCTGCCAAGGATGGCTATCTCGCCGTCGCCGAGAAAAAAGACGTCGCGCGTGTGTTGCAGAATAGGTGGGATATCAGAAGCAACAAAGAATTCGCCGTCCCCCAATCCAATCACAACCGGCGGTCCTTGCCGCACCGCGATGATCGTGTCCGGCTCGTCCGCGTTAATGATGGACAGCGCGAAGATGCCTTTTAGATCCAGCATGGCGCGGCGCACCGCGTTTTCAAAGTTGTGATCTTCTTTCAGATACTCTTCGATCAAGTGGGCGATGATCTCGGTGTCGGTTTCGGTGACGAACTGATGATCGGTTTTGCGCAGGCGCTCTTTCAATTGCAGATAGTTTTCAATAATGCCGTTGTGGACTACGACGACGCGGCCGGTGCAATCTCGGTGGGGGTGGGCGTTCTCTTCGGTGGGCCGGCCGTGAGTGGCCCAGCGCGTGTGTCCGATTCCGTATGTGCCGTCGAGCGGACTTAGGCGGATCGCTTCCTCGAGATTGCGCAGTTTTCCCTCGGCCCGACGTATTTCGAGATCGTGGCCCTCATTGACGACAGCGATGCCCGCCGAGTCGTAGCCGCGATATTCCAGCTTGCGCAGGCCCTCAATGATTAACGGCACAACCTGCTTGTTCCCAACGTAACCGACAATTCCGCACATAAGTTTTTCCCTTAGTAAAACGTGAAAAGTAAAAAGTGAAAAGTCAGAAGGAAAGCATGGGTCACGCTACTGCCTTTTTCTGACTCTTCACTCTTCACTTTTCACTTTTCACGGCGTTTCAAGCGTTTCTTAACTACTGCCGGAACGCCGGCGACAAGAGTGTCTGGCGGCACGTCTTTGGTAACGACTGAACCGGCAGCCGTAACCGAACCGCCGCCGACTCTTACCGGCGCGACCAGCATCGTGTCCGACCCAATCCGCACATTGTCTTCGATGACTGTTGGATGCTTGTCCTTACCATCGTAATTACAAGTGACCGTTCCCGCTCCAATATTTGTTTTCTCGCCAATGGTTGCGTCGCCAAGATAGGTCAGATGCATCGACTTTGAACCGCGGCCGAGGCGCGATTTCTTTACCTCGACAAAGTTACCAATCGCCGCGCCTTCTTCAATCGTGGTGCCCATGCGCAGGTGTGCGAAGGGTCCAACGGTACAGTTTGACTCGATGGTGGAATCGACGATTACGCAGTGGTCCTTTATCACCACGTTACTTCCCAACCGCGAGTTAGTTATCCTGGAGCCTGAATGAATCTCGCAACCCTCGCCGATTTCTGATCCACCCTCGATCGCAACGTCCGGATAGATAACGCAATCCTGACCCAGCCTGGCACTGGCGCTGATGTATGCGCGGGAGGGATCGAGAAAGGTTACGCCGCCTTCCAACATCAATTTGCGGATGGTGTTGCGCCGTAGGAGATTTTCAAACTCGGCCAATTCCGCACGCGTATTGATGCCGGAAACTTCGCGCGCGTCGCTGTGCAGATACACGCTTACTTTCTCGCCCTGCGCCAGGAGAATCTCGACGACGTCAGTCAGGTAAAACTCGCCCTGATCGTTCGCCGGCTTGACGCGATCGAGTGCTGGCAAAAGTTTACCGCTGTCGAAACAATAAATTCCCGAGTTAATCTCCTTGATTTTGCGCTCTTCATCCGTAGCATCGCGTTGCTCAACGATGCGAACAAAATGATCGTCTACATCTCTGACAATGCGGCCATAGCCAGTCGGGTTTTCAAGCCGCACGCCCAGAACCGAACACGTGGCGCCGCCGGAGCGATGATCCTCGATGAAGTGTTTGAGTGTCTCTGCTTTCAACAAAGGCACGTCGCCTGACAGGATCACGAGTAAGGAGTTGCGATTGTCGAGTTGCGCGCGTGCGGACAATACCGCGTCCGCGGTGCCTCGTTGCTGCGCCTGCGTCACAAATTCAGCCAGGCTGCCGACCTCTGCCTTGACGGCCTTCTCAACCTCGGCCGCCTGATGACCTACCACGACGTAGATCTTGTCAGGGTTGAGCGCTTGTGCCGTGCGGCAGACGTAGGCAATCAACGGAGCGCCGCCAAGCTCGTGCAGTACTTTCGCTCGCTTCGATTTCATGCGCGTGCCGAGACCGGCAGCGAGAATGAGTACGTCGAGCGACTGCCGTGTTTGACGCGACTGCGGGAGGGACTGTTTTTGCATCGGTTATGCGGGCACGGGGCGCGAACAGGCTTGTTGCCGGCAGGACCTCACTACGTGGGCCAGCAGCGTCGAATCGTGTCTCACCTTTTCACCCTCTGCCAGCAGATTCGCGCGGACGGTTTGTGTTGACTGATCCAGGGCATCTTCAAGCGAATCATCATCAATCCCGATTTGCTGCGCGCCTTCCTGTGCGTAGCGCGTAGCCTGCTCGGCCGTAATACGCCGATCATTGACTACAACATAATCAAATTGAATTTCGCGAGCGTAACGCTTAATCGTTTCGAGATGTTCACGCGCGGAGTAGTTGTCAGTTTCGCCAGGCTGAGTCATCAAGTTACAAATGAAAATTTTGGTGGCGGCGCTTTCTCCGATGGCCTGGGACACGCGCGCGACGAGCAGGTTCGGCAGAATGCTGGTGTAAAGCGAACCCGGACCTAAGGTAATAACATTAGCCGCGCGAATCGCTTTTAGCGCTTGAGGCAATGGCAGGCACTGCTCGGGCTCCAGCCGAAGGCGACGAATTGGCACTCTCGAGGCAGAAATTTGAGTTTCGCCACGAACGACTTTGCCATCTTCCAGTTCGGCAACCAAACGCACGTCGCTTATGGTTGCCGGGAAAATGTGGCCCTTGCTGGCCAACACTTCCGACGACAGTCGCACCGCTTCAGTGAAATCTCCAGTCACTTCGGTAAGTGCCGCCAGAAACAAATTGCCAAAGCTGTGGCCGCCGAGTTCACCGGTGCCGCGAAATCGATACCTGAAGAGTCGCGAAAGCAGGGTGGAGTCTTCGGAAAGCGCAATCATGCAGTTGCGTATGTCGCCCGGCGGTAACATTTGCAACTCCTCGCGCAAACGACCAGAGCTACCGCCGTCGTCAGAGACAGTAACAATCGCCGACAAGTTCTGGATCCAATGCTCATCGGAATCGCGCTCGCCCACCAATCGTTTCAAGCCTGCGAGCAGCGTTGAAAGACCTGTTCCCCCGCCAAGCGCGACCAGGTTGATACCGGATTTTTCCGAGGACAGATAAGGCAAACGAGCTTCTCCAGCTTAAGGGGCGCGACATGCGCGCTTTCGTCAGAATGATACCTAAAAGGCGAAGGCTTTCAAACTACATACTCGTGGAATAACTAAGAAGGTAGGCTGCTACAGGCGTGGCTGAAAAACCAGACGGTCGAAATCCGGATCATTGCGCAGCGACGTCAGGTCGTGGTCGTGTTGCGCGCGAACGCGTAAAGTCGGTTGCAGATCGAGCGCGCGCTGTAGTGATTGAAGCGCCAGGTCGAGCGAGCCAAGGCGCGCACGTGTCGCTGCCAAACCATAATGGATGTGGGCAGCCTCGGGTTCGCGTTTCAATGCACGCTCAAACATTTCCTGCGCCGCAACATATTCGCCGCGGTTGAGTTCGATGACGCCGCGGTCATAAAGAGAATCGGCATCGCGTGGCAGAATGCTTTCAGTCCGCATTCGCGCATCAGCAACAGCGAGATAAGTACGAGAACGTGCCGCTACTTCAGAAACCTTCGAGTATTTCTCAAGCAGCGCGCGAAACAGGTTGCGGGCCTCACCAAAGTGACCGCGCGTAAATTCTTTATGCGCGCGCTCAAATGCTTTCAACGCAGCCGACTCATCAACTGTTGGCGGGCGCGGTGGCGGTGGCGCCACTGGAATTGGACGTTGCGCGCGAACGGCTGCCAGCTTCTGAGTCTTTTTGACTCCCGACAGCGATGGCTTGCTGTGTTTGACTATGGCTGGCTTACGCGGAGCTGCCTTGCGTGGGATCGGCTTCTTTGGTGTCCGAAGTTTCTTCGCGACGATTTTTTTTGACGCAGTCTTCTTAATCTTCGAGGGCTTCGGCTTGGCGCCCTTTCTCAGTACTGATTTATGAGCGAGTGCTCGCTTAGCTTTTGGGCGCGCAGACTTCACATTCGTTGCTCGCCGCTTGGCTGCCGGCTTGGATCCAGCACGACGAACGGCGGCCCGCGACGTTGAACGCCTAATACCTTTTGTAACTGCACTCATGGAAGAATCAAAATGACAGGTGGATTGTGGCCGCAATTGCTCCGAAGTTGCGGTGGCAGAGTAACATAGCTGTTAGTTCTAATTCAACGCAAAACGTGGATTTACACCCATTTGAACGCGTTACAACGGCTAGGAGAGGCTAAATGTACTAACAAAGGAAAACACTTGTAGCACATTGTTGGCTATGTTACATTGCCTTGCGGCTGTTGAGACCAGCCGCCATTCCACCAGGACGAACATTGAACCAGCAAAATTGCTTTATTTTCAACGGCTTGCCCGATAGAGTCATGGCTTAGCCCGCCGACCGACTGTCCCTCACTAAAACTTCAAAGAGAGTTGTATCGATGGCAGACACGCCTATCCTGTTACACGAGCGTCAATATCACCAGCTCAAAGCCGTGCTTGCCCGGCTGCGAATGGATGCCTCTGCCAAGGTGGTGTTCCTGGTGGACAAGGATGGCCAGGAGATCGCTGTCCAGGGCGAGATAGGAAATCTTGACACAACGAGTCTCGCCTCGCTGGCAGCAGGCAATGTCGCCGCGACAGGGGGCATGGCTCAATTAATTGGCGAGAAAGAATTTCCTACTCTCTCACATGAAGGCGCTCACGAAAGCATACACATTTCCGTCGTTGGCCGGATGCTGTTGATCGTGGTTTTTGACGAACGATCGAGCCTTGGCTTGGTCAAACTGCGCTCGAAACAGGTATCGCAACAGTTGTCCACCATGATGGATGAAATTGTAAACGCGCCCCACGACGAATCAGACTCACCCTTCGCCGAAATCACTGACGAAGACATCGACAGCCTTTTCCAATAACCCATCCCAGGGTAAGTGCCTTATGACCTTTATCAACTACGCATCGCGAGAAATTAATTGCAAGATCGTTTACTACGGTCCCGGTCTCTGCGGCAAAACGACTAACCTGCAGCACATTTTCGAGGCTACTGCACCACAAGCGCGCGGCAAACTGATCAGTCTGGCAACCGAAACAGATCGCACGCTGTTCTTCGATTTCATGCCGCTTGAGCTGGGAACCGTGCGTGGCTTCAAGACGCGCTTTCATCTCTACACCGTTCCGGGTCAGGTGTTTTATGACGCCTCGCGCAAGCTCATTCTGAAAGGAGTGGACGGAGTGGTCTTTGTAGCCGACTCGCAGGAAGAGCGCATGGATGCAAACATCGAATCGTTGTACAACCTTGAAGAGAATCTCAAAGCCCAGGGTTATGATTTGATGAAGCTGCCTTATGTGCTGCAACTCAACAAGCGCGACCTGCCGAATATCATCCCGGCAGTCGACATTGCGGCCGAATTGAGACGGAAAGAAGAGCCGGTGGTAGAAGCGGTCGCTTCAACCGGTGCGGGCGTCTTTGATACTTTGAAAGCTGTGGCTAAACAGGTACTGACTGAACTCCGTAAAAGCTAACAGCCGGGCAAGGGCAATCATTCGAGTGCTTTAAGCATCAACAGGCCATCGCCGCCGTTTGAATAATATTTGGGCAGCCTTTGAGTAATAGCGTATCCGAGATGCTGGTAAAGTTTTTGCGCGGGAATGTTTAGCGATCTCACTTCCAGCCGCACTATTCGGACATCCCTTTTCTTAAATCCCTTTTCAACTTCAGCCATTAAACGTTGGCCGAGATGACGGCGCCGGTGTTCAGGCGCAACGCCAACGGTCGTAATGTGTCCCGTGTGATCCGGTTCGATTAGGCCGATGACGAAGCCAACCATGGCCCCGTTGGCGGCTGTCGCGCGATAGGAGACAGACTCGGGCGCCGTCAGAAGATATTCGAAAGTCTCGTGGCTATAAGCTTCGCCATCCACAAAACAACGCTGATCGAGCCGCCAGCAATCATCAAGATTGGAAATCGTCAGTGGGCGAATATCGTAGCGTGAGCTGACCGCCACGGGTGTCGTTATTTGGGACTCAGGAGCGTATTCGTCAGGAGGCGGAGCCCACAAGCGAGAACGAATTTTCTTTAGTACTGCCATACGAGAAACGAATAAGCGATCTCTGGTTGGAATCTAGTCTAACATCATCGTTTTCATAAGCACTAGATCACAAGCATACAATCGCCGTAACTGTAGAAGCGAAACCGTGCTTTTACTGCATCATGATAGGCGTTTAGCACTAACTCGCGGCCGGCAAAAGCCGAAACTAAGATCAACAGCGAGGAACGCGGCAGATGAAAGTTTGTCAGCAGCGCGTCCACCGCGCGAAATTTGTAGCCCGGCTTGATAGTGAGCGCGGTCGGGTCGTTTCCCGGCTTAATGATTCCATCTGCACCCGCAGCCGTTTCCAAAGCGCGCGTGGTTGTCGTGCCAACAGCAATGACTCGGCCGCCTGCAGCGCGCGCTTCGTTGATCGCATTTGCTGCCGCTCCGCCAATCTTAAAAAATTCCGCAGTCACCTGGTGCGCTTCAATTTCGTCTACTCGTACCGGTTCAAACGTGCCGTAGCCCACATGAAGAGTTATCTCTGCGACGCGTGCTCCGCGATCGCGCAGAGTTTGCATGATGGCGGGTGTGAAATGTAGTCCGGCGGTCGGCGCAGCGATCGCGCCTCTTTCTCGCGCGAACATGGTCTGATACCGCTCCTTGTCAGTTTCGGAACTACCGCCGGCGCGCTTGATGTAAGGCGGCAGCGGCGTCTGGCCCACTTCATCCAGCAAGCTGTCCAATGGTTTTGCGCCATCAAACTTAAGTTGTCTGACGCCGCCCGGCAAAGAGGTGACCACTTCAGCACGCAAGCTCGACGCGCCAAAGCGGACTTGCGCGCCGTTATTCAACCTGTGCGCTGGCCGCACCAGTGCTTCCCAAACTGATGTTTCTATCTCGCGAAGCAGCAACACTTCCACGCGCCCGCCGGAAGGATCGCGTTGCCCAACCAGGCGCGCCGGAAAAACGCGCGTGTTGTTGATGACGACTACATCTCCGGCGCGCACCAGCTCAGGAAACAATGCAAAGTTGGATTCGGCCCAGGTTTGCGTATCGCGCTTGACGACCATCATTCGCGATGCATCGCGGCGTTCGAGCGGTTGTTGCGCGATCAGTTCTGCTGGAAGCTCATAATCGAATTCTGAAATATGCATTTCTGGCACGCCGGAAGGATCACACAATGGAAGGGAAATGCGGATGCTCTCGATGGAAGACAGCGGTAAGCTGAGCGCCAAACAATAGAATCAAACTTGAGACGTAGCTCCAGGTCAGCACCGAGACAACAGCGCCGACTGATCCATAAATCTGATCGTAATGAAAGTAGCCCAAGCTCCAGGCAAAGACATACTTCGCCAGTTCCCATAACAGCCCCGCAAGGATTGCCCCGGGCAGTGTGTCGCGCAAGGTCACCTCAGCCCGCGGCAGGAAACGATAAACTGCGACAAAGAGAATGACAGTTATTAGAAAACTCAAAATTGCAAAAATGCCCTGCCAGAAAACACTGCCAACTGCCAGCAGGATCGGATACCGGGCAATCTGGCGTGGAGAAAATCTGCCGGCCACATCGCGCAATGCCACCACCCACGAAGTGATCAGCACTGAAACTGACAACAGCACGCCTACAATGCCAATCATTCCGATTGTTATTGCACGTCCGTGCCAGAACGTCCTCGAGATCGTTCCCCAGATTCGATTCAAGGCGCGCTCGAGCACGGAAAAAACCCAGGAACCGGCCCACAGCACCACAATCACGCAGGTGATAATTATTCCGGTACTGACCGACGATAGAGAGCGGACCGTGTCACGCAAGAAGTTGCTGGAACCGGGATACACATCGGCCGCGTGTCGCAACATTTCCGCACCGGCCGGTATTTGATTGCTTATTGCGAGCATTAACAACAATGCTGGAAACAAGGTCATTAGGCCGAAATAACTCATCGCCGCGGCCGTAGTGAACAGATCGTTTTCATGAAACTGGTGCAGCGTGTGACTGATGATTGAGCGCCAGGGACCGGCGTTTCGGACACCAAAGGAATGACGAGAAAAGGAAGATAGCTTTCGCATTTGAACTCAAGCAGAGTTTGTACGATCGATTAATCTACCCTAACAAATTCTTCATTGGGAATCGAACAGGCTGGGCTTGAGCGAAGAGGCAGGTGAGATACCGAAATGATCGTAAGCAAGACGCGTCGCCATGCGTCCGCGCGGCGTGCGATGGAGAAAGCCTATTTGAATGAGATAAGGCTCAATAATTTCTTCGATTGAATCTTTTTCTTCATGGATGGAGGCGGAGATTGTCCCCAGGCCTACCGGCCCGCCGTTAAATTTTTCAATAATGGTGAATAGCAGCTTGCGGTCCATTTCATCAAGACCGAACGTGTCAACTTCCATGCGATTAAGCGCGTCGTTGGCGACTGCCTGCGTAATCCTGCCGTCATAATCAACCTGCGCATAATCTCGAACGCGACGCAGCAGGCGATTAACGATGCGCGGTGTGCCCCGTGAGCGCCGTGCAATCTCGCGCGCCCCGTCTTCGTCGATTTCCACTCCCAAAATCTGTGCTGAACGCTTGCAAATAATTTCAAGATCTTCGTGCGGATAGAAATCCAGGTGGAAAATAATGCCAAAACGGCCGCGCAACGGCGCTGTAAGTAAACCGGCGCGCGTGGTAGCGCCTACTAAAGTGAATTTTGGCAACTCGAGTTTTATCGAACGCGCACCCGCGCCCTGACCAATCAACAAATCGAGCTGATAGTCTTCCATCGCCGGATAAAGTTTTTCCTCGAGGGCTGGCAGCAAGCGATGGATCTCGTCGATGAATAGAACGTCGCCTTCCTGAAGATTGGTTAAGAGCGCGGCGATGTCTCCCGCTTTTTCAATTGCCGGTCCGGCAGTCGAGCGCAGCTCCGCGCCCATTTCGTTGGCAATGATATTGGCGAGCGTTGTTTTGCCTAACCCGGGCGGGCCCGTCAACAGCACGTGGTCCAGCGCTTCTTTTCTGTTTAGCGCCGCCTTCATATAGATGCGCAGATTGTCTTTTACTTGTCGCTGCCCAATGTATTCGGCAAGTTTGGTTGGACGAACGGTCAGCTCAAACTGACGTTCATCGTCGCTGAGTGGCGTATCGCGAACGCGTGCTGGTTGTTCAGTTGACATCGTTTAGTAACATAGACTTAAGTCTGTGGCCTTGCGTGAGCACAGACTGAAGTCTGTGCCACTTTCTGGAAGCAAACTAACGGTTCGCTTTACACTTTAGCCAGCTTGCGCAAGCTGCGCCGCAAAATCAACTCCACAGAGATATCACCGCCTTCATCAATTGCACCGGTCACCGCTTTTTCTGCGGCGTTACGCTGGTAGCCCAGGTTCACAAGCGCGGACAGCACATCGGCGTGCATGGAATCTTCAGTCAGGACGGGCGCTCCTGTTTCCGTCCGCGCGCCCAATTCTTCTTCAAGTTCTGCCGAGGAAAGCGAAGCGACTTTATCGCGCAACTCCATGACCAGCCGCTCGGCAGTTTTACGTCCCACGCCGGGAATCAAGGTCAAACGCGCCAGGTTGTTCGTCCTGATCGAGGCAATCATTTCGTCAGCGCTCATTCCCGACAACAGCGTGATACCCAGCCGTGGTCCAATGCCGCTGACTGAGATCAAGCGCAGGAACAGTTCACGTTCACGCGCGGTTTTGAAGCCATAAAGTTGCAGTGCATCCTCACGCACGTGCGTGTAGATGCGAAGCTGCACATTCGAACCGGCGTCTTCGAGGTCATAGAAGGTGGAGATAGGAATGTTTACTTCATAGCCAACTCCAGCGACGTCCAGAATCACCGAGTTTGGCTGTTTGGAAAGAAGCGTGCCCGACAAATGTGCGATCATTGAAGCAGGTCTGACTGAGCCGTAACGTTAACAAGCGCGATTGTAGTTGATGAATATAGCATTCGCAACGCGATTGTCGGTTGGGTAGTGGACATCCAATGTTGACCAAGAGCGGGGTTATTGCGTGAATGCGCTTACGATCTGGGAGATTCCGATTCCAAAGATTACCAGTCCGATAAGAATGATTACGAGGTAGGTGAAGATTAGGCCGCCGCGAGTGTATTTACCTGTCCAAGCATTTCCCAGGCCGGCAGGCCAATCTCTCGATTGCCACCAGTCGTATCGCTCTTTGATTGACTTATGAAGAATGCTAATCAGCAGCCCGGCCACTATGAGGAAAGCGCCCACTATAAACTTCTCAAGCGGACTATCTTGCATGCTCTGCATTATCGAGCAGCCCAACAATATCTTCAAATGGACCTGCGTCGATCCAAATGCAGGTTTCGGCCCAACTTGAATGCAGAACCGCGAGCGGTAGCGACCGGATGCAACACTCACCTTTTTTGGACCCTTACGTTCTTCGGGTGGAAATGATGCTGAAGGTTGAATCCAGCATCCGGTCGCTACCGCTCGCGGTTCTGCAACTGTTTGCCTCAAGCCGCGTTACACAATACAAACTGAACCAGCCAGGCGTCTTACCAATCACAGTACATTGGGTCTATACTTAATGCCAGGCCCTCGAAATGAAATCAGAGAAAATTTCAGAACTGACGACCAATCGGTTGAGCGTTTACCTTCGCTGCCTGAATACGCTGGCTGCCGCCGGCATAAAGACCATCTCATCACAGGCGTTGGCCGAGCAGTTCAATCTCAACTCTGCGCAAATCAGGAAGGATTTGGGCTACTTTGGCGAGTTTGGCGTGCGCGGCGTCGGCTATTACGTCGCGGATCTGCGCGAACACATCACCAACATTCTGGGGTTGGATAAGCCGCATCGTGTTGGCATTGTCGGCGCGGGACGTTTGGGCACTGCGCTGGCGAACTATCGGGGTTTCTCAAAATCAAACTTCAGTGTAGTCGCAATTTTCGATAACGACGAAACGAAAATCGGACGGCGCGTTGGTGAAGACGAGATCGCGATCCACGACGTAAGAGAGATGCCGCTCGTGGTCAAGCAGGAATCGATCGACGTGATGGTCATAGCAGTCCCCGCGCGCGCCGCGCAAAAGGTTCTCAACCAAATCATGTCCTCGGGCATCAAGGCGATTTTGAATTTTGCGCCGGCGCCACTCAGCGCGCGGCTTGATGTAAAAGTGAAGACGGTGGATTTGACGACGTCCCTTGAATCTCTGTCTTATTTCCTGGCGCGACCGCAATCCAGAGTTACGACAACTCGCAGAAATAAGCAGCAGTTTGAAGAATTAAAGGAAATAGACGAGCAGGAGCTGTAGTAGTTCAGAGTACAACCTTTAGGTTGCGTGGACGCGACACAGCAAGCTAAAGCTTGGACTCTGAGCTTCGGGCCTCAAGCGAAACAAGATTAGTTATGGACGAGCAAACCGCAAGGCGCGACATTTGCCGCATTGG
>Ga0137415_10001908_pt1 | contig 20801 bp, 20 predicted proteins | sample CZODoug3_1_1_16f_FD_183082 | JGI IMG/M metagenome (GOLD analysis project Ga0137415, IMG submission 183082) | Vadose zone soil fungal communities from Angelo Coast Range Reserve, California, USA - CZODoug3_1_1_16fungal (Hybrid Assembly) | ecosystem: Environmental > Terrestrial > Soil > Vadose...
ACTGTGCGAGGTCGTCGCCGTCCAGCGCGCCGACCGCGTAGACGGCGGCCAGGGTCTCGAAGGGCTCGTGGCTCACGGGGGGGTCACCACCTCGCGCAGCCGCGCGAGCGCCAGGCGGATGCGCGTCTTGACGGTGCCGAGCGGCTGCTCGAGCCGCTCCGCGATCTCGGTCTGGGTGAGGCCGGAATAATATGCGAGCTCGATGACGTCGCGCTGCGCCTCCGAGAGCTGCGCGAGCGCGCTGGCGACGAGCTGTCGATCCTCCGCACGCACCGCGGCGTCGCCGCCGGTCGGCGTGGGCGCGCCGCCCGTGGCCTCGTCGACGGGCGCGACGAACGTCTCGCCGCGCCTTCGCACGGCGCGCACGCGGTCGATGGCGCGCGTTCGCGCGCGCGTGATGATCCAGGCCTCCGGCGTGCCGCGCGACGGATCGTAGGCGGCGGCGCCGCGCCAGGTCTCCCAGAAGGTATCTTGAAGGATGTCGGCGGCGTCGGCGCGGTCGCGCACGATGCGGAGGACGAATGGAAGCACCAGCGGCGCATAGGTGTCGTAGAACGGCGCGAACGCGTCGCGATTGCCTGCCGCCATGGCCCTGATGAGATCTCCCCCCGGCGTCGGCATGCCCGCCCCTCACTACCAGAGGCGATCCGGGTTGACAAGGCACGCGCCACCTCCGGACGCCGGCCCCGTCCTCTCTACGAACGGGGCGCCCTCGGCGGTTCACGCGGTGATGCTATTCTTCGGCCGTGAAGTGGATGTATGAGGGTAGCGCCGCATTCGACGAGGCCTTCGATCGCGACGGCGAAGCGCGTGCCCACTATCGAGGCATCGTCAGCGTGCTGGAGTCCTTCACGCAGGACGAGGTCAGCCGGCGCGAGCGGCTGCAGAAGCTCGCGCTCATGGACCAGGGCATCACCTTCACGGTGTACGGCGAAAAGGAAGGGCTCGAGCGGATCTTCCCGTTCGACTTCGTGCCACGCATCGTCACCGCGCGCGAGTGGGAGCGCCTGGAGACGGGCCTCGTCCAGCGCGTCACCGCACTCAACCTCTTCATCGCCGACGTGTACGGCGAGCAGAAGTGTCTTCGCGATCACGTGCTGCCGCCGGCGCTGCTGCTCTCGCGCAGGGAGTACAAGCGCGAGCTGCTCGACGTGCGGCCGCCGGGCGGCGTCTACACGCACGTCGTTGGCACGGACCTGATCCGCGACGACCGCGGCGAGTTCCTGGTGCTGGAAGACAACTGCCGCTGCCCGAGCGGCGTCTCCTACGTGCTCGAGAACCGCAACCTCATGACGCGCGTGTTCCCCGAGCTGTTCGGGTCCTACCCCGTGCGCCCCATCAAGGACTATCCGAACCTCCTGCTCGACGCGCTGCTGCACGCCGCCCCGCGCACCGCCGAGAGCCCGGTGGCGGTCGTGCTCTCGCCCGGCATCCACAACTCGGCGTTCTTCGAGCACTCCTTCCTCGCGCGCGAGATGGGGACGACCCTCGTCGAGGGGGGCGACCTCGTCGTCGAGGACAACCACGTGTTCATGCGCACGACGCGCGGGCGGCAGCGCGTGGACGTCGTCTACCGCCGGATCGACGAGGACTTCCTCGACCCGCTCGTGTTCCGGCGCGACAGCCTGCTCGGCGTGCCGGGCCTGCTCAACGCGTACCGGCAGGGCAACGTGGCGATCGCCAACGCGCCGGGCGCCGGCGTGGCGGACGACAAGTCCGTCTACGCGTTCATGCCCGAGCTCATCAAGTACTACCTCGGCGAGGACGCGCGGCTCGGGCAGGTGCCGACGTACCTCGGATTTCGGCGTGAGGACTTCGCCTTCATGCGCGAGCACGCGGCGGAGCTGGTCATCAAGACCACCGGCGACTCCGGCGGCTACAACATGCTCATGGGCCCGTTCGCGACGAAGGCGGACATCGACGCCTACGTCGCGCGCATGCGCCGCGAGCCGACGAATTACATCGCCCAGCCGCTCGTCGACCTCTCCACGCACCCGACCTACGTCGACGGGCGCTTCGAGCCGCGCCGCATCGACCTGCGGCCCTTCATCCTCTACGGCGACACCGTGCGCGTCCTGCCCGGCGGACTGACGCGGGTGGCGCTGCGCAAGGGCTCCTACGTCGTGAATTCCTCGCAGGGCGGCGGCAGCAAGGATAGCTGGGTGCTCGCCCCGCGGCGCGGCGGCTGATGCTCTCCCGCGTCGCCGACGCCGTCTACTGGATGGGTCGCTACCTCGAGCGCGCGGAGAACATCACACGCCTGCTGCTGGTGACCGACGACTTCGCCACCGAGACGCAGGGCTTCGCCGAGGACCTCGCGCAGGCCGCCTGGAAAGACGTGCTGGCCATCCTGCCCTTCGCCGAGCTGACGGCCCCGGTGTCGGCGTTCGCCCCGCCCTCCCTGCCCTATCTGCAGGCCTTCTTCGTGGACGGCCGCAACCCGTACTCCGTCCACTACTCGCTGCGCAAGGCGCGCGAGAACGCCCGCGCGGTGCGCGAGGCGCTCACCGTCGAGGTGTTCACGTCGATCAACGAGACGTTCCGCGGCGTGGAGGCGTACGGCGAGCGGCGCCCCGACGCGACCGGCCTGCGCGACGCGCTCGCCTCGACCCACAAGGGGCTGTTCGGCATCGTGGGCGCCATCGAGAACACGCTCACGCGCGACGAGGCGTGGCACTTCTTCAAGCTCGGCGAGGCGCTGGAGCGGATCTACCGCACCGCGCTGATCATGCGCGCCAAGCTGCCGGCGCTCACGGGCGGCGCGCGCACCGACGAGCCACTCTACTACACGCAGTGGCGGAGCCTCCTGCGCAGCGTGTCCTCGCTCGAGAACTATCGCCGGGCGCGCGGCGCGGGTATGGAGGCCGACCTCGTCGTCGCCTTCCTCCTGTTCGATGCGCACTCGCCGCGCTCACTGCGCGCGACGAGCGCCGCCATGAAGGATTGCCTCGACCGTATCGGCGGCAACGGCGAGCCCTCGCCGGCGGCGCGGCTGGCCGGCAAGCTGCACGCGGATCTTGCCTACGACGACGAGCGCGCGGTGCGCCGCGCGTCGCTCGCCTTCCTCGACCGGGTGGTGGACGCGGTCACGGGCATGCACGAGGCCCTCACCGCGCAGTACTTCGTGTCCTGACCATGCGGCTGGAGGTCGAGCACACGCTCGCGTTCACGTATGACGGCTACATCAGCGAATCGTTCCTCGAGCTGCGCGTGCAGCCGAAGACGACGCCGGCGCAGACGGTGCTCTCGTTCGGCCTCGCCGTCGGCCCGCGCGCGCGCGTCTACCGCTACGTGGACTGGAACGACAACGTCACCCACCACTTCACGATCACGAAGTTCCACGACCGCATCGAGGTGACGGCGACCTCGCTGGTCGAGACGCGGCCGGCGCCGGTCGTGCTCGCGGAGCTCGGCCCCGCCGCGCGGCCCGACGAGCTGCCCTACCCGCTGCTCGACTTCCTCGCCTTCGACGGGCCCGTGCGGCTCACCCCCGCGCTGCGCGCCGCCCACGGGGCCCTCGGCCTGCCGCGCGGCGCGCCGCTCGGCGAGCTGGTCGCGGCGATGAGCGGCGCGATGCGCGAGCGCTACGAATACCAGAAGGACGTCACGCGCTACGACTCGACGACCGAGGATTTCCTCACGCTCGGCCGGGGCGTGTGCCAGGACTTCGCCCACCTGATGCTCGGCTGGCTCCGCCTCAGCAACATTCCGTGCCGCTACGTGAGCGGCTACCTGCACGTGGACCGCAAGAAGCGCGAGCCCTCGCAGAGTCACGCGTGGGTGGAGTTCCACACGCCGTCGGCCGGCTGGGTGGCGTTCGACCCCACGCACGGGCGGCCGGTGGACGAGCGCTATGTCATCGTCGGTCACGGCCGGCACTACGACGACGTGCCGCCCAACAAGGGCATCTATCGCGGGACGGCGAACGAGACGCTCACGGCCGAGATCTACACGCGGCCCGTCGCCGGCACGGCTATCCCGCGCGCCACCGACGACGTGCGCGCGATCGATCTGAAGACGTTCACGGCGGCGCCCGCGCGCCGGGCGGCGCCGGCGGTGGCGGAGGAGCAGGCCGAGCAGCAGCAACAGCAGCAGCAGTGACGGCCGACCACTGCACCGTGGCGCCGGGCTTCGACTTCGCCGACTTCGAGCTGGCCGACCGCGCGGCGTTGCTCGCGAAGTGGCCCGCGCACCGCGCGGTGATCGAGGCGCTCACGTGAGCAACCTCTTCGACGACGTCCCGCGAATGCTCGCGGCGGAGAAGATCGACGTGTTGCTCGAAACGCCCGGCGTGAAGCTCGAACGCATCGTCTCGATGGGCCACATCACCCCGCCCGGCGAATGGTACGACCAGGATCGCGACGAGTGGGTGCTGGTGCTGCGCGGCCGCGCGCGCGTCCGGATCGAGGGCGAGGCCGAGGAGCGCTCGCTCGGCGTCGGCGATCACCTGCTCTTGCGCGCCCACGTCCGGCACCGCGTGGAGTGGACCGACACCGCCGGACCGACGATCTGGCTGGCGATCTTCTACGGCGCGGAAGGACGCTAGCGCCGCACCACGCGCCGCGCCTTCAGCTCGAAGCGCGGCAGGGTTCGCGGCGGCGCCGGCGTCACCGGCAGGCGCAGGCCGAGCCCGACGCGCAGCGCCTCCTGCAGGGCCGTGCACACCGCGGCGGCGTCGCCGGCGCCGACCTCCACGAGGATGCGCGCCTCGTCGAGCTCGCCGTCGCGGAAGACCTCGATCTGGAACTCCTCGACCGACGCGAAGCGACGCACGATCCCCTCGACGGCGGAGGGAAACACGTTCACGCCGCGCAGGATCAGCATGTCGTCGACGCGGCCGAGGATGCCGCCCTCGAGCCGCCGGAACGTCCGCCCGCAGGCGCACGGCGCCGGCGCGAGGCGCACGCGGTCGCCGGTGCGGTAGCGGATCATGGGCGAGCCCAGACGGCCGAGGTTCGTCAGCACCAGCTCGCCCTCGGGCGCCGGTGCCTGGGTCACCGGGTCCAGCACCTCGGCGATGAACTCCGACTCGTTGACGTGCAGCCCGGTCTGCGCCGCGCATTCGTAGCCGTAGGCGCCCATCTCGGTCATGCCCGCGTGGTCGAACGCGCGCGCTCCCCAGTTCTCTTGAATCCGCGCGCGCACGGCCGGAATGCCCGCCCCCGGCTCGCCCGCGTGCACGGTCACCCGCACGGGCAGCGCGGCGACGTCGACGCCGCGCTCGCGTCCCGTCTCGGCCAGGTGCAGCGCGTAGGACGGCGTGCACACGAGCGCGGTGGCGCCGAGCGCCTGCATGGCCGCCAGCCGCGTCAGCGAGTCGGCACCCCCGCCGGGAATGGCCAGCGCGCCGAGCGCGCGCGCGCCCTCGAAACCCGCCCAGAAGCCGATGAACAGCCCGAACGAGAACGGGAAGTAGACGCGATCGGCCGGCCCGAGGCCGGCCCCCGCGAGCACGAAGCGCCAGCAGTGCACCCACCAGTCCCACGAGGCCTGCGTGTCGAGCCAGCGCAGCGGCGCGCCCGTCGTGCCGGAGGTCTGGTGCACCCGCACGTAGCGCTCGAGAGGATAGGTGAGGTTGGTGCCGAATGGCGGGTGCGCGGTCTGATCCTCGACGACGTCGGCCTTGCGCGACAACGGCAGCCGCCGGAAGTTGTCCCACGTCTTCAGATCGCCGGGCGCGGCGACGCCGGCGCGCGCCCACGCCGCGCGCCAGAACGCGTTGCCCGGCGCGCCGTAGATCTCGTCCAGGAGGGCGCGCAGCCGGCGCCACTGATGCTCGCGCAACCGCGCGGCCTCCAGCGTCTCGAGCGAGCGGTCGTGCATCAGGCGCGCAGCTTGAAGCGCTGGATCTTGCCGGTGGCCGTCTTCGGCAGCTCGCCGACGAACTCGATCCAGCGCGGATATTTATAGGGCGCGATCTTGTCCTTGACGAAGGCCTTCAGCTCGTCGGCGAGGCCGGCGCCGCCGCCCGCGGGCTCCTTGAGCACGACGAACGCCTTGGGTTTCACGAGCCGATCGGAGTCCTCGTGGCCGACGACGGCCGCCTCGAGCACCGCCGGGTGTCTGACCAGCGTGTTTTCGACCTCCACCGGCGACACCCAGATGCCGCCGACCTTCAGCATGTCGTCGGCGCGGCCCGCGTACCAGAAGTAGCCGTCGGCGTCCTGCCAGTACTTGTCGCCCGTCTGGATCCACGGACCGAAGAGCGCCTCCTTCGTCTTCTCGTGCTTGTTCCAGTAGTAGGCCATCGTCGAGTCGCCCTTGACGCGCAGGTTGCCGATCTCGCCCTGCGTGACCGGCCGGCCCTCGTCGTCCACGACGATCGCCTCGTAGCCCGGCACCGGCAGGCCGGTGGAGCCGGGGCGTGAGGCGCCGGGACGATTGGACAGGAAGATGTGCAGGATCTCCGTGGTGCCGATCCCGTCGATGATCTCGACGCCGAAGCGCTCGCGCCAGCGGTTGTAGAGCTCCTCGGGCAGCGCCTCGCCCGCCGAGACGCAGAGGCGGAGGGAGGAGACGTCCCAGCGCTTCTCGGGCTCCTTGAGTGCGAGCATGGCCGCGTAGAGCGTCGGCACGCCGAAGAAGATCGTCGGCCGGTGACGCGCGATGATCTCGAAGACGCCGTCGGGCGTCGGGCGGTGCGGATGGAGCACGCTCTGCGCGCCGGCGCCCATCGGGAAATACCCGGCGTTGCCGAGCCCATAGGCGAAGAAGAGCTTGGCCGCCGAGAACACCTTGTCATCGGCGCGCACGCGGAGGACCTGCGCCGCGTACGTCTCGTAGCAGACCACCATGTCGTGATGCAGGTGCACCGCGCCCTTCGGGCGGCCGGTGGAGCCCGAGGAGTAGAGCCAGAACGCCGCGTCGTCCTTCGAGGTGTCGGCGGCCTCCAGGCGCGACGAGGCCTTCCCGACGACGCTCTCGTACGACAAATGCGGGCCAGGCGTGCCGCCGGCCACGAGCACGTGACGCAGCCGCGGCGCCCGCGCGAGCACCGGCCCCGCCTCCGCCAGCAGCGGGGCCGAGATCACCGCGGCCTTCGCGCGGCTGTCCTGCAGGAAGTAGAGGTAGTCCTCGCTGCGCATGAGCGTGTTCACGGGGATCGGGATCGCGCCGATCTTGATGGCGCCCCAGAAGGCGCCGAGGAACTCCGGCGTGTCGAGACAGAGGACGAGCACGCGGTCTTCCATCTGCACGCCCAGCTCGAGCAGCGCGTTGCCGGTCCGGTTGGCGAGATCCTGCACGTCGGCGTACGTCAGCGTGCGGTCTTCGTAGTGGAAGGCGGGCGAGGCTCCCCGGCCCCGGGCGACGTTGCGATCGACGAACCAGGTCGCGACGTTGAACTGTGCGGGCAGCGTTTCCCACGTGCTCATGCGGCGGCTCCTCCCCCACCCCCTGTCACTGGCACCGGCCTTGCTGCCTGACCTCGTGAGGAGGTGCGGTATGAAATCCCTGTTCGCCGCTCTGCTCGGTGCGGCCCTGCTCGCCGCGCCCGTTTCCGAGGTTCTCGCCCAGGGTACGTCCTCGTCGTCGAGCTCGACGTCTTCGGCTCCGGCGCCGGCGGACCAGCCCAGCGCCCCGGCGCCCGCGGCCAGCGGCAGCGCATCCGGCACGGTCACCACGCCCGGCGGCAGCGCCTCCGGCAGCGTGACCACCGACCGCTCCAGCTCCAGCAACTCCAGCTCGGTGAAGACCGAGGAGCGTCGCGACGACGGCGCCTCGGCCCTGCCGCGCTCGACGGTGGTGGAGCGCACGACCATCTTCGGGCTCTCCCCGACGGCGGCCGTGCTCATCGCCGCCGCGCTGCTGCTCGTCGTGATCCTCGCCATCGTGGCGATGACCCGCAGCAACGACAACTACATCGATCAGCGTCGCTTGTAGCTCCGCGTCACGCCCGCCGGGCGCTTGCGTCCCACGGGACGCGGCGCCCGGCGCACCGCCATCGCCTCCACCTCCACCCGCAGCTCCGGCCGGACCAGCCGGCTCACGACCAGCAGCGTGTTCGGCGGATAGAGGCCGGTCGGGAAATAGGCGGGGAAGAGCTCCTGGCGCGCCTTCATGAAGGCCGGGATGTCGTCGGCGCTGACGAGGAAGGTCTGAAGGCGGACGACGTCGGCCATCGTGCAGTCGGCTGCCTCGACGATGGCGCGCACGTTCTCGAAGGCCTGCCGCGTCTGGCTGCCGACATCGGGGCCGGCCACCCCCCGCGGTCCGATGCCGACCTGTCCGGCCACGGTCACCAGCTCACCGCCGGCGGCGACCATGCCGTGCGAGTACATTCCGAGCGGCGCGGGAAACCCCCTGGGCGTGATCGTCCTGGCCACGGGCCCTCCTATGCCAGCCGCACGTACTCGAAGTCGACGGGCTGACCGTTGACGCCGCGCGCGGGCGCGGCGATCCAGTTGGCGAACTTCCCGGGCTCCGTGACGCCCTTCATGAGGTTCTGCACGTAGGTCTTGTCGGCCTCGGTCGGGAGCCACTCGTGCTTGTGGGCGTCCCACTCCGCCTGACTCAACAGCCGGCCGTCGGGCGAGACGCGGACGTCGGCGCAGGCGCCGATGGCGCGGTGGAAGCCGCGATGCGGCAGCCGCAGGTGGACGTCGATGCCGTGCTCGCGGATGACGCGGTTCCAGCGGTCCACGCCGCGCTGGCAGTCGGCCACGTAGTCGTCGCGCAACCGCTCGTTGAGCGTGGGCAGCGCCGGCTGCTCGGTCTCCAGCAGACGATCCTTCTCCAGCGTGATGATCCGGTAGGTGGCGTTCTTGAGCAGGTGATCGTCGGTCTTCTTCGTCTCCTCGAAGCGTCCCTTGAGCCCCAGCGTGTAGAAGTTGGCGGCGTTGGTCGAGATCTCCGAGCCGAAGAGGTCGAGCGAGACGGAGAAGTGGAAGTTGAGGTAGCGCTGGATCGCCGGCAGGTCGATGACCCCGTGCGTGCGCGGATCGTCGTTCGGATGCTGCTTCATGATCTCGCACGTGCGCTGCACGATGCGGCCGACGCCGCTCTCGCCGACGAACATGTGGTGCGCTTCCTCGGTCAGCATGAAGCGGCACGTGCGCGAGAGCGGGTCGAAGCCGCTCTCGGCGAGGCTCGCGAGCTGGTACTTGCCGTCGCGGTCGGTGAAGAAGCTGAACATGAAGAAGCTGAGCCAGTCGGGCGTCTTCTCGTTGAAGGCGCCCAGGATGCGCGGCTTGTCGGTGTCGCCCGAGCGGCGCTGCAGCAGGGCCTCCGCCTCCTCGCGGCCGTCGCGGCCGAAGTAGGCCTGGAGCAGGTAGACCATCGCCCAGAGGTGCCGGCCCTCTTCCACGTTGACCTGGAAGAGGTTGCGCAGGTCGTAGAGCGAGGGGCACGTCCGCCCGAGATGCCGCTGCTGCTCGACGGAGGCGGGCTCGGTGTCGCCCTGCGTGACGATCAGCCGGCGCAGCGTGCCGCGGTACTCGCCGGGCACCTCCTGCCACGCGGGCTCGCCCTTGTGATCGCCGAAGGCGATCGTGCGGTTGGGCTCCGGCTCGGCGAGGAAGATGCCCCAGCGGTAGTCGGGCATCTTGAGATAGCCGAACTGCGCCCAGCCCTGCGCGTCCACGCTGATGGCGGTGCGCAGGTAGACGTCGCGCGCCTGGTAGCCTTCCGGCCCCATGTCCCGCCACCACTCGAGGAACCGCGGCTGCCATTCTTCCAGCGCGCGCTGCAGGCGGCGGTTGCCGGCGAGGTCGACGTTGTTCGGAATGCGCTCCAGATAATCGATGGACCCCATCACACTCTCCTGCGATCGAAGTCGCTGCGCTCGCCGGTGCCGTAGACCTGGAGCGCGCCCTTCGGGCCGACCGCGTTCGGCCGCTGGAAGATCCAGTTCTGCCACGCCGAGAGGCGGCCGAAGATCTTGGTCTCGAGCGTCTCGGGGCCGCCGAAGCGCAGCGAGGCCTCCATGCCGGTCAGCGCGTCGGGCGAGAACGCGGTGCGCGCCTCGAGCGCCTGCCGCACCTCGTCCTCCCAGTCGATGTCGTCGGGCGTGAACGTGACGAGCCCCGCCTCGGCCGCCGCTGCCGCGTCGAGGTTCTGCCCGACACGGCCCTTGAGGTCGTCGACGCGGCCGGGCTCCTTGAGGAAGCGGGCGGCCAGGCGCGAGAGCCCGTTGATCGTCGGGTAGGCGCCGAAGTTGGCCGCGGTCAGCCTGAGCGTGGGCGCCGGCGTCGCGTCGCGCGTGCCGTCGAGCATGTACGAGCGATCGGCCGCCAGCGCCAGCTCGAGCAGCGTGCCCGCGAAGCACGAGCCCGGCTCGATCAGCGCGAACACCGAGCGCGAGGAGACGTCGATGCGCTTGAGCACGCGCTTGAGGTAGAGGCGCACCTCGCGCAGGAACCAGTCGCCCTGGTGGCCGAGGAGCAGGCGGTCATGGGCCTCGACGACGTCGGCATCGCCCGTCGTGCGGAAGACCCAGAGGCCGATCTGCTCCTCGTTCGTGCGCAGGTGCAGGATCAGATCGTCCAGCTCCCGCGCGACGGCCAGCGGCCAGAAGGCCGCGCCCTGCGCGAGCGCGGCGGCGGGATCGGCGGGCGGCGCCGCCGGCGCGGCCGTCGTGATCTCGGCGATCCCGCGGCGCCGGTCGAGCGCGCAGCGCACGTGCGTATACGCGATGCGGTCGCCCTCGATGGTGCGGGCAAGCGGCGTGAGCGCCACGCCGCGCGCGGCGCGCGGCCGGTCGGTCTTCGCCGCCAGCTCGCGCGCCCGCTGCGTCACGGTTTCGGCCAGCCGCGAGCGCGGCACGACCTCGTCCACGAGGCTCCACTCCACCGCCCGCGCGCCCTTGACGCCTTCCTCCGTGGTGCAGAAGAAGTCGGCGCGGTCGCGGCGGACGTTTCGCTTGTCGATCAGCCGGGTCAGGCCGCCGGTGCCCGGCAGCACGGCGAGCAGCGGCACCTCGGGCAGGGACACGGCGGTGTTGCCGTCGTCGGCCATCACGATCCACTCGGTGGCCAGCGCCAGCTCGTAACCGCCGCCGGCGCAGGGGCCGTTGACCGCGGTGAGCCAGACCTGCTTCGACTCGCTCGAGGCCTCCTCGATGGCATTGCGCGTCTCGTTGGTGAACTTGCAGAAGTTCACCTTCCACGCGTGCGAGGACTGGCCGAGCATGCGGATGTTGGCGCCCGCGCAGAAGACGCGCTCCTTGCCGGAGGTGAGGATCACCGCGCCGACCTCCGGGTGCTCGAAGCGCAGCCGCTGGAGCGCGTCGTACAGCTCGATGTCGACGCCGAGGTCGTAGGAGTTCAGCTTCAGCTCGTAGCCGGGACGCAGCCCGCCGTCCTCTCGGACGTCCATGGCCAGCGTCGCCACCGGGCCGTCGAAGGTCAGCTTCCAGTGCTTGTACGCGGCGGGATCGGTGCGGAAGTCCACGGGCGGATTGGTCGTCGTCGTCTCAGCCATGGTCTATCCCAGAATGACCCAGAGGACCCGGGCCTTCCTCGTTCCGAGGTTTTCCCAGCCGTGCGGCGCGCCGCCGTCGAGGAGCGCGCTGTCGCCGCTCTCCAGCGTCTGCCGGTCGCCGTTGTAATGCAGCGCCACCGAGCCGTCGAGCACGTAGAAGAGCTTCATCTGCCCGGGCTTGATGACCACGCTCTCCGTGGTCACGCCCTTGGAGCGCGCGTCGAGCGTGGCGACGACCGCGCGGATCTTGCCCTCGAAGAGTCCCGCGCCCAGCACGCTCCAGCGCTCGGAGGTGCCGTCGAACGACACGACCGGATAGTCCTTCTTGCGGCTCACCTGGATGCGGCCCGCGGGCTGGCCGTCGAACAGCGTCGCGATCGGCACGCCGAGCGCGGCCGCGATGCGGCCGAGCGTGTGCAAGGAGGGGGTGAGCCGGCCGGACTCGATCTGCGACACCATGCTGGGCGTGAGGTTGGCCTTCTCCGCCAGCTGCCGCTGCTGCAGGTCTCGCTCGAGCCGCAGCGCCTTGATCCGCTCGCCCAACGACGTCATGTTGAACGTGGGGGCCCCGAAATGGCCCCCACACCCCCATCCGCTCGGGGCTCCCCGGGAAACCCGGGGCGCCCCTCGAAAACGGGTTCTTCATCGTCCAGGCCGGCCAGCCGGGCCAGCGCGCGCGCGACGTACACGCGCACGAGGCGCTTTCTGTACGGATGCGTGAAGTCCGTGTTGTCGAGCGGCTTCGCGGGGCCGGCCGCGGCCTCGGCGGCGCGCGTGATCGTCTCCGACGTCAGGCGCTGACCGACGAGCGCCGTGGCCGCCGCCGGGGCCTCGCGCGGCGTGGACGCGACGGCGCCCAGCACCACGCGCGCCTCGCGCACGACCTCGCCCTCGCGGCGCACCGCGACGGCCACGCCGAGCACCGGGAAGTCGAACGAGCCGCGGCGCCGCAACTTCAGATATACGGAGTCCCAGCCATCGGCCGGCGGCAGCGCCAGCTCGGTGAGGATCTCGTCGGGCCGTTTGGCGAGATACGCGATGCCGTCGTCCTGGTAGAGCGCCGAGACGGCAATCGTGCGCTCGCCCGCGGGGCCCGCGAGGCGCGCGGTGGCGCCGAGCGCCCACAGCACGGGCGCGGTGTCCGACGACGAGACGGCCCAGCAGCGGTCGCTGCCCGGAGCGACGAGACAGATGTCACCGTCCTTCTTCATGCAGAAGCCGACCGCCTTCCGCCACTCGTAGGACTGGTTGTAGTAGTTGCAGCGCGTGTCGACGCAGACGTTGCCGCCGAGCGTGCCCGCGTTGCGCAGCTGCGGCGAGGACACGAGGCCGGCGGCCGTCGCGAGGGCGGGATAGCGCCGCGCGAGCTCGGGATGGGTGGCCACCGCGCTCAGCGTGGTGCAGGCGCCGATCGTCAACCCGGCGCGTCCCTCACCGCGCACCCCGGACAATTCGCGAATGCCGCGAAGTCCCACCAGCGCCTTGGGCTCGAACTGGCCGCGCTTCATGTTCGGAAAGAGATCGGTGCCGCCGGCGACGAGCATCGCGTCGGGGCCGCGGTCGGCGAGGTACTTCACGGCGTCGCCGACGGTGCGCGGCGTGAGGTACTCGAAGGCCGGGAGGCGGATCATGACGGGTCGTCCGCAAAGGGGCGGACGGCGATGGCGTCGGCGGGCGCGCCGAACGCGGACTCGACGACGAGCGGCTGCTTGAAGGTGAAGAGCGGCACGCGGTCGGGACCGACGCGCGCCGTCTTGCCCTGCCGTTTGAGCTCCAGCCCCTTCAGCACCTTCTCGGCGGTGATCGGGATCTCGTCCACGCGCACGCCGACCGCCTGGTAGATCGCGTTGGCGATCGCCGGCATCACGGGCAGCAGCGGCCCCTGGCCCGCCTCCTTGGCGCCGAAGGGTCCCTCGGGGTCGTCGGTCTCCACGAGCATCGTGTGGATCTCCGGCGTCTCGAGCGTGGTCGGGCTCTTGTACTCGAGCATCGACGGCGCCTTGTGGACGTTCTTCCGGAAGACCTGGGCCTCCATCACCGCCTCGCCGATGCCCATGTAGACGGAGCCCTCGACCTGGCCCTCGACGAGCAGCGGGTTGAGCGCGCGGCCGATATCATGGGCGATCCAGACGTCGTGCAGCTCGACCTCGCCCGTGTCCTCGTCGACGGACAGCTCGACGACGCACGCCGAGTACGAGTAGCAGGGCGAGGGGCCGACGCCGCCGCCTTTGTACTTGCCCGCGCGCTTGGGCGGCGCGTAGGAGCCGGCGAACGCGAGCACACCGTGCATCGCCTCGCCCAGCTCGACGGCCTGCGCGAAGTCCACGGCCTTGTCCCAGTCGTCGGGCACGCCGACCTTGCGATCGCGCGCGGCGAGCGTGGCGGCGTCCACGCCGAGCCTGGCGGCGACCGCCTTGAAGATCGCCGCGCGCAGCCGCTCGGACGCCTGGATGGCCGCCTGCCCGCACATGAGCGTGACGCGCGAGGAGTAGGAGCCGAGATCCACGGGCGTGAGGCTCGTGTCGGCCGGATGGACGTGCACGTCTTTCGGATCGAGCCCGAGCACCTCGGCCACGAGATACGCGAGGATCGAGTCGGAGCCCTGGCCGATGTCGGTGGCGCCGCAGAGCACGGTGACGCCGCCGCTGCGGTCGGCGCGCAGCACGACGCCGGAGTGCGGCATGCTGTTCCAGTAGATCGCCGTGCCGGCCCCGGTCATGTACGACGAGCACGCGATGCCGACGCCGCGCCGGCGCCGCGGCTGCCAGAGTGGCTTGGGCGTCGCCACCTCCGCAGCGGCGCGATAGCGCGACGCCTTGTCGCGCCAGCCGGAGGCCTCGACGACCTTGTCGATGCACTCGCCGAGCCCGATGGTCGTCACCGTGAGGTGGTTCGCCGTCTTCGTGAACGGCTCGACGAGGATGCGGCGCCGCATGTCGGCGGGATCGAGGCCGAGCTGCTCGGCCGCCTTGTCCAGCTGCACCTCGAGCGCGAAGCGCGGCTGCGGCGTGCCGTGACCGCGCTTGGGTCCGCACGGCGGCTTGTTGGTGAAGATCCGCGCGCCCTCGAACTTGTAGACCGGCATCTTGTAGGTCACCGGATTGATGACGCCGGTGTAGAACGTCGAGGCCACGCCGTAGGAGCCGTAGGCGCCGCCGTCGAGCCACGTCTTCAGATGGCAGCCGGTGATGTCCCCCGCCCTCGTGAAGCCCGTCTTGATCCACATCAGCACCGGATGCCGGCCGCGGTGGATGTAGAACACTTCCTCCCGCGTGCACGCGATCTTCACCGGCCGGCCGATGAGCTGCGAGAGCCGGCACGCGGCGATCTCGTGGGCGAAGGGGTCGAGCTTGCCGCCGAAGCCGCCGCCCACCGGCGCCGCGATCACGCGGATGTGCGCGGCCGGCATGTCGAGGATCTTGGCGAGCAGGCGATGCACGTAGTGGGGCGTCTGCGTCGAGGACCACAGCGTCAGCTTGCCGTCGGCGGTGGCGTGCGCCACCGCGGCGTGCTGCTCCATCGGCAGGTGCGTGTTGCCCTCGTAGAAGAAGACGTCCTCGCGCACGAGATCGGCGGCGGCGAAGGCCGCCTCCACGTCGCCGAACTGCAGCGCGACGTTCTTGTGCACGTTGGGCCCGTCGCCGTACTCGTGGATGCGCACCTCGGGGTGCGCGAGCGACTCCTGGATGGACATCAGCGCGGGCAGCGGCTCGTAGTCGACCTCGATGAGGCGGCACGCGCGGTCCGCCGTCTCCTCGTCCACCGCCGCCACCGCGCCGACGGCGTCGCCGACCATCCGCACCTTCTCCGTGCAGAGCGCCTCCTCGTCCTGCGACACGGGGAGGATGCCGAACTTCACGCGCGGCAGGTCCGCGCCGGTGATGACGGCGTACACGCCCGGCACCGCCCTGGCGCGGGTGGTGTCGATACCGCGGATGCGTGCATGCGCGTGCGGACTGCGCAGCAGTTTGCCGAACGCCATGCGGGGCAGGACGAGGTCGTCGGTGTAACGCGTGTCCCCGATGACCTTGCCCCAGGCATCGATCTTGGGCAGCGGCTGGCCGATCACGCTGAAGCGCTTGGTCATCGCGCGGCTCCGACGGTCATTGCGGACCGACTTTTATATTTGCCGTCGGGGCGCCTCCGCAGGGCTCCGGCGCCCGACGGTCGGGGAGGTCACCCCGCGCTGGCCCAACTCTCAGAGCGGCCAGCTCGACCGCATCGAGGATCTTCGTGTAACCGGTGCAGCGGCAGAGGTTGCCGGCGAGCGCTTCGCGGATCCGCTGGCGCGTCGGCGCGGGATCGTCGGCGAGCAGCGCCTTCGCGGTGAGGAGGATTCCCGGCGTGCAGTAGCCGCACTGGGCGGCGCCCAGCTCGGCGAACGCCTGCTGCAACGGGTGCAGCCGGGCGCCGTCGGCCATGCCCTCGACGGTCGTGATCTCGCGCTCCTGGAGGTCGGCCGGCAGCGCGATGCACGACAGCACCGGCGCGCCGTCGACGAGCACGGTGCAGGTGCCGCACTCCCCGAGCTCGCAGCCGTGCTTGGTGCCGATGAGATCGAGGTCCTCGCGCAGCACTTCGAGGAGCGTCTTGTGGACGGGCACGAGCAGCTCGCACGATTCGCCGTTGACGCTGAGGCTGATGCGAATGTTCATCGGTCCTCGCCCGTCTCTTCACAGGACGCCCTGTCTGGGTTAATCAGCAGTGAAGACGACTTCAAAAATACTGAATCGGCCCCGCCTCGTCAAGAGGCCAGGTGTGGCCACGCTCTTGCACCCTTCGGGCGCGGCGTTCAGCGCTTTCTTCAAAGGAGGTGACCGGGTGTTTCATATCATCGCGTGGTTGCTGGGCCCTCCGATCAGCCTCATCGTCCTGTTCCTCCTCCTGTCGACGCACTGACGTTTCTTCACTGACGTTTTGGCATAAGATCCCGGCCATGGCTTACCTCCGGACCGACGACGGCGTCCGCATCTATTACGAAGAGCATGGTCCTACCGAACCGAAGTCGACGGGGTCCCCGCTCGTGCTCGCGTACGGCATCGGCGGTAACGCCGATCTCTGGGACGTGAACGTGCGGGCACTCGCCGCGCGCCACCGGCTCGTGCTGTGGGAGCCGCGCGGCCACGCGCGCTCGGACAGCCCCGAGGACCCCGCGCGCTATTCCTTCGCGCGCTTCACGCTCGACCTCAAGGCCGTGCTCGATCACCTGCGCCTGCGCACCGCCCACGTCGGCGGACTCTCGCTCGGCGCCGGCATCGCGACGCGCTTCGCGCTGGCCTTCCCGGCGCGCGTGCGCTCGCTGCTCGTCACCAACTCGTCGTCGGCGGCGGGGCTGCCCCTGTCGGTCGACAACATCGTGATGCGGGCGCGCTCGATCGAAGTCACGCTGACGCAAGGCATGGACGCGATGGCGGAGTTCGCGATGGCGTCGAATCCCAACGTGGCGGCGCGCCTGGCGCTCGACCCGTCGTCGAAGGACGAGTTCTACGCCTATTACCGCCGGCTCACGCCGGTCGGCTACGCCAACGCGCTGCGCGCGCTGCTGGCGATGGACCACATCACCGAGCGCCTGTCGCAGATCCGCGTGCCCGTGCTGCTGATCGGCGGCGACCGCGACCCGTCACTGGGCCCCATGAAGGTGATGCACGCGAAGATCCGCGGCAGCACGCTGATCGTGCTCTCGCCCGCCAGCCACTTCGCCAACCGGGACCAGCCGGAGGCGTGGAACCGCGCGGCGCTCGAGTTCCTGGCCCGCTGTGACACCGGCGCGCGCGGACGACGCCGCGCGCGCCGGCGCTGAGCTCAGGCGAAGCGACGCGGAGCGTTACTCGCCATAGACGATGGTGGTGTACTTCGCGTAGACGCCGAGGACGGCGAAGGTCTCGTGATCGACGTGGTGGATGCGCGTGATCCCGCCGTTCTTCATCGCCGTGCTGATGCTCGCGTCGCCGGTGGCGAACACGAGGATACCCCAGGCCTCCGAACGGCCGACCTTGGAGCTGCCCGTGGCCGATCCGGCCGCGACGGGACCCTTCTCGTGGAGGGTGATGGGCGCCATGACCGGGGCATTTCCGATCGTGGCGCATCCGGTGAAGAACCCGACGCAGACTGCCGTGAGCGCGAACCGACGTGCGAGCTTCTTCATGGCTTTCCTTTCGGTTGAAGGGCCTGCATCATCTGACGCGTCGTCCACCGTAACAGGCGGCGCGCACGGCAACAACGCGAGTCCGCCTCATGTGGAGGCGGGCAGAATGACCGGCTCCTCACCTGGGCTCGGGCGGCCATGGGGAACTCCCCATCGACCACGCGAGATCGACCTCCCGCGCCGACTGTTAACCTCGCGACATTCCGTGAGCGCGCCGTGCGCGGCGCGTCTGGCACCCTTGATGCTCGCTCGTCGCGCCGTTGCTATTCCGGTGAGACAGGAGTCACGGGGATGACCTATGACACGTACGGGGCGGGCTCTGATCATTGGTCCGATCGTCGTGCTCGCACTCTGGGGAGGGGCGGCCGCCGCAGCCCCGGCCGAGCCGACGCCGGGCGTCGAGGATCCGATCGCAGCGCGCCAAAGTAAACGGGGGGCCCCGATATGGCCCCCCAAACCCCCCAGCGCTCGGAAGCGCCCCGGGCAACCCGGGGCGCTCCTCGATCGCCTGGCTACCGCTCCTCGTTCACCTGGCTACTTCTCCCTCGAGAAGCTGGCTACTTTTTCGAGGCGTCGTAAATCTCGCCGAAGTTGACCCACCGCTCGCCGTCGAACTTGGCGAGCTGCTCCTGCTCGATCGGGTAGAAGTCCGTCGGCCCGGTGTTGACCTTGATGCCCGGCAGCAGCATCGGCAACCCGAGATCCTTGAGGCTCGCGGCCTGCTTCATGACGTTGGCACGCGAGAGATCGCTGCCCGCCTGCTTGAGCACCTGGACCAGTCCCTGCGCCGCCGTGTAACCGTAGACGTTGAAGTCGTCGACCGTGCTGCCGTCCGGGTAGTACTTCTGCATGAACGCCAGCCACTCCTTGTAACCCGGGTCGTTCTTCCATTGCGGATCGGTCACGTCCTTCAGATAGCGCGCGGTAACGATGTCTTTCGATGCTTCCAGGCCCGCCGGCTTCAGCACGACGCCCACGGAGCTGGAGACGCTGTTGAGCAGGTGCACGGGCTTCCACCCGATGTCGTGCGTCTTCTTGATCGCCTGCACAGCGAATTTCGGGATCGTCACGTTATAGAAGACGTTGGCGCCGCTGTTCTTGAGGTTCACGATCTGCGAATCGACGGTGGGATCGGTCACCTCGTAGGTCTGTTCGATCACGATGATCTTCTTGGCGGCATCCCCGAGCGCGTCCTTGAGACCCTTGACGTAGTCTTTCCCGTAATCGTCGTTCTGGTAGAGAATGCCGACCTTCGCGTTCGGCACCGTTTTCAGCACGTGTTGCGCGAAGATGTGACCTTCCGCCTGGTAGGTCGGCTGCCAGCCCATCGTCCACGGGAAGTTCTGCGGATCGCCCCATTTGGTGGCGCCGGTCGCGACGAAGAGCTGCGGCGTTTTCTGCTGGTTCATGTACTTGTGGATGGCGCTGTTCGTCGGCGTGCCGAGCGTGTTGAAGACGAACGCGACCTGGTCCTGCTCGACCAGCTTGCGCACCATCTCCACGGTCTTCGGCGGGCTGTAGCTGTCGTCGTAGGAGACGAAGTTGATCTTGCGCCCGTTGATACCACCCTCGTCGTTGATCTTCTTGAAGTAGGCGGTGATGACCTTGCCGATCGTGCCGTACGCGGAGGCGGGCCCGCTGTACGGGTTGGTGTGGCCGATCTTGATCTCGGTCGCCGTGACGCCCGGCGTGTCCGCCGCCATCGCCGGTGCCGGCGCGAGGGCCAGCGCCGCGATCAGCGCGCTCAGTACGGTTCTCCTCAGCATGATGTCCTCCTGTAGGGCTCCCGGCGGGTCGGCCGGATCGGGACCAATCTTACTCCGGGGCAACGGTCAGGCACGCGCGGCGGTTCCGCGGCGGCCGAGGCGGGCCAGGGCCAGGCGCACCGCGCCCGCGATACCGAACGGCATGACGTACATGAAGCCGATCAGGAAGATGCCGTAGATGGCCCACGGCGCCGCCTTCGAGATGTCCTGCGCCCAGTTCGGCACGAACTGGATGAAGAGCGCGCCGAAGATCGCGCCCGAGATCGAGGCCAGGCCGCCGATCACGATGCCCGTGAGGAACGTGATCGACAGGAACACGTTGAACGCGTCGGGCGCGACGAAGGCGATGACGATCGCGCTCAGCCCGCCGGCCACGCCCGTGTAGGCGGCGCTCACGCCGAACGTCAGGGACTTGTAGAGCGCGGTGTTCACGCCCATGGCCTGCGCGGCGATGGCGTTGTCGCGGATGGCCACGATGGCGCGACCCGTTCGCCCCATCAACAGATTTCGCGCGAGCGCGAAGAGGGCGACGAGCACGGCGAGCGTGAAGAAGTAGAGCCACTGATCCGGCGAGAGCTTGAGGCCCCACGGCGCGTTCGGCTTGGACAGCACGATCCCCTGCGAGCCGCCCGTCCAGTGCTCGAAGTATTTCAGGATCTGGGGAATCGCGAGCGCGAGCGCGAACGTCGCCAGCGCCAGATAGAGGCCTTCGAGCCGCAGGGCCGGGATGCCGAAGAGGAAGCCGACGACGAGGCACAGGACGCCGGCGGTGACGATGGTCAGCGGATACGGCACGTCCCACTTGTCGATCATGATGGCCGTCGTGTAGGCGCCGAGCGCGTAGAAGGCGCCGTGGCCGAGCGAGATCTGGCCGTTGTAGCCGGTGAGCACGTTGAGGCCGAGCAGCGCGATCGCGTAGACGGCCACCTGCGTGAACTGGAAGAGCCGGAAGTTCGAGACGAACAACGGCAGCGCGAGCGCCACCGCCAGCGCCGCCGCCACCCCGACCGCGCGCGCGCGGGGCGTCACACCCGGTGGACCGCGGCGCGGCCGAAGAGCCCGCTGGGCTTGAAGACGAGCACGACCAGGATCAGCGCGAGCGCGACCGTCAGCTTCAGCTCGGTGCCGATGAAGTGCACGTAGGTGCCGACGAGGTTCTCGATCACGCCGACGATGAGGCCGCCGAGGACGGCGCCCCCCGGGCTCGTGAAGCCGCCCAGGGTGGCGGAGGCGAACGCGTAGATGAGGATGCCGGCCATCATGTTCGGGTCGAGGAAGACGATCGGCGCCACCATCATGCCGGCCACGGCGCCGACCATCGAGGCCAAGCCCCAGCCGATGGCGAGCATCCAGCCGACGCGGATGCCGCACAGCCGACTCGACACCGGGTTCTGGGCGGCCGCCCGCATGGCGAGGCCGAGCGTCGTGAAGCGGAAGAACGCGTAGAGGAACGCCAGCACGACGAGCGTCAC